>JACKQG010001359.1_pt1 | contig 34022 bp, 32 predicted proteins | sample 8237621 | NCBI WGS metagenome assembly JACKQG01 (sample SAMN15677084, study PRJNA649215) | marine metagenome | biome: marine; feature: Black Sea; material: saline water; isolation source: suspended particulate matter (SPM) from the Black Sea western gyre | collected 2013-06-09/2013-06-10 | depth...
AGTACTTTTTTTACAGGGGCTAAATACAAGGGGACTTCCTATGAGAAAAAAAATATTAGATTCTAAAATATGTAACACATGTAATGAATTAGTAATGATAAAAAAATTTTATTTAAATAAAAAAAGTATTGATGGATTTGATTATTCGTGCATCGTTTGTAGAAAAAAATATCAAAATGATTATTATTTAAAAAATAGAAAAATCATAAGTGAGAGAAATAAAAAAAATAGAGAAAAATTAAGTGATGCATATATAAAAAAATTAATTGTTGCAAATAGTAATTTAAGTCATTCAGATATTCCAAAAGAATTGATTCAAGCAAAAAGACAACATCTTGAATTAAAAAGATACTTATTAAATAATTGAAATGAAAAAGGACTTCCTATGACTAAAAATTACAAAGAATATGAAAAAATAATTATTGATGAAGTTTTATCCATAGACAATTTATATTATGGTTCAATTCGCAAAAACAATCAAGGTGAAAATATTTATAACGGGCGTGATTTTATTCAATATAGATTAATGGAAATGCTATTCCAAAAACCTACTCGGAAACCATTTACTGAAGATCAAGAATTGGATCAATTACCGTCAATGAATAAGGCATGTACAATAGTTGATGAACTTATAAAAAAATACGAGTTTGGAGAATTTGAGGAACGAGTAAGGGAGTTCACTTGTAAATTAGTACCCTATTTAATTTTACAAGAAAAAGGTATAAAAGAACTGTACAAAAAGGGGTTAAAAGTTAATAAACAAAAAAATGATGATTCAATTACATTTCTAAAATTTATAAAATTACATCAAACAACGGCGAATATGTTATTGGGTCAAATTATGGATATTGAAGTATTTAGTGGTGGAGGATATCGAAATTTTCAGTATAAACAGGAAAATATTGATTTTTGGCTAAAATATTATGATTTTGAGAAAAATAGATTAAAGCAGAAACCTACAACAAAGACGGCTAAATATATTTTAATGGAACCTCATTTATTACCCTTGGTATTTGGATTAAATTCTATTACCAGTAATAAACAAAGAAATAATTTTATTTGTGAATTATTTACGGAGTTTGAATTTGAAAATTATAAAAAAACATTTGAACCGAGAATAATGGATTATAAATCTATTGATAAAAAAATTAGGGACTATCTTAAAAATTTAATTAGTTCAAATAAAGATAATCAAGAAATTTTTGAAGTATTTTTTAAAAATCCAATAAAAATAGTAACTAAACCTTTAAAAGGAGATGAATTAAAAAAAATAAAAACGGGGCATTCTATTCATTAATAATTATGCTCGGGGTTACTCGGGTTCTACTACCCCCGACCAAGCAAATAATAAATATCCCTAATATATATGCCATAGAAATAATAATAAAGAAAGGAATTATCTTATGGCAAATGACAAAGGCTTATTCAGGAACGAATTGGCTCAAAAAACAAAAGCACCGTTTTACCTCATAAACTACTTATATAGCTTAGGCAAACTACCCCTGATTAAAAAAGGTAAGCAAGGCAGAGCACATATCTATGCCCCTGAATGTATAAATATCATCAATAAATACCGCTCTGAGGCTAATAATCATGCAGTATAATGAAGCTATCCAATTACAGCTAAACAGGATTACAAGACTATTAGAATCCAAACTACTCCCTGAATATTTAACTATAAAAGAATCCAGTCAATTACTTAAATGTTCTCAATCTACAATTAGAAAAATGCTAAAAAATGGTGATATTCCATTTAGTCGATTAAATTCAAGCATTAAATCAAGTGTACTTATAAAACGATCTGAATTATTAAAGGTGGTGAAATGAATAAAAAAATATTATCAGTTAATTTTAATTTAGATGAGGGCAATTTTAATATTACTCAAATCCCTAAGCACCTGAGAGAGAACCATTATTTTCTTGCAGAACTAATGAATTCTACACTTAGCAGTTTATTAAATAAAGAAGAAATGAAAAATGATTGTAATCTAATTTCAATGATGAATGATGTATCAGAGCCAAAAAACGATGAAAAATAAAGGAATTTGGCTCCCCATTGAAATAATTAGAAATAAATCATTATCTAATAATGAAAAATTGCTATTAATGGAAATAAATCAATTATCTATGCTCGATAAAGGATGTATAGCAAGTAATTCACATTTTGCAGAGCTGTTTCAAATTAATAAAACGGCTGTTTCAAGATTAGTAAATTCACTGATAAAAAAAGGCTTAATTGAATCAATAATAAAAAAAGGGAGCCGAAATACATTTAGAACAATTATTATAAAAAAAGGTACTAACAAATTGTTATCAAGGTATAAACAAAATGTTAATGGGGTACTAACAAATTGTTTAGAGACTAAAGAGAATAAAACAACTAATAATACAAAGAGTATAATAAAAAAGAATATATCCCCTGAAAATAAATTTTCAGAGTTTATACCTTTATCATTGGAATTTCATAAAAACCAAAAAAAAGCTGGTTATCATCATTTAGATTTTAAAAGCCCAATTACAGAAAAATCTAAAATTGTAATTTCAGGTGCTGAAACTTTAGATAAAATAAATATATTAGATAATGAACCTATTGCGGAAATAAAAAAAGTATTAGACTTCATATTATCGGATTGTTTTTGGAGTAAGCAAATAATCTCACTTTCAGGATTAAGAGCAAAAAAGAGTAATGGAAATATAAAATACTTCAATGTAAAGAATAATATGCTCCCAAATAATTCAAATGAAATTCAGGATGAATTAGTTTCATTGAGCGATTGGGGTACAAATTGAATCAATTTAATAACGAAAAATTCCATAAAGATATAATACCAATTTGTCGTGATGATGAATTAATTGTAATCGGTACATTAATCCATGATTTTGAAAATGCTGTTGAATATGTAAATGAGATTAAATTAGAGCATTTCCATGATTTGAATCACCGACTTATTTTTAGAGCAATAAATAAATTATTATTAAATGAAAAAATAAATCCCCAAAGTATAATTAACTATCTTACTGATATTGGGAAACTTGACCAAATTGGTGGGGCTTATTTTATTACATGGTTATATGATTTTAATTTAATTTCGCAATTACCTCAATCAATTCAACGATTAACAGAAGTTTACAAACGGCGTGAATATTATGAATTAGGTCGAAAATTAAATAATTCTTACCAAATTAAAAGTAATGGAATAGAAAAACTAATATTTGATGCTGTTGAAAATATTGAATCAAATTCAATAGGTGGGTATGTAGAAATTAATAAATCAATTGATGTTTTATTAGATGATATGACCGAGCGTTTTGAAAATGGAACACCTCCTGGAATAAGTACGGGGTTTAATGATTTGGATGAAATAATTACTGGGTTTGAACCAGGTGATTTAATAATTATTGGTGCATGTACTTCACACGGTAAAACGGCTTTAGGTTTGAATATTGGAGTGAATATAGCTAAACAGGGACTGCCTGTGGCTGTTGTATCTTTAGAAATGCCAAGTAATCAATTAAACCAAAGATTAATCTGTAGTGAAGCGAAATTGGACTGCCAAAAAGCTAAAAATAATGAATTGAGCAATAAAGAAATGAATCGTTTTTTTAAATTGGCTGAATCGGTAAAAGAATATCCTATTTACATTGATGAAAGCCGAAATAATACAATTTCAAAAATAATCACCAGGGCAAAACTACAATGTAAACGGAAAAAAATTAAGGTTTTAATTATTGATTATTTGCAACTCATTAAAATTGGTGATACCTCTGAAAACCGAAACTTAGAACTATCTGAAATTACGATGGCATTAAAACGCTTTGCATTACAAGAAAATATTACGGTGCTTTGCCTGGCTCAATTAAATAGAAAAGCCTCTGGAAAGGCTCCTTTAATATCTGAATTACGAGATAGTGGTGCCATTGAGCAAGATGCAGACAAGGTAATATTACTTTGGAGACCAGAGCAGGACGGCATACGAGGAAAAGAAGATTTTACAGGGGTAGCCTTACTTAATATTGCAAAAAATCGAAATGGAAAAACAGGAAAAATAAAACTATCCTTTAATGCTAAATCGATATCGTTTAGAGATTATTCATATTATGGTGGCTTTAATGATTAAGTTAATAAAAGGTGACTTTTTTAATCATTGTGAGTCTATCAAAAAAAACAGCATTGATTTAATATTAACCGATCCACCTTTTAATTGTTTAGAGGATGTTCAAAAATGGGATGTTGCTTTAGATTGGTTTAAATTAGAAGAAATATTTAATGAACTTTTAAATCCGAATGGGCAGGTAGTGATGTTCTGTGACTTGAATTTGTTAATAGAAATTAGAAATACATTTAGTAAATATTTGAAATATAGGTATTACATGATATGGCAAAAAACATCACCAATGCCGATTAGCATAATGAGACCCCTTCCAGATACAGAATTCATTTTAGTATTTAAAAAAAAAGGTTCTCAAGAAAAAAATCTAACTTGGAATTATAAATATTTAGGTGAAAGAAGTAAGCCTTTTAAAAAGATAAATTATGATAAATCAATATCAGTTAGAAAAGGATTGAAGAAAGAAGTAAATATAAATCTTTCTGGATACAGACTCCCAAGGCAGATTTTTACTTTCCCTAATAAGCCTAATATGAAAATTGAAGAACGAACCAAGCACCCTACGCAAAAACCGTTAGGACTTTTAAAAAAATTAATAGCCTGTTATTCAAATGAACAAGATAAAATCTTAGACCCATTTTCAGGTAGTGCTACTACATTAATTGGATGCCATAATTTAAACCGTAATTGTTTAGGCTTTGAATTAGATGAAATTTATTACAATGAAGCAAAGCAACGAATTGAAAGGCATACGAGCCAAACAGATTTATTTGGTACATTATTGCCACAAAATAGAGATACAGGCACAGATTTGAAATTAAACACCTTATTTTAAATATTACATAGATGGAGGCAATGAAAAATGAAAATTAAAACTGATAAACAGAAAGCTAAACAGTTACAGCCCTTTCATTTCAAAAAGGGAAAATCTGGAAACCCTAAAGGACGACCACCTAAAAATAGATGTATTCCTGATATATTAAAAAAAATTACAGATGAACAAATAGCAGGTGATGAATCTAAGCTTTATCAAATATTAAATGAAGTTGTGAATAGAGCCTTAGCAGGTGATAATTGGTGCATTCAGTTTATTGCTGACAGAATGGAAGGTAGACCGTCTCAGGTGGTCCAGAATCAAAGTGAAGAATTACCAAGTGGATTTACAACAACTATTATTTAATAGGTAGTAAAATATACCGATTAAGATAATATTTTAATGTTTGACTTTAATCTATTAGGTATAAGATATTATAGTATAATTTTATTATTATTATTCTAAAAAACAGGGGTAAAAAATGGCTTCAATGAGGAAATTAAAAGGAAAGTTTTATATACGGATTAGGTATAATGGAAAAGAAAAATTGATACCAACATTTACGGGTATAAAAAGAGACGCTGAAATTATATTAAAAAAATATAAACACAATGAACAGGAAGTAAAATTGAATCTTACTGAGCATTTATTAGACCGTAATTTTACAATTAGTGATAGTATCAATTATTTTAAAAGGAGATACCAAACTGAAAAAGGAATTGAAAATAGTACGCTGAAAAGTTATCTTGTAGCATTGAATGATTTTAATGTATGCTTTGGCTCTAAAACTTCAATAAATGAGCTTAAAAGAGATAACTACCACGAACTGATAAACTACCTAAATATAAGATTAAACCCTGTCACGGTAAATATTAGATTGAGGTCAATTCGGACTTTCTTTAATTATCTTTTAGAATCTGAAAAAATAAAGAAGCTTCCTTTTAAAATTTCTCAGGTTAAAATTGACCAGTCACCACCAAAATATTTATTACCAAGTGAATTAGAACAAATATATTCATTAATTGAAGATGAAAAGCTATTAGCCACATATAAAACTTTTGAAGTAACTGGTATGAGGGTTGGAGAATTACAAAACTCTAATAGAGATGGAAATTTTATTATAATCACTAAAACAAAGACAGGTAGAGAGCGAAATATTCCAATTGCAGATGATGATATTAAAAATTATGATTTAGCAAGATTTGAGCCATACTCTACAAGTTGGATTACACGAAATTTTACTAAATATGCAAAACAAGTTTGTAAAAGTAAAATTACCGCTCACAGCCTTAGACATACATTTGCGTATAGATCATTATTAAAAACCGATAATATTCAACTTGTACGAGATTTATTAGGGCATACATCAATTAAAACAACTCAAATTTATACCCAAATTCCTAAAGAATATTTGAAGAAAAAGTTTACTGATATTTTAATATCTAAATCTGAAAATATTTCTATTCATGCAAGGGCTTAAAAATGCAAAAAATGGTAATGAAATGGGATACAGAGTGGATACCGAGTTAATTTACCGACGGGGAGCAAAGTTCTCATAATCCATTGGTCCGGGGTTCAAGTCCCTGAGGGCCCACATTGAAAGCCATATTTCTTTATGAAATATGGCTTTTTAAATTATATTACTATTGATGAGCAATATTATCTGAAGGGATAAAATAAATTCTAAATCCTTCAATAATATACTTCTAATTTCATATTCAGCAAGATAATATTCATTTTTGATACCAATGTAACTATTCTAGTTAATAATTATATACCATTATTAAATTATCTTCAAGGTAAATTAAAAAATCAATCAAATGATATAAAAAATAGATTTAAATTTAATCTATTGAATAAATACAATTATTCAAATCATTTTTTTTTAACAGGAAATAATAAAATAGATAATTTATATGAATGTATTTTTAACGGGAGCAAGTAGTGGAATTGGTGAATATTTAGCATATGAATATTCAAAACAACATGCCCATATTGGAATAACCGCAAGGCGAATAGATAAATTAGAGCAAATAGCAAAAAAATGCACCACACTTGGCGGTAAGATTTCTTTTTATCAATTAGATGTTAATAATCAAGAAGAGTGCAAAAATGTGATTAATAAATTTGTTAATGAAGTGGGTGGAATTGATATTGTCATCGCAAATGCCGGAATTGGTAACCATGATAATATGAAAACAGGCGATGCAACAATAATAAATAATATTTTACACACAAATATTATTGGATTAACAAATACTATTTACCCTGCAATACCACACATGATAAATCAAAAAAGTGGAAATATTGTAATTATAAGTTCAATTGCTAGTTTTTTAAATATTAAATTTCATGGTGGCTATTGTGCTTCTAAAATTGCGGTAAAAACATTAGCAAATTGCTGGAGGAAATCTCTCAAAAAACATAATATCAAAATTTCAACTATTATGCCCGGATTTATTAAAAGTGAAATGACTCAAGATATAAAATTCAAAATGCCATTTATTATGGATACTCAAACCGCTTCTACGAAAATTGTAACCGCAATTAAACAAAATAAATCCAACTATATTTTTCCGTGGCAATGGCGAATTGTTATTCCAATTATAAGACTATTTTCATAAAAAAATAAACAGAGAATAAAATTAATCTCACCCAAATAATAAAAAATGATATTCCATTAATTGATGTGAGAGCACCAATTGAATATTTAAAGGGATCATTTCCTTCGAGTATAAATTTACCCATATTAAATAATGATGAACGAAGTCAAGTTGGAATTACTTATAAAAAAGAAGGGCAAAATTCAGCAATACAACAAGGATATCATCTTGTAAAAGATGAAAAAATCAAAAGAATTCAATCATGGGAAAAATTTATAAATGAAAATCCGAATACGAACCTCTATTGCATGAGAGGAGGATTAAGGTCGGAAATTGCTAAATCTTGGTTAAATGAAATTGGTATAAATATACCCATAATTAATGGTGGATATAAGGCTTTACGAAATGCTTCAATAGAAATTATAAACGATGTTGAAAATGATAATAAAGAATGGATAATTTTAGGAGGGCGAACGGGTTCAGGAAAAACTGAAATATTAAAACGACTAACGTCTGCAATTGATTTAGAAGGAATTGCACATCATAGAGGGTCAGCATTTGGTGGATTTTCAAATGAGCAACCGACAGTAATAAACTTTGAGAATAAATTAGCTTCAACCTATATAAAACATCAAGGGAATGTTTTATTTTTAGAGGATGAATCTCGACGAATTGGGAAATTGCCAATCCCTGAAATATGGCATAAAAAAATGCAATTATCAAAAATGGTCATAATTGATTTGCCAATTGAAGAACGAATAAAAAACATTCATTATGAATACATATTAAAACCACAGGAATCAGGAATTAATATAGAAACTCTTTTAGAAACTTTTCAAAATTCTTTGTTTAATATAAGAAAACGATTAGGATTTGACCAGTATTCACAAATCAATATTCAATTACAAAAAGCATTTATTGATTATTCATTTAAATCACATGAAAAATGGATTTATAATTTACTTACTCATTATTATGATCCAATGTATGATTATCAGCTTAAATCAAAATTAGATCGATGTATTTTAAAATCTGATAAAACTGGAATTAGTCAATATTTAAAAGAATTAGAAAAATTGAATTAAAACATTTTAATTATTCATCATGCATTTTTTCCGCTCACTTTCCAACCTAACCAAGCCATTGGAATATATGCAAACCCAATATCTAAAATATTAAACCACATTGGAGAGGGTAACATAGACACCATTGTAATCCCTCCTAAAATAAAAAAACACCCAATACTAAGTGCATAAATTCGATGTTGATTAACTGAAATAAATGATGCAATTATCGCACCAATAAATGTTCCAAAAGAATGGGCTAATAATGGAATTACAAATTGAATTGGTTTATACAAATGCATATTCGCCTTTATACTTTCAATATCATTTGGATTCACACCTTCAGGTAATGGGATTAACCCACCCCCGAATGTAACTATTGCCATATTAACAATCCCACCCAATATTACCCCCATAATTACAGCTAAAATATTTCTAAATATTTTCATTATATACCCTTTTTTAAAACTATGATTGTAGAATAATATTTACTAATAAAATCACATCTAAAACATTAACAAGACTATCATCATTTAAATCCGCAATTAAATTAACTTCTGAAGTACCTAATACCATATTTACGGATTGAATAACATCTAATATATTGACAATTCCATCTTGATTTATATCTCCTTGTAATAATCCTGAAGGACAATAGTTTCCATCTGGAGCTAATTGAGGTAATTTATATTCTGGATTATTTACAATTTCGAACATCGCAATATCCGTTGATTCAAATAATTCTGGACTGCATGGCTCCCATTCATTATTAATTCCATTACAGGTTTGAGGATCATTTAAAATCCCCATATCTGTTACAATACACCAATATAAATATTCCATCGCCATACATTCATAATCACATGTATAATCATCATAATGATACCACGCTTCTTCAGGATAATTATTCGGTATATTAATAAATTGTCCACCTCTTGCAATATCCATAGCATCTGACATCAATGAAGAATTAGGTGCTAACCCAAATGCTTCAGGATAAACTTCTAATTGTCCACATGTATTTATTGTATGTAAAACCTCTTCTACAGTTGCATCATCTCCCCAATGTCCTGGCTGTGATGGATCAATTTCATTTCGGTATAATACCGCACCTAAACATCCATTGTAGTAATCAAATACATTGTCTTGCCCATTAGACCATTCCGAATTAAATATAGGCATCATAGTATTTAAGGCAATTAAAGATGCTTCAACATCAGGGTCATCAATAATTCCATCTTCATTATTATCTAATAATTCTGCAGAAACTGACGCAACATGTAGCAGTTTTTCATCAGAAATTTGAGATTCACCATATACTTTAAAACAGTCTAATACATTGACAAATTTTGTAAAACTACTCAAAGCAATATCATTTGAAGCATTTATTTCAACTTCAAAACATACTTCATTTTGAGAAAACACAACTAATGGAAATAATAAACCAATTAATAATTTACTCATTTTCTTACCTTTTCTTTTTTAAAATTAATAATTATTCAACAAATCTAAAATTACATTTCGTTATAAATAAATTATTTTGCAGATAATATTTTTCCTTTTACTTCACCAAAACCAACTCTATAGCCCTTTCCCTGAGCATAACCTGTCATAATTATTTCATCATTATCCTGAATAAATTTTCTTTTCTCACCATTTGATAATTGTATTGGCATTGTTCCCTTCCACGCTAATTCTAACATGGAACCATAAGAATCAGATTCTTCACCACTTATTGTCCCGCTTGCAAACATATCTCCAGGATTCATATTGCAACCGGTGATTGTATGATGAGCTAATTGTTGTGCAAGATTCCAATACATATATTTATAATTAGAATTACAAATTGTCTCGGGGTTCTCCATTTTTTCAGTTTTAATTTGTACTTCTAATTTCATATCAAAAGTCCATTTATCATTACTTTGTAAATAGGGTAATGGAGTTGGATTCTCCTGAATTGGATTTTCAATTCTAAATTCATCTAATGCTTCAAAAGGAATAATCCATGGTGAAATAGAAGTTGCAAGATTTTTGGCTAAAAAAGGCCCCAATGGGACATATTCCCATTTTTGAATATCTCTCGCACTCCAATCATTTACTAATACTAAACCAAATAAATGTTCACTTGCATTTTCAATCGAAATCGGTTCACCTAAATTATTCCCAGTACCGACAAAACAACCCATTTCCAGCTCAAAATCCATTAACCTACATGGCCCAAATACAGGATTATCTGACCCCAGTGGCATTGTTTGTCCGTTTGGTCTGTGAATATCGGTTCCACTCACTACAATCGAACTTGACCTTCCATGATAACCAACAGGTAAATGAAGCCAATTTGGTAATAATGCATTTTCGGGATCTCTAAACATTGCACCCACATTTGTAGCATGGTTTTTAGACGAATAAAAATCCGTATAATCTCCAATATTTGCAGGGATATGCATCGTAACATCTAATTGTTTATAAAATACTTTTTCTCTTAATATTGAATTATCTCTTAAAGTCGGGTTTGTATCCATCAATAATTCTTGAACTTGAGATCTTACATTAGACCATTCTTTTTTTCCACCACTCATAAAAGAATTTAAAGTTGAATTGCTAAAATAATTTGAATTTAATAATCCCTCTTTTTCAAGTTGAGCTAAATCTAAAACAAATTCTCCTATTGCAATTCCTGCTCTCTTTTTTGAATTTTCATGACTACTAAAAATCCCATAGGGTAAGTTTTGAATTGGAAAATGGCTATCTTCTTTATATTCTATAAATGATTTCATTAAAATATTCCTAATTTTGTTAAATCTTCTCGTGGTTCATTAAAACTACAACTTCCATATGATATAAAATCATTTTCTCGAAATTGTATTATTTCTTTATTTGATAAATTATATTTCTTCCAAGATAATCCTTCTTCTTTAAACTTAAAATTATTTGATGATTGATCGATTAATACTTCAATTAATTCTACATGATTAAATCTATATTTCTTTGCAAGCATTCCACCGATAAATATATTAAAAAAACCAAACATTTTAGTTTGAATAGAGTCATTATAATGCCGAACGGGATGATGTAAACCTGCAGTAAATTTCAATGAAATATTATTTTGAATACATATAATAATTGTTTCAGCAATATTTTCTGGAGAAGGAAACATATATGGTTCAACTCCCCCACATCTTAATTTAAACCCAAAATTTGAATTGTGATTAAAATTAAATTCCGTAATTATTTCAATAGACTTAATCATTTTATCAATCCAATTTTCTTGAGTGGGTAATTCAAAAAAAGATGCCATATTTAATTGGTTTTTATTTTGTACCTCATTTGTTTTTTCTAATATAGTATGAAAAGAATGAATATCTAATATTTTTGATTCTAATCCTGAAAATTCAACCTTTTCACCAAATTTATCTTTAAACAGAAATAATTGATCAATATCAAGATCTAAATCATTCGATAATAATGATAATTTTAATGGAAAATTTTGGCTAAACCCATCCATCATTTTTTCAGTAATATTATTTAGATTACTTAATGGAAGTATAAATTGGGATAACATCCATTTATCCAAGCATTTTATATCATTATTATAATTATTAAGTGCGAGTTTTAATTGCAATTTTGCAGGCGGAAAAAGTCCCGCATAATCAATTAATTTTGTTAAAAATAATTTTAAAGAATTTGCTATCATTATTATTAATTTAATCGTTATTCAGAAGCTATATTTTACAATTATTTACCCTCTTTATATATCAATAAAGTGAAAGAATTTGAAACATTATGAAATTACCAGTAGAAAATTTAATAAAATTAGATAATCGATTTGAAAAAATTATTGATAAATTTGGAATCATTAAACTCGAAAAAAAATCTAATCCATTTGAAGAATTAGTGAAAGCAATTATATATCAACAATTAAGTGGAAAAGCAGCATCTACAATCTATAATCGATTCCTTGAAATATATAAAAATAATCATCCCACAACTACCGAATTAATGAATACCGAACATCAAAAATTAAGAAGTGTTGGTTTATCAAATCGTAAAGCAGAGTATATTAAATCGATCGCTGAGTTTTTCAATGTAAATTCGTATAATTTAAATGATTTTTCTAAAATGAAAAATGATGATATTTTCAATAAATTAATAAATATAAGGGGTGTTGGTCCTTGGACAATTGATATGTTTTTAATTTTCACTCTACATCGACTTGATATATTCCCATCACTTGATTTAGGAGTGCAAAAAGGATTTTCAATCTTTTATAATTCAAAAAAATTATATTCCCCCAAATCTATGTTAAAAGAAGCTAATAAATGGCGTCCATATCGCTCAATCGCCTCTCATTATTTTTGGAAAATAGCAGATGATAAATAAATCTCATTTTTATTAATTTAATTGGTTGAAATTTAACTTCCTTATTAATTTTAACACTATGATTTTAACTTAAATTTAATAATTTGTTCGACCTATTTTTGTTAAAGTTTCAGATAATTCCCAAAGTTTTTTTGCTGTAAATTTATCTTTTGATTTTTTAGAAGAATCTACTTTTTGTGGACTCCCCCATATTTCAAGTATTTTTGGTCCAATAAAATCACCTCCTTTTATACTATTATCAGTCGCAGCAAATAGTGTAGGTAATGCTCCCATTTCTGGTTTTTGGGCAATAAAGGGACTTAACATTTTAAAACTAAATTTATATTTTTGTAAATTTGTAGCAGTCCACCCCGGATGAGAAGCTACTGAAATTGTATCAATATTATTCTCTTTTAATTTCAAATCTAATTCGAATGTAAAAAGTAAATTGGCTAATTTACTTTGTTGATAAGCTTTTACAGGATGATATTTTCTCCCAGAATTTATATCTTCAAAATTTATTTTTCCAAGTCGGTGATATAAACTACTTACAGTAACTACTCTCGACTTTGGAGTTTTTGAAATTAAACCCATTAATAAATTTGTGAGTGTAAAATGTCCAAAATGATTTGTGCCAATTTGCATTTCAAATCCATCTTTAGTGTACATTTTAGGGCACATCATAATTCCTGCATTATTTACTAATATATCTAATTGACTATTTTCAGATGTAAAATTATCTACAAAGTCATGAATTGAAGATAAATCGGCTAAATCTAATTTTAGAAAATGTACATCTGAATGTTGGAATTCTAATTTCACTTTATTTTTGGCATAATTACCCCAAAATTCATTTCGACAAGCGAAATATACTCTTGCCCCTTTTGATGCTAATACCTTTGCTGATTCAAAACCAATTCCACTATTTGCTCCAGTAACTATTACTGTTTTTCCATTTAAATCATTAATTTGATTTATTGTCCAGTTATTTTTCATAGGTATAATTTAAAAAGAAATTTTATTGTGATTTAATCTATCATTAATAAAATCATATAAATTAGAAATTGCATAAAAAATTCAGTATTTATTTAGGCATAACAATATATATCTTAATAATTTATTGAATTTGCGCAGAACGTATTTATTATTTGTTTTATATTTACAATAATACCTTATATTATATCGTTCAGCAATTCAGCTAACTAAATAAATTAAGGAATCAATTAAATGAACTTAAAAAATGTAATATTATTATTATACATTCCATTAGCATTTATAAATGCAAGAGAATATAATTTATCAGCAGATTTATATAATCGATATGTATGGCGTGGAACTGATTTTGGAAATACCGCAACTGTTCAACCAAGTATTGAAACAACATTTGGGCAAGTTACAATTGGAGCGTGGGGAGCTTGGGCTTTAAATGGTGCTGAGGGTGGAAATGAATGTGACCTTTATGCTACAACAACATTTGGGACTGTTTCATTAACTTTAACAGACTACTTCTTTCCTATTTACTCATCTCTTGATTCACTTTATAATGGAGATGGATTATTCAAATTTTCAGGAGAAACATCGACACATATATTTGAATTAAGTGCAAGTACAGATATTGGACCAGTCTCTATTCTAACGGCAACAAATTTAAGTGGTGATACTGACAAATCGTCTTATTTAGAATTATCTTATGGTAGTTTTTCTGTTGGTTTTGGTAATGGATTTTATTCTCTTGATGGAAAATTCAAACCAGTAAGTATTGGAATTTCAGCAAGTAGGGATAATTTTTCAGCTTCTTATATCATTAACCCAGACCAGGAGACTTCATTTCTTGTGTTTGGAATTACACTTTAAAATAAGGAAAAATAAATGAAATTAATTATAATTTTCTTTTTAACATCGTTTGTATTTTCAGGTGAAAATACATCTATCTCAGAAGAAATGTTTACAATCAATAATACATGGATGCTAATTTCAGCATTTCTTGTGTTTATAATGCATTTAGGGTTTGCAACTTTAGAATCAGGATTAACTCGAGCAAAAAATACAGTAAATATTTTATTTAAAAATGTAAGTATCGTAGCAATTGGAATTTTAACCTATGCAATCTGTGGATTTAATTTAATGTATCCAGGAACCTTTAATGGTATATTTGGATTTGCTGGATTTGGTATAGATTCTCCTTCAGGTGTAGATGGATTAATAAATTATGCAAATGGAGCTTATTCCTATTATACAGATTTTATATTTCAGGCAATGTTTGCTGCGACGGCAGCAACAATAGTTTCTGGCGCAGTTGCTGAACGAATTAAATTGAGTAGCTTTTTAATATTCTCAACTTTTTATGTTGCAATTGTTTACCCAATTGTTGGTTCTTGGACATGGGGTGCAGGCTGGTTAGATACAATGAATTTCCACGATTTTGCTGGTTCAACTTTAGTACATAGTGTTGGTGGTTGGGCAGCATTAATTGGTGCAATAATGGTTGGTCCACGCTTAGGAAAATACTCAAAAAATGGAACTATAAAACCAATACTTGGCCATAATATGCCGTTAGCTACAATAGGCGTGTTTTTACTATGGTTTGGATGGTATGGATTTAATGGTGGTTCTGTTTTATCTGCTGATCCAGAAGGAGTTTCATTTGTATTTGTTACCACCACTTTAGCAGGTGCATCAGGCGTTATTGGAGCGATGATAACTTCTTGGATTATCTCAAAAAAACCAGATTTATCAATGATATTAAATGGTTCGCTTGCAGGATTAGTCGGAATAACAGCAGGGGCAGATATTATTATGCCAATATATTCTGTTATTATTGGATTTATAGCAGGTATAATTGTTGTGTTAACTGTAATTCAATTAGATAAATTAAAAATTGATGACCCCGTTGGAGCAATTTCCGTCCACTTAGCATGTGGGATTTGGGGTACATTAGCAGTTGGAATTTTCTCACCAGATTTTTCAATTACAACTCAATTATTAGGTGTTGTTTCCTATGGTGTATTTTGTATGCTTTCCGCATTAATAATATTTTCAATAATTAAATTTACCATTGGACTAAGAGTTTCTGAAGAAGAGGAAATAATTGGATTAGATATTGGCGAACATGAAATGGAATCTTATGCTGGATTCCAAATATTTACAGTAGAATAGGAGAAAAAAATGAAATTAATTATCGCAATAATTCAACCTGAAGAGCTACCTGAAATAAAGGAAGAATTATTAAAACAGAAAATTTATAAATTTACAATTACAAATGCAAAAGGACAGGGAATCGAATTTCCACTTCAAGAAATATATAGAGGTGTTTCGCATGAAATAAAACTTCTAAACAAGGTTAGACTTGAAATAGCTGTAAATGATGAATTTGTTGATCCATGCATTGAAGCAATATCAAATGTTGCAAAAAAAGATGGTAAAAAAGGTCGGGGTAAAATATTTATTTTACCCATTGAAGAATGTGTGCGAATTCGTACAGGAGAACGAAATAAGGAAGCAATCGGCTAAGCAATTTCACCATTATAATATTTTAATATTAAAAGCCTGAAAATACATTCAGGCTTTTATGCTTGCATTAAATAATCATAATATAAACAAACGGAAGAAACGAAAAATATGAAAAAACAAAGTTTAGTTAGGTCTGGGTTTCATGATGCATGCGGAGTAGGATTTATTGCAGAATCAACAGGAAAACCATCAAAAAGAGTTATTGAGCTATCTTTTAAAGCATTAGAGTTAATGGTGCATAGAGGAGCAACACTCGCAGATAATCACACTGGTGATGGAACTGGAATATTAACAGATATTCCGTCTTTATTTTTTAAGAATGTGTTTAAAGAAAGTACTGGAAAAAAATTAAATAAAAATGAACTGCAAGGAATTGCAATGGTGTTTACATCGCCAAGTGAATTTTCATTATTAGAAAATATCATAAAAGATCAAACTTCTCAATTAAATTTACATTATGATGGCTACAGAAAAGTCCCAATTAATAAAAAAATAATAGGTGAAATTGCATTCAGAAGTTGTCCAATAATAATGCAATTTTTTATTCGTGGTAAAAATTCAATGAAAAATTCATTTGAAGAACAATTATTTATATTAAGAAAAACAATTGAAAATGAATTAAATAAAATTAATAAAAAATCATTTATCTGTTCACTTTCTTCAAAAACAATTGTTTATAAAGGATTACTTTCTGCGGGGCAATTAAAACAATTCTACCCTGATTTATCTCACCCTGATTATAAATGCAAAGTCTCAATTTTCCATGAAAGATTTTCAACGAATACAGTTTCAACATGGTCAATGACTCAGCCATTTAGAATGTTAGCCCACAATGGTGAAATAAATACAATTAGAGGAAATAGATTATGGATGAAAACAAGAGAACTCACCATTAAATCTAAAAAATGGGGGAATAATATAAAAAAAATATTACCTATTCTGGGTAAAAGTGGAAGTGACTCTTATAGTTTAGATAATATCTTAGAATTTCTCACTCTTTCAGGACGAGGGATATTAAAAAGTATTATGATGTTAATTCCTGAACCATACCATAAAATTAAAACAATGTCTAAAGATTTACGAGATTTTTATATTTATAATGAAAACTTTATTGAACCCTGGGATGGTCCCTCTGCACTCGTTTTTACAGATGGTGATAAAGTTGTTTCTAAATTAGACAGAAATGGTTTGCGACCCTTAAGGTATTCTATTACAAACGATGGATTAATTGTGATGGCATCAGAAGCTGGAGTTGCAGAATTAGAAGCAAAGGATATTGTACTACATCATCACATGTCGTCAGGTGAAATATTTGCTTTAAATTTAGACGGATCAGGAATTATTGAAAATAAAAAAATAAAACAAATTGTATCTCAATCTGAATCATATTCAAAAATTATAAAAGAAGAATTAATTCGAATTAAACGAAAATCAGATAAAGTCGAATTTGGAAAATTTAAATTACCAAAAGAAGGTTTTGATAAAAATAATAGAATTTTATTTGGAGTAGAGCAGGAAGATTTAGATTATTTTTTACTACCTATGGCCAAAAGCGGACGAGAACCAATTGGTTCAATGGGTGATGATACTCCCCCTGCATTACTATCAAAAAAATCAAGGAAACTATATGATTATTTTAAACAGGCATTTGCCCAAGTAACAAATCCACCTATTGATCCCATTCGGGAAAGAGATGTTATGAGTTTATTTAAATATTTGGGTACTGAAGATAATTTATTAGCAAGCACTCCCAATTTTCATGGTACAATTAGAATTGAAAGCCCCATTTTATCGGTAAATGATATCAAAATTTTATTAGATAATCGAATTAATTTTCCAATTTCAATTATAAAAACTCATTTTCAAATTAATGAATCAATTCAAACAGCGTTAAAACGAATTTTAATAGAAAGTGAAATTGCCGTTAATAATGGATGTCGAATTTTAGCACTATCTGACGAAGGATTAAATCAAAAAAATCTTCCAATTCCAATGTTATTAGTGACTTCTGCTGTGCATAATTATCTAATTGAAAAACAAATCAGATCAAATACATCTATTATTTGTTTAACAGGAGATGTGATTGAAGATCACCATATTGCCTGTTTAACTGGGTTTGGTGCAAGTGCTGTGTATCCATATATGGCGTACGAATTAATTAGAGAACATTTTAAAGGTGATCAATGGATTGATGCATTAGGGAATTATAGAAAAGGATTAGAAAAAGGATTATTGAAAATAATGGCTAAAATTGGTATTTCTACTTTTAGCAGTTACCATGGAAGTATGCTTTATCATGGTCTTGGACTTGGTCCTAAATTTCGAAAAAAGTATTTTCCAAATATAATTTGTGATATAGGAAATCTTAATTTAAAAAGATTAAAATTAGAAATATTAGATAGAATTGAGAATTTAAACTTACCTCAAAATAAATTGCCAATAAGTGGTCGATTTAAATATAGAAAGTCTGGTGAAAAGCATGGTTATTCACCTACAGAATTTATTCATATTCAGAATTTAGCCAAGAAAAATATAAATAATAAAAACACAAATGAGAAAAATGTAATATTTTTAAGAGATTTATTAGATTATAAAATTGTAAAAAAACCATTATTAATTAATCAAATAGATGATAATAGCAAAATAATTCAACGATTTAATATTGGAGCGATGTCATTTGGTGCATTATCGGAAGAGGCACACCGCACATTAACGAAGGGTGCACAATTAGTAGGTGCCCATGGAAATACAGGTGAAGGGGGAGAACAATCCGATAGATATAGTTTAACTTCACCAACATCAATTGAAGGATCTCATATAAAACAAATTGCAAGTGGTCGATTTGGAATTTCAACTGAATTTTTAGTTTCTGCAAGAGAAATTCAAATTAAAATGGCTCAAGGAGCTAAACCTGGAGAAGGTGGTCAATTACCGGGACATAAAGTAACATTAGATATTGCAAATGTGCGAATGACCACTCCAGGTGTATCATTAATATCCCCTCCTCCTCACCATGATATTTATAGTATTGAAGATATTGCTCAATTAATTTATGATTTAAAACAAGTAAATAGAAGAGCAAAAATTTCTGTAAAATTAGTATCACAACCAGGAATTGGCTTAATTGCATGTGGAGTTGTAAAGGCAGGTGCTGATATAATTTTAGTCTCAAGTGGTGATGGTGGAACCGGTGCCACACCTTTAGGTTCAATGAAACATACAGGTTTACCATGGGAATTAGGGCTTGCTGAAGTTCACCAAACACTAATTTCAAATAATTTAAGGACACAAGTCACACTTCGTGTAGATGGTGGATTAAAAAAAGGAAAAGATATCGTTATTGGGGCATTACTCGGTGCTGAAGAATATGACTTTGGTACATCTGCATTAATTTCAATTGGATGTGTAATGGCTAGAAAATGTCATAAAAATACTTGCCCTGTTGGAATAGCAACTCAAGATATTAAACTTCGTAAAAAATTTAAAGGAACGCCAGAAAATGTAAGTAATTTTTTAATTGCAATTTCAGAAGAAGTTAGAGTTCACCTTACTAAACTTGGTATTTCTCAACTTTCATCTATAATTGGGCGATCTGATTTATTAAAAACGAATCGAAAATTTAGAAACTATTTAATTGAGGAAAACTTAGATTTATCAATATTAATTCCCGGAGATGAAGGCAAAAAATTAGCTCTAAAATCTATCAATAAAATCAGAGTTGAGAATTTATATACTAAACCATCTATTGATGATGGTATTTTTGAAGAAACAAGGCATATTGTCATGACGCAAGGCCATGCTGTAATTCATCGAAAAATAAATAATACAAATAGGTCAATTGGTAGTAGGCTTTCAGGTGAAATCACCTTTTTATATGGTCAACAAGGATTTAAAGGTAATATTCAGTGTAGAATGACTGGAGCGGCTGGTCAAAGTTTTGGTGCATTTTTGATAAATAATCTTGAATTAAGATTAAAAGGTGTGGCTAACGATTATGTGGGTAAAGGAATGAGTGGAGGTTTAATTACAGTGAGGTCTCCTAAAATAATTCGTAAAAAACTAGGATTTCACACATTAATTGGAAATGTTGCATTATATGGAGCAACTGGAGGCCGGCTACTTGTTGCAGGTAGAGTTGGTGAACGATTTGCTGTCAGGAATAGTGGTGCAGCCGCAGTTGTAGAGGGATTAGGTGCCCATGGATGTGAATATATGACAAGAGGTACAGTCATTATTCTAGGTAAAATCGGAAGTAATTTTGGTGCGGGAATGACAGGTGGAATTGCATATATTTACCTAAAATCATCAAGTAACTTAAATAATTTAAATCAAGACTATGTAAGAGATTCTAAATTAGAAGAGACCGATTATAATTTAGTATGGAAATTAATTCGGGGACATAAATTCCATACAGCATCAATAGTTGCTACTAAAATTTTAAATAACTGGAAAATTGAAAAAAATAACTTTGTTAAAATTATACCAAGAGCTGTCGATATTATTGATTTTGAAAAAATTTATAACGAACAAATTAATAATAAAATGGGGATTTTATTAAATGAATAATTATCGAAAAATATAATAATGAAAATGTGATGAAGATTAATCAATTAGTAAAATTAATATAATAGATTAAGTGTAGAATGAAACACTCAATAAGACTACAATCAAAAATAGAGGAATTCTATAATTCTATAACTCACGGGTTTGGAGCAGTATTAGCAATTCCAGCAATTATATATCTCATTTATTATACTTTTGATAAAGGAGACTCATATCGAATTATTGGATTCTCGATTTATGGGTTTACTTTAATTTTATTATTTTTTCTTTCTTCAATTTATCATGGTGTTCAATCGTCCTCTTTAAAAAAGTTATTAAATAAATTAGACCATGCAGGGATTTTTATTTTTATTGCAGGATCATATACTCCATTTTTATTAATTACATTAAGAGATGGTCTTGGATTATATTTTTTGATATTAATATGGATAATAGCAATTTCAGGTGTTATATTTGAGTTGGCTTGGTTTCATTTTGCAAAACACTACACTGTATGGATTTGCTTATTAATGGGATGGCTTGCATTATTACAATTAAAACCATTAATTAATCTTTTACCTTTTTATGGTACTATATTTTTAATTTGTGGAGGGCTTTCATTTACACTTGGGGTTATTTTCTTTAGAATGGATCATATAAAATATGCTCATAATATATGGCATTTATTTGTTTTAGGAGGAAGTGGATTTCATTATGTTGCCATGTATTATATTTAAATAAAATTTCACTTATCACAATAGAAAACTAAAGTACCATTCCAGTCATTTTTTGCTCCAACTTGCCATTTTTTAATATTATTAAACCCCACTTTTTTTAATATTGTTTCCCACTCAAAAATTGATTTAGTATTCATATAAACACCACATTCTGCGGGCCAATTTAATGTTGTTAAATTTTCAGAATAATGATCTATTCCAAAAATCAATTTCCCTTTATTCTTTAACCAATTATTATATATTTTAGATAGTACAAACATTGGATCTTCAAAATAATAGAAAACTTCCATTGAATGTACAATATCTACTTTTTCCAAAGGAGACCATTCTGTCAAATCACCATAAAAATAATTCCCATTAGGATCAACTGATTTTGCTTTTTCAATCATTTGCTTTGCTCCATCAACCCCTGCTGAATAGTCACAATTTTCAATAGAACTTAATAGTCGTGTTACCCAGCCATTTCCACATCCAGCATCTATAATCGTAAATTTTGAATTATTATTTTCAAGTAATTTATTTATCATAAATTTCACTGATGATGCATGGCCTTCTTCCATACCAATATCTTTTCCTATTTCCGCCCATTTTCCAAAAAACTCAACAGGTGATTCAGTTATTTTATCATTTTTCATGTTCAATATATCTTATCTTTCTAAATAAATAGGTTGAAATTTATTTTAACTTTAGAATTATTATTCAACATTATTTAACTAATATTTTTATCATCTAAATTTATATACATATTAATTTCAAAATTCTATTTTTCAAGATGTAACTTTAATAGATATTTCCAATAATAATTTCTAAATTTTATAGCTTGTCATTCATAAACTTTTTTAATAAATAAGTTTATTATCTTCACTAAATAAAATAATGAGAATTAATTTTATGAAAAAATATTTTGTTTATTTAATAGAAATTATTTTTATTTCATCTATTTTTAGCCAAGTCATAATAAATGAATACTCCGCATCAAATTTATCAGAATTTACAGATAATTATCAATTAGAAGAAGATTGGATTGAACTTTATAATACAAGTTTAAATGATTTAGACTTAAGTGGTTATTTTTTAAGTGATGATGAAACTAATCCGACTAAATGGATTATTCCAGAGGGTATTATTATTCCAGGTACAAGATATATTACTTTTTGGTGTTCGGGAAGAGATGAATTTACAGAAGGAAATCTCCATACTAATTTTAAATTAAAACAAACTAAAAATTCTCCTGACCATGTTGTATTTTCAAATCCAAATGGTGTAATAATAAATGATATTGAATTAAAACGAACACAATTAAACCATTCAATGGGGAGAAGCCCAAACGCCTCAGATAATTGGAAAATTTTTCCATCACCAACAAAAAATGGTGCGAATATTGGATTAAATTATATTGATTATGCAGAAGCACCAACAATGAGCCTTGAAGCTGGATTCTTTAGTGGTAGCCAAATATTAGATATATCAACAGATGAACCATTATCAAATATTTATTATACAACAAATGGTAATCTGCCTACAGTAAATTCAACTTTATATGAAGGCACATTATTAATCACACATACCCTTATTTATAAAGCAATTGTAATTTCAAATGATATAGATATTCTCCCAAGTTTCATCACTTTCAATACTTATTTTATTGATGAAAATCATGCCTTACCTATTCTTTCTACTTCAGCGAGTCAACTAACTACATTATTGAATGGAAATCAAGGGTTAAAACCACATGGTACAATTGAATATTTTGATGTGAATGGAATTAGACAAGATTTTGGATATGGTGAATATAATAAACATGGGCAAGATTCATGGGCATTCCCTCAACGAAGCTTTGATTATATTGCTCGAGATGAAATGGGATATCATGATGCAATTAGAGAAAAATTACTCAGCCTATCTGATAGAGATAAATTTCAACGAATAATTATACGAGCTTCTGGAGATGATAATTATCCTGGAATTGATTCAAGTGCTCATATGAGAGATATTTTCATTCAAAAACTTGCAAATAAAAATAATTTAAATGTTGATATGAGAAAAGGTGAAAGATGTGTTGTATATGCAAATGGTGAATTTTGGGGTATTTATTCAATTAGAGAAAAAGTAAGTGATGCTGATTATACAAATTATTATTATAACCAAGATAAATATAATGTCCAATATTTAATGAATTGGGGAGGTACTTGGGCTCAATATGGTGGTCAACAAGCATTTACAGATTGGAACGAAATTCACAGTTACGCCTTAAACCATGATTTATCAATTCAATCCAATTATCGTCATGTAGCAGATGAAATAGATGTCACAAGTTTAGTTGATTATATATTAATAAATTCATTCGTTGTTTGTACTGATTGGATAAACTGGAATACATCGTGGTGGAGAGGATTAAATCCAGATGGAAGTCATAAAAAATGGGGATATGTTTTGTGGGATGAAGACGCAACATTTAATCATTATATAAACTATACAAATGTCCCCAATGAAAACCCAGATGCAGAACCTTGTTACCCCGAAGGTATTTATTTAGACCCGGAAGAACATATTGTTTTACTTAATAAACTTTTAGAAAATTCAGAATTCAAACAATATTACATCACTCGGTATATGGATTTGTTAAATACAGCATTCCAAGAAGAAGAAATGATTGGACTATTAGAAGATATTGAAAACTCAATTGCAACAGATATGCCACAACATATAGAAAGGTGGGGTGGGAATTTCTTTCAATGGCAAGGAAATGTTCAAAAAATAAAAGATTTCATCAGAGATAGAATTGAGTATTTCCCTGAGGGGTTAAATTCATGTTATGATTTAAATGGGCCCTATGAATTAACATTAGATGTTACACCATCAAATTCAGGACAAATAAAAATAAATTCAATTCTAATTGACGAAGATGATTATCCATGGACAGGAGCATATCATGGAGGAGTAGATATGATATTTGAAGCGGTTCAAATTCATAATTTTGATTATTGGTTAGTTAATAACCATAATATTTCAGATCCAAATTCAATAAATATTTCATTTCAATTAAATCAAAATGATAATATCATCGGCATTTTTGCTTCTGATGAAATAGTTGATATCGTAATTAATGAAATTAATTATAATTCAAATAATGAATTTGATTCAGAAGATTGGATAGAACTTTTTAATTCATCAGACGAAGCAGTTAATATTGGAAATTGGATTTTTAAAGATGATAATAATACACATCAATTTATTATCCCTGAAAATACTATTCTACCATCAAATGATTTTTTGGTGTTATGTAAGGATACAACACTTTTTAGGGAGCAATTTCCGAATGTAATTAATTATATCGGTAATTTTGAGTTTGGTTTAAGTGGAGGAGGTGAACTAATTAGACTATTTGATGAAGGTGGAGCATTAGTAGATGTTGTTGAATATGATGATATTTCTCCATGGCCAGAAGAAGCAGATGGTAATGGTCCCACATTGGAACTCATTGATTCAAATATTGATAATTCAATAGCTGAAAATTGGTCAAGTTCTCTCGGATTTGGATCACCCGGAAATATAAATTCTGTGTCTTTAATTGGGGATATAAATCAAGATGGAGAAGTGAATGTTATTGATGTAGTTGTCATTGTAAATATGATTTTAAATAGTGAATATTCAAACTCAGCAGACATGAATAGTGATGAAGAGGTAAATGTGGTTGATATTATTCAATTAGTGAATATCATTTTAGATTCATCTAAATTAACGGATGCAACATCAGTGTCATTCCATCAAAATGGAGAATCATTTAATATTATTGGGAATGGATTTATTGGTGCAGTTCAAATGACATTATCACATGATATTGATTTTAAAATTCAATTAACAAAGGATGCAATTGTTGCTGAATATTTAACAAATGGTAACTCAACAACACTGATAATTGTAGTTCCAGAAAATAATGAAATTTTTAAAACTTCAGATGACTTTATTATTGAACAATTAATTGTTACAAATAGTGTTGAAATTATAGATATAAATACTCCGACAAAATTTAAGTTAGAGAATGTTTACCCAAACCCATTTAATGGCAGTACAAATATTAATTTTTCCATACCTAATGATGGATTTGTAACAATTAAAATTTATGACCTCCTCGGTAAAGAGATATCTACACTAACTCATCAATTTTATAATACGGGGTTTTATAATCTAAAATGGGATGCAACTAATATTGCAAGTGGTATTTATTTTGCAAAACTAATATCATCAGAGTTTAGCCAAACCCAGAAATTAATGTTACTTAAATAAGTAATTGATTAATCTACTATTTTAGTTACCTAATATCATGAAATTAAGTTTTTTACATTTTGAATCAACTACCCTTAAAGACCTTAATAGTGTTCAATTATTAAATCGAAATGATACAAAGTATATTTTTCATCAAAAAAATTTATCTGATATTTTAGAGAAGCTATTACCTTTTTATAAAATTTTAAAAATTGATGACACATATATTTTTTCCTATGATAATCATTATTTTGATACAGAAGATTTTTTATTCTATCATCAACATCATAATGAAAAACGAAATAGATATAAAGTGCGTTACCGAAGTTATGGCACAACTAGTGAAAATTTCTTTGAAATTAAAACAAAAAATAATAAAAATAGAACTTTAAAAAAAAGAATACCTGTAAATAAATGGAATCCGAATTTAGGTGAAAATGAATTTAAATTAATCACAAAAAATATTGGTATTTCACCTTATTCATTAATATCTATACTGAATATTCAATTTAATCGTATTACCTTAGTTGATATTAATTTTACTGAACGATTAACCATTGATATGTATTTATCTGTTGAAAATAAAAAAAAACATAAAAAATTTGATAATCTTATTATCACGGAAATAAAACAAAATAAATATAATGTGAAATCTAAATTTATTCAAGTACTAAGAGATATGAAAATTGGTGAAATGCGGTTTAGTAAATATTGCATGGGTATAATTAGTGTGAATAATGAAATTAAAAAGAATAGGTTTAAACCAAAATTATCACAAATAGATAAAATTATAAATCATGACTAAAAGGAAACTAATATGGAAATAACACCTGAATTATTAAATTTAATTTTTAGATTTAGTTTTATTTATCAATTGCATTTATAATTATAAAATTGATTTACCATCGTGATCATCGTAATAATGATTTTGTATTTACATATTTTATGTTCAATTCGCTCATATTCTTTTTTGCATTTATATTAAGCAATATTACTATTAATATCGGATTTGCATTTGGGTTATTTGCTGTATTTGCAATTTTGAGATACCGCACGGACCCTATTCCAATAAAAGAAATGACATATTTATTTATTGTTATTACTATAGGTGTGATAAATGCACTTAGTAATATTGGTGAGTCATATTTATCCTTAATATTCACAAATATTGCATTAATTGGATTAACTTTTATTTTAGAAAAATATTGGCAACAAAATTTATTATTTCGCCAAACTATTGAATATGAAAAAATTGAAAATATCAAACCTGAAAATATTGATTTACTAAAGAAAGATTTAAAAGCACGAACAGGATTAAATATTCAGGAAATTGAAATTCGTAAAATTAATTTTTTAAGAGATACCGCACGGATAAGAATCTATTATAAACTATAGAATGGGGAGTTCATCAAATTCAATTTATATTTTAATTTTCAGTTTATTTTTAATTTCTATAATTCATTCTGAAATTGTTGAAAACCAACAATGGATGAATATAGAAATAAGTAAAAATATTTCACAAAATATTGAAATTGATCTTAGCCAAGAAATTCGATATAAAAGTAATTATGATGAATTTAGTAAAACATTTACAGACCTTTCACTATCCTATAAAATATTTTCAAGTATTAAATTCATAGGACAATATCGATATATAATATATACCGATAAAGAAAAAAAGAGGCTCTCATTTAGTACGAAATATTATAAACAATTATATAATTTTAATTTAAGTTATAAATTAAAAATACAACGAGATTATGAAATGGATAAATCTCCAGAAGATAATTTTAGAAATAAACTCAAAATTAAATACCCTATAAATCTATTTATTACACCCTTTATTTCCTACGAACTATTTCAAACAATCGAAGATGAAAAGTTTTCTGAAGATAAATATCGTGCTTCAACTGGATTAGAAATTGATATTTATTCAAATCAATCAATTGAATTATTTTATACTTTTAATGGTGAGTATAAGGATTCTGGAATTGAAGGGTCACATATTACGGGTCTTAGTTACAAATATTCTTTTTAACTTATTAAAACGAAAGAAAAAATGAAATTAAACATATTATTATACATATTTATATCAATTCTTCTTGCTGAAGATTCGGTTATTATTAATGAAATTAATTATCATTCTTCTGATGAATTTGACGTTGAAGATTGGGTAGAATTATATAATACAACCGATGAAATAATTAATTTAGAAAACTGGGAATTTAAAGATGAGATGGATAACCATATATTTATAATCCCATCTGGTATATTTATATTTCCTAATGACTATTTAGTTTTATGTAAAAATTCGGCTCTATTTATATCATTTTTTCCTAATGTAACAAACTTTATTGGCGAATTTGGATTTGGGTTAAGTGGTGGTGGTGAACCAATCCGTTTATTTAATTCTGACGGAGAACTTGTAGATTTTGTAGATTATGATGATGAAAATCTTTGGCCAAATTCACCAGATGGAACAGGACCAACACTTGAATTACTATATCCTTCTTTTGATAATTCACTCGCTGAAAGCTGGGGTGCATCGGTTAATTATGGAACTCCCGGCTCAATAAATTCTATATATTTATCAAACAATCAAGAAAATACTATACCGAATGAATTTATAATTTATCCCAATTTTCCAAACCCATTTAATCCAATTACCCAAATAAACTATTTACTTCATAATAGCGGAATGGTCAAAATCTCTGTTTTTGATATTAATGGAAAAGAATTAAATGTTTTAACAAATGGATTTCAATCTATGGGAAACTATAACTTTATTTGGAATGCGGAGAATTATCCTTCAGGGGTTTATTTCATCCAATTAAATTTAAATGGAAATTCTCAAATTCAAAAAATGGTATTAATGAAATGAGGTTATTTACAAACCAAAAATAGCAATGCCTCCCAACATTGCTCCAGTCATTCCTTGTTGCATTGAGTTAATTACTATGGATTGAGATAATTCACCACTATTTCTATCAAGTAAATGCAATTTACCATTACCTCTAGAAGTCACATAAATTTGCTCTGAAATTGTTGAAACTGAAATACCATGGCAGAGAGAAAACTCATTTCCAGTATTTTCCCAATTTAAAGATAACTGATCGGAATCAAATGATAAACTGGCAACACCAGCACTTCCTTCACTTCCAATATCACCTGATAAAGCTACAAATATATCACTGGAATTTTCATCAATTGTTAGATGCCATGGAGAAGAACTCCAATCAAATTGATATTGGGTAATAAATGATAAATCACCTGCATCTAATACCATTATTTTACCCGGAATATTTTCAGTAGTGTCACCATTATAAAATTTTCCTGCTGAACACGAAATAAAAATACGATTATAATTATATCGAATTTGTATTGGTTTTAAATAATTAATTTCATCAGGTCCAAATGGGCTTTCTGGAGATGGTAAAAATACTTCATTTATTACATTTCCTGATTCTGTATTGATTTTATACACCCAATCTGTTGTATTGCTAGCTACAAATAAAAATAATCCATCGTCAGATAAATCTAATCCATGAGGTGCAGGAGAAGGTAAGTCAAATTCATTAAATTCAATTAAATATCCTGAACTATAATCTAAAACTTGAATTTTATTTGATGAAGATCCTTCCATTCCATTCATTGTCATCATTCTTGAAATATAAAGTCGTTGATGGGATGGGTCATGAACCATGAGTGCAGGCATTTCACCCACCATAATTTCACTTAATTTTTCATTTGAATCTAGATTATACATCAATACATTTCCTGTATTCATTAGCGTAACAAACCAAACGTTATTGACTTTATCAATTTCTATAAAATGTGGCGTATCCATAATATTTTCATTCAGATTTACAGAAATAATTTCTTCATCTTCCTTTAATTCACCATCAATTGAAGTTAAAATATTTATTTGATCAAATCCCTGAGTCGCCACAAATATTTTTTCTAAATTGTCACATATACCATCGTTATTTTCATCTAATATACATTCGCCTAAACAATCAAATGCCTCGTTCGGGTAAGACGAACAATCATTATTAAAACAATCAAAACAATTTCCATTATCTACATCAGCAATTGAAGAAAAATTACATGCCGTTTCATTCATACATCCCTCCTTCTGACTACAGGAGAAAAGTACAATAAGTGAGCTTATTAATATTATTTTTTTAATCATTTTATTTTCATTTTACTTAATTAATTATCTGTATATTTTTTTCAATTTCATCAATCGTATAAATGGGAATATTTACTTGTAATTCAGGATATTCATTAAATAAATATGGTTTTATCGGTCTAAATAATAATTTAGCTGAAACCCAAATTTGGTTTATACTTTCATCCATTTGAAAAGAATATTCAACATTTTTTTTACTCATTCCCGGTAAAGAATAATTAATTATATCATCTGCTTTAAATATATCATTTGTAGTATCACCATCTTCTGTAATTAAAAATGAGGTAAAGAATGTAAGTTCTGAATCCCTATAATTTAATAATTGTAAAAAATGGTCTAACACTCCACTTTGATATAATATCTCCCCGCTACTATTTTCTGACCTAATTTCGATTGATAACCAACAATCTCTATTAAATGAAGTACCAGAAGGTAGATCATGTCCATTTGTACTTTCAACCTGTACAGGAATAACTAAAATTGAATCCCTAATAATAGAATCCCCCAAATTACCATCACTATTTTGGAATGATAAATTTGCAGAAGTTTGAATTAATTCTAATACATTTTCATATTGTGGGTCGTCTTCTGGAGTTACTTCATAACTTAAATCTACTCCTGCAAAATGATGACTATGTGTGCCATCTTCTTTTTCTTGCATATGGCATTGTTGACATGGAGCAGTTCCAGACATTGCTAATCCTGGTATTCGGTTCCACTCTGTAAATGTAATTTCAGTCTCTAATTCTTCATTTCGTAAATCATGACATGGTAAACAAATTTGTGACTGTGAAAATATTGGATTATATTGGGATTCATGATTTATATTAGGTTCAGGATTTTCAATAGGTCCATATTTAATACCTTCACCTGGATTTAAATAATATTTATTTGTAACCAATCTATCAGGGCTTGTAACCGTACCATTTGAAGTTTGCGTCATTGTATGACAGATATCACATGATAGCCCCACTTGAGGCGAATTTCCTGATATTGAAGGAGTTGCAATTAAATTTGCAGGCGTATGACATTGAAAACAAACCTTTTGAAATTCATCACCATATTCTTCTTTTACATCATTTAGACAATTATTAAAAAATTTATTTGTTAAACTACGACCATGTGGAGACATTTCCCATTCATTTACATGGGTTTGATGACATTCAGCACAATCACTCGCAGGTTGAAAATCATCCACAGACATTTCGGAAAATATTAAATTACCATCATCGCCAATTGAATAATTTTTATAGGGGAATAACGATTCATTCGTAGATTCAGATGGCTCATTAATATTTTTTTTACACCCCACACAAACAAAATAAAATAATAAAATAATTTTTAATGCATTAATTTTCATAATTTCATATTCTTAAAAGAGGGATAATTTATTAAGTTTTAGCGTTAAGAGTAATTTTAAAACTGATTATAATTTTTTATCATTGAGTATTATATCTGCTACTATTAATACAATTTATTATCATAAAAAGTGAAAAATATAAACATAATTAATATTCAATAACTTCTACAAGTTTACCATTTTCATAATTTCCAGCCCAATAAATATTTCCATTTTCTTCATAGAAAATATAGCTACCGACTTGTAATCCATCATTATAATTTGCAATACTGATGATATTACCACTTTCATAATAATGAGTATATTCACCATTTAATTTACCATGTTTATAATGCTCTGTCTTTTTTTTATGATATGTATTAAATTTACCATAATAACCATAATAACTAAATTCACCATGTTCAATTCCATTTAAAAAATGACCTACTTTCCAAATATAACCATCACAATTATAAAATGTCCATTCACCATTTTTTTCACCATTAATCAAATTACCTTTTTCCCAAATGCCTCCATTATTACAATTATCATTTGATTCATTGCAACCAAAAGTAAAAGATAAAATGCTTACGAATATGATTATTATATTTAATTTCATTTGAGTAATCCCTTTTTTAATTTGAATGTTAAGAGTTTTTTCATTATTAAGATTTGAAACAATCATAACAAATAGGTTTCAACATTGTTGATTTATTTGATTCTCCACAATCGTGACAATATTTTTCAACATACTTTTTATCTTTGTATTTATTCCAACTTGAATAACATTTCTTACAATATGGAACTTTGATATTCAAATCTATATCAGTCTTACATCTGATACAGTACCCACCATTATCACTAACTACCTTCTTGATTTTCTTAACAACATCTTTAGTCTTTTTGAATACTCTTTTTGTAGTTTCAACTTTCTCATTTGAGAACTCAAATAGTTTATTGATTTTCAATCTTTCAGACCGATTCTTAACTTCTCTTTTAAGATAATTTCCAAAGTTAATAATCATCTCTGAATCTTCTGTATAGATACAAAGTTCTTCACTATTCTGCTGAGAAAAGTCGTGTAGATTCATTGAACCAAGAATACCTTGTCTCTCAGAGAAATATAATTTTGTGTGTAGATTTTCTGTATGAAAGAAATTAACACCTTCAAGACTTAATTTCTTTAGTATCTCTGTCTGTTTATATTCTTCAATTTTGTCCGTTCTGAAAAAGATATTTACATCTACATTTCTCTTTAAACAAGATTCAATCTGTTTCTCTAAATGTCCCCAAAACTTCAAATATGGTGATACAAGATTGACATATTCCTTTGAATCTTGAATTATATCTAATATTTTAGGTGATATTTGATGATTACATAATAGTTTATACAAAGATATTTCCCTTAATCTTCAATCAATAGTTAAATCCCTACTTCGTATATTAATCATATTTTTTAACATGTATGAAATGATAACACATTTGAACAATTCTCTAATACAGAAAAATCTACATCAAAATGTTCATCAGTAAGACCTCTCTAAAAGAGTTTAGATTTGAAAGTGAAAAACCAAATCAAGATGAGATATTCATAAAATTATTATATCGACTTCATCACTTGTATATGTTTCAATATCTAATTTTCTATCAACTATAATTTCTGATTTTAATCGGTCTTCTCGTACCTTACCTTTTTTGTAAATACTATGAACATGATTTGGTTTGAATGTCTTGTTTTGGGGAGTTTTTAGTCCTTCAGAATTGAGTATTTTTGTGATTTTTCTGTACCCAATTCCCGAAACTCTACACTCTTAATACCCTTTTATTCTACTATATAAATAACTCTGATACCTAGTGTAATTAGTAGTAAAATGGTTTCTGTAAGTTATTGAAATTGTTGTAGTTAATATAGATACTTTCTTGAAACTTAAATAGGATAATTTACTCACTCTACTGTGATGGATTAGTTATAATGTGTGGGGTTTTATCTTTTTTTTTTAAATCCTGTTCATAAGAAGGTAGGAATTTCCCCCTTTTTTTTTGACCACTAAAGACAAAACTTTTTCCACTTAATGAATCCTTACTACGCCTACCAATCTTCACTTCTAATTCAATTTTTTTCTTTAAATCACCTTCGTGAATATCATAACCTTTCGATTTATCTTTCTTATTCTTCCAAACTAATTTATCGTTAAACAGCGGTAAATTCAAGATGATTGAAACTACAAATTTATTTGTTTCCTTGTTATGATTCATTTCAACACGATTAACAAATTCCTTAACATATTTTATCTTTTCATCTACATTAGTAATCTTTGACATATTCTTTATTTTATGTTGACGCTTCTTAATCCAATCTACGAATCCATCGTGTTGATGTTTTGATTTCATTTTATACTGTAAATCATCTATTTCAATCTTAATATCACTTATTTGTTTTTTGATACTTTTAGAAAGGGCTGTTAAATCATCCTTATCAATATCATT
>JACKQG010001360.1_pt1 | contig 34020 bp, 19 predicted proteins | sample 8237621 | NCBI WGS metagenome assembly JACKQG01 (sample SAMN15677084, study PRJNA649215) | marine metagenome | biome: marine; feature: Black Sea; material: saline water; isolation source: suspended particulate matter (SPM) from the Black Sea western gyre | collected 2013-06-09/2013-06-10 | depth...
ATAAATATTCCACAAGTAGGATTGAAAAAATTATGGATAGTTGATAAGATTTCTGTCAACAATATCTATCATATTAAATATGCTGATCTGGATGGATTAAATGAGATAAGTAGTGAGATTGATGTTAAGCCTTATATTGCTAAAAACTTTATTTACTTTTCATTAACTTCAAATGAGGTGATCGATAGGGAACCTTCAGAAAACTGGGAACTACTTTTTACAAGATACATCGATTTTACTTTTGACAACACAGGAACACCTGTTGAGTATCTTGTTGCTGGTGCCACAAGCAACATCGATCAATATGCCAATAAATTCTACCCGGTTGCTAATGATTATGAAGACTGGTCAGCTAAACCGTTCGATTCGCTCAAAAATGTGGTTGGATATAATTGGAAAAACTTTAGTATGGCTACATTTGAATGGGTTGTTGAGGATTCAACAGCATTTTTCATTATGAATGATGCAGGTGATGTTTATAAATTAGTATTTACTTTATGGGAAGGTTCATCAACTGGCGTGTTTGCTTTTAATAAGGAATTAATATCACTATCATTTATCGGGAATGATACTAAAAAACAACACTTTGTATCCATTTATCCAAATCCGGCTTCTGAATTTGTAAACATTAATATTAATAATGAAATTTTATTTGATGGAAAAATTATAATGACTGATTTGTCAGGCAGAATTGTTTATAATTCAACTATCAGTAATTCAGTCGGTAATACTTCAGTTGCCATTAATATTAATGATTTTACAAAGGGAATTTATTTTATCACTCTGCAAAGTAATGATACCAGAGAAACCCACAAACTAGTCGTTCAATAAAATGAAAATAAGCCCAATTAGCTATTATCTGGGCTTCTTGTTTATTATTCCATTTTTTGGTATATCGCAGGAAACCCGGATACATATTTTGGACAAGATTAATAACGAGCCGGTTGCGTTTGCAAATGTTGCCTTTTCCTGTGTCAATAACAACACCATCATAGCAGGTTGCGTTTCCGACGAAAATGGATTGGTTATCGCTAACATTCCGCAAAAATCAATTATTAGATTAAGTTATATTGGTTTCCAGGATTATGTTGATACAATCAGCCCTGGCGAAGACCTAACAATTTATCTAAAATCAATTTCATATAATGTTGATGAAGTTGTTGTTACAGGTCAATATTCTGAATCAACACAGGATAAATCAATTTACAAAGTAACAGTTCTTAACTCGAGAGAAATTGAGCAGAGGGCGGCTGTAAACATTAAGGAATTGCTTTCTACGGAACTTAATATACGAACCAGCCATGACAATGCTTTGGGCTCAACCATCAGTATGCAAGGACTTGGTGGTGAACACATTAAATTTCTCATTGATGGTGTTCCCGTTATTGGCCGTGAAGCCGGTAATATCGATCTTGATCAGTTAAATCTGCAGAATATTGATCATGTGGAAATTATAAACGGACCGATGTCGGTGGTTTATGGCAGCAACGCTTTGGCCGGAGTTATAAATATAATTACCAAATCACCCGACAGATTGTTACTTTCATCAAACCTTGATACATATTATGAGTCGGTGGGTGTTTATAATATAAATGCAGGAGCATCTGCAACTGTAAAACGGAATTCCTTTAGCATAACGGGGGGACGAAATTTCTTCGAAGGTTTTCAGGCTCCCGAAACTACCTGGGCGCAAAGATGGAAACCAAAGGAGCAGTGGAACGCTACGGCAGATTATAAATATGGTTGGGATAACGCATCCATAAAATTCGGCGCTTCATGGTTCAACCAGGAATTAAGAGATAATGGGTTGCTTATGCCTCCTTATTATGAAACAAGATTTGATAAATATTTTTTCACCCAACGGATTGTATTGAGGTCGGATTTTAAATATGAGTTTTCAAAAAAATCGAGAGTAAATGCGACTGCATCTTTCTCAAATTACCATAAAATTAAAAACACTTATTTGAACGATTTAACGATTTTGGAAAAGAATATTGTGCCCGGACAACAGGATACCACTCGTTTTCAAGATATAATGTTTAGGGCAGATTATAGTTTTGGGGATGAAAACAGCAAATTAAAATATCAAACCGGCATCGACCTTAACAAGGAAAATGGCTTTGGTAAGCGAATAAAGGATGGAAGTCAGGAAATTGGTGATTACGCATTATTTGCCAGTCTTAATTACACACCTTTTTTGCTGCTTAATATTCAGCCTGGAGTTAGGTTCATTTATAATACCAAATTTGCGGCACCAATTATTTATTCGCTTAACATTAAGTATGATATTACAGAACATTTCGCCATAAGAGGATCTATTGCAAGTGGTTTCAGAGCTCCCTCCCTCAAAGAGCTTTACCTTGAGTTTGTTGATGTTAACCACGATATTCGTGGAAACGAAAACCTTAAAGCTGAAACTTCTGTTAGTACAAATCTTGTGGCTAATTATATAAGTTCAACTAATCGAGCTTATGAGTGGGGTCTTGAACTTAACCTCTTTAATAACAATATTAAAGACAATATACAACTGATTCCTCAATCCGACAATTCACTTTTGTATTCTTATGTTAACATTAATAGGTTTTTAACCAGAGGTTTAGAGTTGAACTTTAATAATAATATTTACCCATGGCTTACTGTTAAATTTGGTTTTACTGTTACGGGTCAGAAAATTGAATATTCGGGTTTGACTTCTAATAATTTTGAATTCTACCCAGGTTTTAATACTACGGCTAATTATAATATTAAGAAATACGATATTAATTTGTCGGTTTATTATAAATATAATGGCGAATACCCCCAGTTGTATTTTACTGAATTAGGAGAGGCACCTGAGATTAGGTTTATGAAGGCCTATAATACGCTAGATATTAATATTGGTAAGTGGTGCTGGAAACGAAGGATAAACTTTCAATTGGGTGGGAAAAACCTTTTTAATAATACCAACATTGATGTGCTGGGAGGTCAATTGGGAGGAATTCATACCGGTGGTGGTTCTTCAGTACCAGTTAATTGGGGAAGAACATTTTTTATCAGACTTCAATTTAGATTTAACAAATGATGTATAAAAAAATATTCACTATAGTTTTTATTTCTCTTCTGTTTACATCCTGTTTTAAAGAGGATGTTCTTATTCCCGGCCACGAACCCGGTGAGGTTTCAACAATGATAATCCCAATGACAATGTATTACACTAATCAGGTTTATTTTAATCTGGAAAATGGGGAAATTGTTTCATCAAATAACCGTTCCATATTCGATTTAAATTTTAGCTGTAATGATACATCTACGATTATCAGGCTAAATTCTGCAAATTTTGCAAAGGCTTCTGAAACTATGTATGATAAATTAGAAGATGTTACCGATACAACTGGCTTAAACTGGAAATTTGATAGTTCGGACGGAAATTCTAATTCAATTGCTATTCTCAATTGGATTAATATCAACAATAATGATACAGCTTACAGTAACAAAGTGTGGGTTATTAACAGAGGAATTGATGCTTTGGGTATTAAGCTTGGGTTAAAAAAAATTCAGTTTAATCGTCTGGTTGAAGGTAAGTATTATTTTACATTTTCAAATATGGATAACAGCGGACATGTTGAAGATTTTGTTACGAAAGATGATTCTTATTCTTATTTACAATACTCGTTTGTTAAGGAAGGATTAGAACAAACTCAACCAGAACATTCCGATTGGGATTTGCTTTTTACGCAATATACAACCCTGCTTTTTACCGACGAAGGTTTGCCTTATCCATATTTAGTAACCGGCGTGCTACAAAGTTTTAATAATACAAATGTTTCACTCGATACTAATCATATTTTTAACAACATTACGATTTCTGATACCAGCAATTTTGATTTCTCTAATAGACTGGATAAAATAGGTTATGAATGGAAAGAATTAATTGGTGATGTTAATTCCGGCGACATTTATTACGAAATCAAAATCAACAATAACTACATTATTAAAGACAATAGTTCATACTATTACAAACTTCGGTTTATTAATTTTTACGACCCGGTAACCGGCGAAAAAGGTTATCCTACGTTTGAGTATCAACAACTATAAGGGAAATAGGGTGCTAAGGTATAAGGTAAAGATATATAGTATATGGTATAAGGGAAATAGGGAATAAAGGTAAGTGATTAATAGAGGTACCCCTATACCCTATACCCCTATACCCCTATACCCTATACCCCTATACCCTTTCCGCCAATTTTATACCAATATTGCTCAGTTGAAAAAAAAGATTACTTTTGCCGCGCTTTCTGAAAAGCTTATAGGTATTTTCGCATTACGGATGCTTGTTAAGTTCTTTTATGACACTACTAATAATAACTTATTTACTATTTCGTTTCACCACATACTGATTAGTATAACTAAGCGTATCTAATTAATGAAGATTAAACTTAACCACTTTCTCCTGCCATTTCTGCTTTTTATTGGCTATTTTCTGATGCTCTATAGCATGCCAAAATATTCAGGGCAATACATGTTTTTAGTTATAATAATTCTTGCCGATTTCTATTTATGGTCTTCGGTTAAAAAACAGGTTTTTAATTACAGGTACTGGCTGCGAATGCTCATTATATTTGTTTATTGGCTACCTCTGTTTCTGCTTGCAATATTGCTTGTGGGCTCAGTTTTAATTCCGGTAATTAATTGGAACGATACTCTTAGAACGTACATGGTTGGAGTAATTTTAGTTTTTTATACTTCTAAAATACTCCCCATCACTTTTCTTTTTCTCGCAGATATTGTGCGAGTTATTCAAAAGCTTTTTCTTATAGTAAAGAGGGATAACAGGCAGCAACTTATTGAAAAAAAGAAGGAGGAAGGAATATCTCGTAGCAAATTTCTCCAATACATTGGATTCATATCAGGAGGACTTGTTTTAGGCACTATGTTCATGGGTATGTTCAGATGGGCATATGAGTTTAAAATTGTTCGTGAGAAAATTAAGTTTCAAAATTTATCTAAAGAATTTATTGGGTTCAGAATCGTTCAGATATCAGACCTGCACCTTGGAACCTGGACATCAAAAAAACCTTTGCAACGTGCTGTTGATATGATTAATGATATGAATCCCGATATTATATTGTTTACCGGCGACCTTGTAAATTACGCAACCAATGAGACTATCGGCTTCGAAGATGTATTATCACAACTTAGAGCAAAATACGGTGTATTTGCGATTCTAGGCAACCACGATTATGGAAATTATGTAACATGGCCTTCACAAGAAGCCAAGCAGGAGAATATGAAACAACTGTATAATTTCTTTGATAAGATTGGATGGAAACTACTGAATAACGAAAATGAGATAATAAACAAAGCATCAGGACAACTTGCATTGATTGGCGTTGAAAACTGGGGTGCAAATCCACGTTTCCCAAAATACGGCGATCTTGACAAAGCAATTCAGGGCACTGAAAATACTGACATTAAAATTCTAATGACCCACGATCCTTCGCATTGGGAAAAAGTAGTTATCGCGGGTAATTATGATATTGATCTAACACTATCAGGCCACACACATGGCTTTCAGTTTGGTATCGAAACTAAAGAAATAAAATGGAGCCCGGCTCAATATATGTACAACCATTGGGCAGGATTATACCAGGATACAAAGAAAACAGGTAAATACATTTATGTTAATCGTGGCTTGGGTTCTATAGGTTATCCCGGAAGAATTGGAATGCTACCTGAGATTACTTTTATTGAATTGGTGTCGGCTTAATGGGTGAATGCTTGAATGATTCAATGATACAATGATTCAATGATACAATGATTCAATGATTCAATGATGGAATGATGGAATGATACAATGATACAATGATACAATGATGGAATGATGGAATGATACAATGGTTGCATGTGACCTTTTTTGACAAATTCACTCATTCACACATTTTCAAATTTTCACATTTTCAAATTCTCAATTCACACATTTTCAAATTCTCAATTCACACATTTTCAAATTCTCAATTCACACATTTTCAAATTCTCAATTCACACATTTTCAAATTCTCAATTCACACATTTTCAAATTCTCAATTCACACATTTTCAAATTCTCACATTCACTCATTTTACCATTCCCAGAAATCAATATATTTGCCAACCAAACTCTCACACTATGGCATTTATTAATTCCTTTGAAAAAGAAGGTAATTATCTTTTTAAACATCGAGGACAATTTCCGGTAATCTTATTTTTATTAGCCATTCCGGTAGTGTATTTTACCGGAACGAATAACTTTAGTGTATTAACTCAGGATGTTATCAAGTGGGTAGCTATTGCACTAAGTGTATTAGGTTTCATTATCAGAGCAATCTCAATAGGCACAACACCAAAGGGAACTTCCGGAAGAAATACAAAAGATGGCCAGGTTGCCGAATCGCTTAATACAACAGGTATTTATTCAATTGTACGCCATCCCTTATATCTCGGTAACTATTTTATGTGGATTGGAATTGTACTTTTCACTTTTAATTTTGAATTTGTTGTCATCATCACACTTGCCTTCTGGCTTTATTACGAGCGTATTATGTTTGCCGAAGAACGATTTCTTGAGAGGAAGTTCGGTGATGCCTACATGGAATGGGCAAATCGCACACCCGCATTTATTCCATGCCTTAAAAAGTTTAAGAAAAATGTAGTTCCATTTTCACCAGTAAGCGTTTTGCGACGTGAATATTCCGGAGTACTTGCCACTGTTGTTGGATTTGTTTTTATTGATGACTTAAGAAGATACTTCAATTATCATACATTTGAGGTTTATACAACATGGCATTATGCGCTGGTTGTTGTCCTTATTATTGTTTTAATTTTAAGAAGTTTAAAGCATTTTACTCCTGTACTTAAAGAGGAGGGACGTTCGTAAGTTATTGTCAACACACTTAACCAATATTATAACAACCAACTTTTCTTCATATATTTGACCTCCACAAAAAAAACCAAAATATTGAAAAAGATAATTGTACTTGGAGCCGGATTAGTAGGCAAGCCAATTGCTCTCGATTTGGCTAACGAGTCAGATTTTGAAGTAGCCGTAGCTGATGTTAGTGTTGAAAGGCTTAATAACATTAGTGATAAAAGGATTCAAAAAATTCAAGCTGATTTGCAAAACAAGTCTAAACTTAGTTCCATAATTACAGCTTATGATTTTGTTGTTAATGCAGTACCGGGGTTTATGGGCTACGAATGTCTTAAAAACTGTATTGAGGCCGGAAAAGATATTGTTGACATTGCCTTTTATCCGGAGGATGTATTTGAACTATCGGAATTAGCCGAACAAAAAAACGTTAGAGTTATATGCGATATGGGAGTAGCCCCGGGCATGAGTAACTTACTTACCGGATATGCGGCTTCAAAACTTGATAGTGTTCAAAACGTTGATATCTTTGTTGGCGGTCTGCCAAAAATCAGAACCCAACCCTGGGAATATAAAGCAGTTTTTTCACCCAGTGACGTTATTGAAGAATATACGCGCCCGGCACGAATTGTAAGGAATGGCAAAATAGTTACAGTCCCTCCGCTTACCAAAATTGAATTACTGGAGTTTGATAATGTTGGCACTTTGGAAGCCTTTAACAGTGATGGATTACGCTCATTATTATTCACAATTAAGGCAGAAAATATGAGTGAAAAAACCCTCAGATATCCGGGTTACGCCAAAAAAATTCAACTTCTAAGCGATAATGGTTTTTTTAACTCTAAAAAAATTGACGTTGATGGTAAGCTTGTTTCACCTCTCGAATTAACTTCCAAATTACTTTTTGACCAATGGAAACTTTTAGACAATGAAGAGGATATTACAATCATGAGAATTATTATTGAAGGACTGGAGTCCGGAAAAAAAATTCGTTATAGTTTTGACCTCCATGACGAATTTGATAAAAATACCGGTATTCATTCAATGGCACGAACTACAGGTTATACTGCATCTACGGCAGTGAGATTATTAGCTGAGGATAAATATCTTAAGAAAGGAATTAGCGTAGGAGAAATGATGGGCCGAGATGAATCGGTTGTGAAATTTATGTTGGATGGATTAGCACATCGTAGTGTTAACTATAAAAGCAAAGTGGAATATTTATAATATGAAGTCAGTACGCTCTAAATCAGTAACATATAACATATAACATATAACATATAACATATAACAAATAACAAATAACAAATAACAAATAACATATAACAAATAACATATAACATTAAACCCATAACCAAATGTCCAATAAAATTAAAAAGTTTGGTGCTTTTTCCGGCGTCTTTACACCTTCGATACTAACAATATTGGGTGTTATTATGTACTTGCGTCTGGGTTGGGTAACAGGTGTTGCAGGATTATGGGGTGTTATAGCAATTATAATACTGGCACACGTAATCTCGGTAACAACTGGTTTAAGCATATCATCTATTGCTACCGACAAAAAAATAAAGGCAGGAGGGATTTACTATATCCTTTCCCGATCGCTTGGTTTGCCAATGGGCGGATCAATCGGTATTACTTTGTTTATCGGTACTGCCCTTAGTATTTCACTTTATATAGTTGGGTTTACCGACAACTTTTTGTCGCTAACTGCAATTAAAAATCTAGTCAATATTACCGAGGTTAGTTTATACCATGTCAGGATGACCGGATCTATTGTACTGATTATTTTAGTAATAATTGCTTTTATAAGTACTAACACGGCGATTAAAACACAATTTTTTATACTTGGTGCTATATTTCTTTCGCTTGTTTCAATTGTAGTTGGTATATTGTTTTTTAGTCCTGAAACTGCTTCTTCCGATACATTAATATCGTCTCCAATATCGTCTCCGCCAAGGGATTTTTCATTTATACAAGTATTTGCAATTTTCTTTCCAGCTGTAACAGGATTTACTGCTGGTGTTGCCATGTCGGGAGATTTAAAAGATCCGAAAACAGACATTCCAAAAGGAACTTTATATGCGATTTTTACAGGATTTGTTATTTACAGTGGCCTGGCATTATTATTTTATTTCTTCGTTGATAATGAATTACTTGTAAGCGATTATAACTTTTTAGTTACAGTAGCCTGGATTCCATTTCTGGTGATTGCAGGAATATGGGGAGCTACTTTATCATCGGCTCTTGGAGGAATACTTGGAGGACCTCGAATAATTCAGGCTGTAGCACAGGACAAAATAGTACCGAAAATATTGGGGAGAGGTGTTGGAAAGAATAAAGAACCCCGAAATGCTCTTATTTTCACTTTTATTCTTTCTGAATTAGGCGTTTTAATTGGCGACCTGAATATAATTGCAAGTATAGTTTCAATGTTTTATTTAACTGCATATGGTTTTATAAATATATCCTTTGCTCTTGAAAAATGGGCAAGCACTGATTTTCGGCCATCCTTCCGAATTCCTATATGGGTAGGTGTTCTTGGTTTTTTTGCAACATTTTTTGTGATGATTCAACTCGATGTTATATCAATGCTGGGGGCAATGGTTATTCTTGTAATCATCTATTATATAATCAGCAAAAAACAACTTAGTTTGGCAATAGGCGATGTATGGCAAAGTGTATGGGCATCAGTAATTAGAAAGATGTTAACAAGGCTTGACCAAAAGCAGCTTAATGAGCGCAATTGGAGAGCAAACATACTGCTTTTCAGCGGTTCCAAGCGAAATCGGCCTCACTTAATTGAATTTGCCAAATACCTTGTTGGCCAGCATGGTATGATATCAAATTTCGACCTGATATTAAATTCTTCATCTCAAGTACTGTTTCCAAAACATAAACAAGCGATTCCTGAGGATGAAATGAGCGGCGATGAAGGTATCTTCTCCAGAAGACAAGAGTGTAGCAATATTTACGAAGGAATAAAAAGTATAGCCGCCACTTATGGATTTTCGGGAGTTGAACCTAATACTGTACTACTTGGTTGGGCACGTCAAACTAACGATCCCATGGGGTTTGCTCAGATGCTCAAGTATTTAACCGATTTAGATTTGAATATCGTAATGCTCGATTATGATAGCGCTGTTGGATTTGGAGATTTCAAGCAAATTGATGTATGGTTAAGAGGCGGATCAAATAATGGCAACTTAGTACTATCACTAATAAAATTCATAAGGGCATCTTACGAATGGCGAAACGTTGTTGTAAGGTTGATGATTATTAACAATAATACGCTGAAAGAAAAGCAAATAATACGAGATACGAAACAAGTTTTGGATAGTATTCGGATGGACGCTGAGATAAGGATAGTTACCAACGAACAAAAACTCCCTGTAAATCATATAATAAAAACAGAATCAGCTAATTCTGACTTAATATTCCTTGGAATTGCCGATGTGCAGGAAGGCCACGAAATGGAATTCATCGAAAGAGCTGATTACCTTTATAAAGATCTGGGTACAATTGCTTTGGTAAAAGCATCCTCATTTTTTAAGGAGCTTAAAATTGGTTTGTAGTTTCTGTCAAAATCATTTAGCCGAACTCCTGCGCGTCCGGCAGGCGGGGAGCGTAGTCGAGGGATCTCAGTGTTTTATTACCCGCACCTTGGTGCGAATAAATAGATTATATTCCTTTGAGATATATCGTCAGCTTGCTGCGAGGAGTTTTATAAGATTAAATACCCGAACAAAAAATCAAAATGTACAAATTTTGTATGTATGAAGATTAGGTATTAGAGCTGATTAATTTTATAAAGACGTTGGTACCAATATTGAGAAAAATCGACAAATAAATCAATTATCTGATTTTTTTGTAAATTTGGAGAAAAAAGAAATGATAGTAGAAAGACAAAATAACGAAATACTGGTCAGATTTTCCGCTGGAATTAAAACTTCCAGAATTCAAACAATTCTCGATTATCTACGATATGAAGAATTGACTTCAAAATCAACTGCTACGGAAAGTGATATTGACGAACTTTTAAAAGAAGTTAAGAAAGGACGCTGGAACAGGACTAAAGAAGAATTAGGACTAAATGACTAAAATCATAGTTGATACAAACATTGTATTTAGTGCTTTACTAAATGTCAATAGTAGAATTGGTCAGATTTTAATTAATGGAAAAAATCATTTTGACTTTTATTCGCCTGAATACGTTAGAACTGAAATTTTCAAACATAAACAGAAAATAAAATCTATTGGAAAACTGACTGATAATGAATTTCTTGAGACCTATAGCTTAATATTGAAAAACATTACTATCCTCAACCATTCCATAATCCCGACTGAAATTTATCGAACCGCTGAATTGATGTGCCAAGATATTGACATTGATGATACGATTTTTGTTGCAGTTTCAGATTTCACAAAAGGAATTTTATGGACTGGCGACCTAAAATTGATAAATGAACCTACCTAAGTGTAGTCTCCTGACTACGCTTTCTGAAGTAAATAACTCATGTTATTAAAAAATTAGTCACATTCTTCTTAAAAATCAATCAAATCAATTTCTATCAGACCCTGCATACCATCGCAATAATTACGTGCACTGCTATACAAGTAATCCACTGCTCCATCAACAATCCCAGCTTTAACCGGATTTTGATGGATATATTTCAGCCGTTGATCCATCATTTCATTTGTGCTCAATTCAACAGCATGATTATTATGAGTCCAAAATTGATGGTAAGAGTTGCGTTTATGTTTTCTAGCAGCAAATGCCATTTCACTAAGTAACCATTTCCTGCGACTTTCAGTACCATTTTTTATGCTATCGATAATATTATTTGCAGTAAACTTCTTCAAGTCGCGAATAGTGTCTGATAAGGTTCCATTAGCTGAACTTAACATTAAATGAACATGGTTCGACATGATAACATATCCATAAACCTCAAGTTTTTTATGATTCCTGCAATAACTTAATGATTCGATTACTATCTTTCTATATACTTCACGAGTAAACACATCAAGCCAAAAAACAACCTGAAGGGTAAGAAAATACATCGCATTTTGATCGTTGATTTGATATGAGTCAGACATAGCTATAATATATTTTTGATATTTCAAATATAATAATAGTATGTTGATCTGCAATCTTATAATTAAAATATCGGTTGATGAATTTATAAATTCAACCTAGCTAAGCGTAGTCTCTATATTTAGCCACTAAGCGTAGTCTCTGACTACGCTTTCTGGTGCAAATAACTCATGTTATTAATATTATAGCCTGACTACGTTTTCTGGAGTAAATAACTCCAGTTATTAAAATCATAATCCTATAAATTTAATATATTGCAAATCATAAGATTTGCACACCATTCAGCGTAGTCGGGAGGGGGAGCTCAAAATTGGCGTGTAGATAGGTGAAATACCGATGATGATATAGAATTACACTCAATAACTAATTCCTATAACAATAACTGTTTATATTAAAAAAATTTGCAATCGCATTTATTTATTACTATGTTTGCTTAAGTTATGCTCTTAAAATGCATTATTAACGCTAAGCCAATAGTGAAGTGAATTGGAATTTATTTATTGTTTAAAAAAGTTTCATTATGAATCCTGAAAAGCACTTTATACCTGAAAATATCCAAACCAACTGGCAACGGATGCTAAACCTTCTCGCAAAAATTACAAATGTGGCTGCAGCATTGATTATGAAAGTAAATAATGATGAAGTTGAAGTGTTTGTTGCTAGCAAAACTTTGGGGAATCCTTATAAAAAGGGAGATAGAGAAAAATTAATCAAAGGTCTTTATTGTGAAAAAATAATAAGGGAAAGAAAACCTTTGCTGGTTTTTGATGCTTCTATAGACCCGGAATGGGATAATAATCCTCATATAAAACTTGGAATGGTCTTTTTTCACGGCTACCCTTTAATGTGGCCTGATGGTGAAATTTTCGGGACTGTTTGTGTTTTAGATAAAAAGGACAATTCCAAAGCTGCAAATTTGAAACATTTTATGTATGAACTGCCCCAAATTCTTGAGAGGGACCTTGCTATTATTTATAATGAGGAGTTAAAAAAGCAAGCGGAAAAGGAGCTATACAGCAGCAATGAAAAGTTCCGTTCCATATTCGAGGGTGCCGGCGATGGAATACTGTATGTAGATAATAATGTTAAGGTGCTTGATGTGAATCCTGCATTTACCAAGATTACGGGAATTCCTAAGGAAGCTGTTGTTGGCAAATCAGGTACTAATCTTGCAAAAAAGTTTGTTAATAAAAAACATCTACCCCATATACTGGACATTTTAAATAACATCCTTAAAAACAAACCGATAGCACAATATGAGCTTTACTATCAGGATAAAATTCTTGAAATAAATTCAAGTAAACAGGAAAGCGGACATCATGTTGCTATAATTCGTGACATTACAGCTAAAAAAAGAGCATTAGAGGTAATTCAGGAAAGTCATATCTATAACAGAAGTTTATTTGACACCTTGCCCATTGGTCTGGCACTTGCCTCAATGGATGGAACTTTGGTTGATGTAAACCCTGCCTATGCTGAAATAATTGGGAGGACTATCGATGAATGCAAGAAACTGACTTATTGGGATATCACGCCAAAAGCATACGATGAGCAGGAACAACAACAACTGGAAAGCTTAAATAAAACAGGCAAATACGGGTCGTATGATAAAGAGTATATCCACAAAAACGGACATCTGGTTCCGGTAAGGTTAAAGGGAAAAATTATTGAACAAAACGGAACAAAATATATCTGGTCGTGTGTAAAAGATATCACGCAACGAAAAAAAATAGAAAAGGATATACAATGGAAAGCCAATATAGATGAAGCTTTAGCAACTTTATACTCCCCTCTTATTTCTCCTTCTTCAACTATGATGGATATTGCTTTGAAAATAAAAACCCTTGCACAAAAGTTAACCGATAGCACACATTGTTACGTTGGTACTATTGACCCGGAAAAAGGGGACCTTGTGTCACATACGAATACAGAAATGATGGAAAACGGACAATGTGCCATCCTTCTAAAAGAAGATAAACGTATTGTATTTCCTATGAGTAAAGATGGCACTTATGGCAGATTATGGGGGTATTCACTTAATACACGGGAAGCTTTTTTTACCAATGATGTGAGCAAGCATTTTGCTTCCAAAGGAATACCTGAAGGGCATATTACTATAGAGAGATTTTTGAGTGTGCCTGTAATGCTTGAACATGAGCTGGTTGGACAAATTGCCATAGCTAATCCCGGAAGAGATTACGTTGATAAAGATATAATCTCGATTAACCGTTTGGGAGAGTTTTTCGCTATGTCAATTCGAAAACAGCGATTTTTGGATGACTTAAAAACCCGGTCAGAAGAACTTGAGGTCTTCAATAGTTCAATGCTCGACCGTGAGATGCGGATCATTGAATTAAAAGAGGAGATCAATAAATATTGTGAAGAATTGAACAAGCCGGTCAGGTTCCCTGCTATTTGGGACCAAAAAAACAATTGATTATTATAAAGCATGAATCCTATGACTATGAAAGGGAAAAACATATTCAATATAAAACTGCTGAAAAGGAGAAGTATAGGTGTCAAATTGCTGATTTGGTTTTTAGGCATATCTATCATCCCACTTATCATGATAAGTTTTTTTGCAAGTTCCTTCCTTGAGAAATCCTTTGAGATCAACGAACTCAAAAACTTTTATCATATAGCAGAGAATAAGAACAAACTGATTGAGAATTACTTTCTGGATATGAAAAAAGATATCAATGTTATTGCTCACTCACCGGTAATGATTGAGGCATTGCATGATTATAACAGCAGTATGAAAAAGTTCGGACCGGGGTCAGAACAATATAGCGATGTGGAAAAAAGATATATTGAACACCTTAGTTTTCTTTCCAAAGCCTTTGGCTATTATGATATGTTCCTGATAAATACACAGGGCGACATCGTTTTTACAATTCAAAGAGAAGATGATTTTAATACAAACCTTATAAACGGTGACTATAAAGACACAGAACTGGCGAGGATATTTAAACAAGTAATTAAGAAGCAGGAAATTACTATATCCGAATATAAGTACTATTCCCCATCCGACAAACCGGCGTCGTTTATGGTTGCCCCGGTTTACCAGGATAAACAACTAATAGGGGTTTTAGGAGCTCAATTAAAAGTTGAAGATATTTTCAAGTTAATGCGTGATTATTCGAAGCTTGGAGAAACCGGAGAAGTTTTGATTGGGCAAAAAGTGGGTAATGAAGCTGTTTTTATTATTCCATTACGTTTTGATCCGGAAGCGGCCTTCAACCGAAAAGTACCATTTGGCTCTGATTTGGCATTACCGATACAAGATGCTGTTCAAAAAAAGGAGGGATCAGGAATTTCTGTTGATTACAGGGGTGTTCCAATTATCGCTGTTTGGAAATATATTCCCGGGCCAAATTGGGGAATTGTTGTAAAAGCCGACAAAGATGAGATATTTCATTCAGTTAGTCAAATTAGAGATCGCTTTTTGATAACAGGGCTAATCATTATACTTTTCGCTATAATCATTGCAATATACGTGTCCCGATCAATTTCGAATCCCATAAAAAAACTGCAATTAGTAATCCAAAAGGTGGGCGAAGGAAATTTAAAATTTAAAGTAGGAAATGATGATCCTGATGAGATTGGGCAGTTATCACGGTCGTTTGATGAAATGACAGCTAACCTGGAAGTTGTCACTACATCTAGGGATGAACTCAACCTGGAAATTCATCAGCGAAAAGAAGCGCAAAAAGAGATCAGGTTGCTTTCCAACGCACTTGAGTCAAGTCCGGCTACCGTTATCATTACCGATAGGGACGGGATAATTACCTATGTAAACAAGAAGTTTATTTCGGAAACAGGATTTTCTTTTACAGAAGCAATAGGGCAAAACCCAAGGATCCTAAAAAGTGACATACATCCGAAAACGTATTTTGAAGAACTATGGGCCGACATTTTAATGGGAAAGGAATGGCGAGGGGATATGCAAAACAAAAGAAAGAATGGTGAACTATTCTGGCAATCGGTAGATGTTTCGCCAATTTTTAATGACTCCGGTGAAATAACACATTTCGTTTCCACCCAGGTAAATATAACCAAAAGGAAAGAATTGGTTAAGGAATTAGAAAGCCATACTGCTATCCTTGAGAAATCTAAAAAAGCCGCATTAAGCATGATGCAGGATGCTCAGGAGCAACGCAAAAAAACTGAAGCTGCGCTAATAACATTGAAAAAATCTCAGGAGGAAATTAAAAAATTATTGCAAGCCATCGAGCAAAGCCCGGTAACTATTGAGATTACTGATATTAAAGGCAACATTGAATATGTAAACCAAACCTTTACAAAAGTTACAGGCTATACTGCCGAAGAGGCGATCGGGCAAAATCCCAGAATCTTTAAATCAGGACTCCATCCCGCTTCTTTCTATAAAGATCTTTGGGAAACCATACTTTCAGGGAAAACATGGAAGGGAGAGTTCACAAACAAGATGAAGAATGAGAAACTGCTATGGGAATCAACTACAATATCGTCCTTAAAGAATGAAGATGGTGAAATTACCAATTTCATTGCTATAAAAGAGGATGTTACTGAACGTAAGCAAGCAGAAGAACGATTCCGATTAGTAGTTGAATCAGCACCAAATGCTATTATTCTTGCTAATTCAAAAGGAATAATTACCTTAGTCAATAGTCAAACAGAAAACTATTTTGGCTATAATCGTGATGAGCTGATTGGAAAGAAAATCGAAATATTAATTCCGGTTAAGAAGAACTCTAATCATGTTTCTTTACGTAATAAATTTATATCTAATCCTTCGGCAAGATTAATGGGAGTCGGGCGCCACCTATTTGGATTGAAAAAAGATGGTTCACAATTTCCCGTTGAGGTGGGTTTGAGTCCAATCCGCATCAATGATGAGACGTTGATACTTACCAGTATAATTGACATCACCGAACGTAAGAAAGGGCAAGAAACACTTCGCAAAAGCGAAGACCAAATCCGTCTTTTGCTAAACAGCACAGCCGAGGGTATTTATGGTGTAGATATGAATGGTAACTGCACTTTTGTTAATCTTTCATGTTTGCGAATACTTGGTTATGATAAACCTGAAGATATGATTGGAAGAAACACACACAAGTTATTGCACTATAAATATGCAGACGGTACGCATTTCAACGAGGACAATTGCAGAGTCTATCAAGCTTATCTAACCGGTACTGGATCGCACGTTGATGATGAAGTCTTTTGGAAGGCAGACGGCACAAGTTTTCCGGTTGAATATTGGTCATACCCTCAAAAACGCGATAATGAAGTAGTTGGAGCCGTCGTAACCTTTATCGATATTACTGAAAGGAAAATCATTGAAGATCAGTTGAAAAAAGCCAAAATAACTGCTGAGGATGCTACGAGAGCTAAGAGTGCTTTTTTAGCAAATATGAGCCATGAGATTCGTACTCCAATGAACGCTATACTGGGATATTCGGAAATCCTGTCCCGATTGGTCAAAAACAAAGTGCAAAAAGATTATATTGCTTCCATTCAGTCGGGTGGTCGTACCTTACTGGGTCTTATCAACGACATCCTCGACCTTTCGAAAATTGATGCCGGAAAACTCGAACTTAAGTTAGAACCGTTGGATATCAGGATATTTGTAAATGAAATAACGGATATTTTCAAGCAAAAAATTGAAGACAAAGGGCTTCAGATGATTTCAAATATTGCTGATAACCTCCCCGATGCCTTTCTGCTTGACGAATTAAAATTAAAGCAGATATTAATTAACTTGATTAACAATGCTATTAAATTCACTGATAATGGTTTTGTGCGCTTGTCAATTTTACCTGAAAATATAAATAACGGAACAGTTGATCTTTTGATCAGCGTTGAAGATAGTGGTATCGGGATTGACAAAAAACATCAGGAAATAATATTTGAGTCATTTATTCAAAAAGAAGACCAGGACAGCCGCAAATATGGCGGTACCGGTTTGGGGCTTACTATTACAAAACAACTGGTTGAACTTATGCATGGGAAAATTTCGCTTGAAAGCCAACCCAACAAAGGAAGCAAATTCATTGTTAGCTTAAACAGTGTTCAGGTATCGAAAGATGTCGTAATTAAAGATCGGAACCTGCAAACTGAATTCGACTCCGTAAAATTCGAAAAAGCATTGATTATGAATATTGATGATGTAGAGGCTAATATTATAGTCATGGAAGGGCTTATGGATGTTTTCGATTTTGAATTTTTAAGTGCAAAAAGCGGCTTTGAAGCACTGAAAGTGCTGGAAAAAACCATACCTGATATAATTTTCGCTGATTTGGTTATGCCGGGAATGAACGGTTATGAGATGCTAAAAAAAATCAGAGAAAATCCTGATTTGAATAGTATACCTGTTATTGCAGTTACAACTTCATTATATAATGAAGAACAAGAAAAGATACAAGCTTCTGGATTCGACGGTTATATTCTAAAACCGGTAACCCCGTATTATCTATTAAAATACTTGAAAGAGCATATAAATTATACACTTATTGAAAAACAAGCCGAAAAAGAAATAGTATATTTGCCTGAAAACTTAGAAGTTATAACACAGGCATTGCTGGAAATTGATCAGGAGGTTACTCCAATGTTAAATGAACTTCAAAAAATAAGACCTAAGAAAAAGGTTGAAAAGCTTGCAAAATTAATCTCAGTTATTGGAAAAAAACACAAAATAACACATTTAGAAAAGCATGGTAAAGAACTGCTACAGGCTACTGAATCATTCAATATTGAAAAAGAAAAGAACCTGATCAATAAATTACCCAGGCTTATTGATGGCTTAAAGAAATTTATTGATACTTAACAGAAAATCAATGCAACCAGTTTGCTTGTTGCACAAAATTTAATATTATGGAAAAATCAGACTCAAAGATCCTGGTTGTTGATGATAACGCGAAGAACATTCAGTTACTTGCTAAACTTTTAAGCGACAGCGGTTATAATATTGAAGCAGCAATGTCGGGTGCTGAGGCATTGTATTGGGTTCAGGAAGAGGAATTCGACCTTATACTCCTTGATATTATGATGCCGGAGATGGATGGGTTTGAAGTATGTGACAAAATAAAACTTGAAGAAAAGAATAAAGATTTACCCATTATCTTTCTGACCGCCAAAACGGATGTGGAAAGCATTACATTGGCCTTTTCTAAAGGAGGATATGACTATTTAACCAAGCCTTTTAATACCGAAGAATTGCTGGCAAGGGTACGTACCCAAATCGAACTTAAAAAAAGTAAAGATCAGTTAAAAAAGGTAAACCAATGGCTGGAAGAAAAGGTTGCTGAAAGAACAAAAGAATTAAAAGAATCGAATGAAGAACTTGCCATAGCGAAGGAAGAACTCGAAGTTTTAGATAATGCAAAAACAGAGTTTCTTAAAATCCTAAGTCATGAAGTAAGGACTCCTTTAAACGGGATTATGGGCGGCTTGGAATTGTTAAAAGATACCGAACTACCAGAAGAAACAACAGATTTTATTTCTATACTTGACGAATCGGTTAAACGATTGGAGTCTTTTTCGCTTACAGCGCTGGATATTGCCCAAATTCGTACTAATGGAGCTGAAATACTTAGGAAAGAAAATCTTTTCGTTAATCAATTATTGAATAAATGTATCGAAAACAAATTATTAGGAATTGAACAAAAAAATCTCAAAATTGATATGTCCGAAATACAAGATGACATTTATTTTGCCGGCGACAATGAATTCACAAGCAAATGTTTTAACGGCATTATTGCAAATGCAATTAATTTTTCACCTGAGAATGGTACAATTACAATCAACGCATTTGAAAAAGATGATAACGTTCATTGTATTATCAAGGATCAGGGTTCGGGTTTTCCTGCACATATACTAAGTTCACGATTTCAGCCTTTTGCTATAGGCAATGAGCATATTGACCAGTTTAAAGGATTGGGATTGAACCTTGCAAAACTTATTATGGATGCTCATTCTGGAGAAATCAGTTTGTCAAACGGGTCAGATGGAGGAGCTATTGTAAGTCTTTTGTTTAAAAAGGATTCTCAGGTATAATTAGTTCATATATTCTCAAGTATTTTTTAGTTGTAGTTAGTGTTTTATTTTCGTTAGAACAAAGGAAATGCATAGCATAAATATTCGCTTTAGAATTAATCCGTTACTTTGAAAAGTGAGATGCTGATCGTTTAAAATACGGTTGAATTGCTAAGAACAAGGTGGTCAACCCGTAATAGTATCATGGTAATTGTATCAAAACCACGCAGTTAAAAGATGTTTCATTTTTTCTTTTAAAAGTGTACCTTTACATTAAAATGGTTATTTTTTTCATTACTGCTTCGAAATATAAATTGTATTCAAATGGTGCTAAGAAAATCTGATGAACTAAGCATTTTGCGGAAAAAAGCCGCTGAAAAACTCGCCAAAGAAATGGAGGAGATTCAAAATTTATCCGTTGAAGAGCTTAAGAGCCGATATTTTGAAATATCAGGGTCGGAAGCCGGATTAAAGGAACTTGAAATTAAATTTAAAAATAAAATTGAAGAGCTTCAGACTATATTCCATGCTTCACATAATTCTATCTGGTATAAAGACACCAAAAACAATTTTATCAGGGTCAATCAAGCGGCTGCAAAAATTGCCGGGCTTGAAATAGATGAAATTGAAGGCAGATCAGCTGATGAGATTTTTCCACTTGAGTCGGAAAAATATTATAAAGACGATTTGGAAGTCATTAAAACCGGCAACCCTAAAATTGGAATTATTGAATCTTATACAACCAAGGGAACTACAAGATGGGTAAGAACAGATAAAATTCCATGGTATACAGCTTTTGGAGAAATTGCCGGAATTATTGCTTTTGCAAGAGACATAACAGAGCGCAAACAAGCTGAAGCTATCTTAAATGCTCGCACTTCTATTTTAGAATTTTCATTTCATTCTAATCTTGAACAGCTGCTTCAAAAGACTTTAGATGAAATTGAAACTCTTACTAATAGTAAAATCGGCTTCTATCATTTTGTTGAAGCTGATCAAAAAACATTATCACTTCAAGTTTGGTCCACCAACACGATCAATAATATGTGTACTACACAAGCAGAGAAGAGACACTACAATGTAGATGAAGCCGGTGTATGGGTAGATTGTGTTCATACACGCTCAGCAGTAATTCACAATGATTATGAAAAACTTCCTCGCAAAAAAGGATTACCTGATGGCCACGCACAGGTTATTCGTGAACTTGTAGTTCCGATATTTAGGAATGAAAAAATTGTTGCAATACTTGGTGTTGGTAATAAGGAAATTAATTACAATGAAACTGATGTTAGAATAACAACGCAGATTGCTGATTTGGCGTGGGGCATTGCCGAGCAGAAGCGGGCGGAAGAAGCGTTTAGTAAATCCGAAGCCCTCTACCTGGATCTGGTGGAGACGTCGCAAGACCTGATCTGGCGATGCAATGCGGAGGGAAGGTACTTATACCTTAACCCGGTTTGGGAGAAGGTTTTTGGTTACACGGTGGAAGAGATGCTCGGTAAGAGATTCTCCGACTTTCAAACTACTGAGATGGCGGCGCGTGATCTGCAAGAACATGCCCGGCTCATGCAGGGCAACTCTGTGAAAGGATTTGAAACCGTGCATATCGGGAAATCGGGCAACGAGATACACCTGGTTTTCAACGCTAAGTTTCTAACCGATGCAAATGGTAACATAACCGGGACGCGCGGCACTGCTTACGATATCACTGAGCGCAAGCGTGCAGAGGAACAAACTAAGCAACTGAATGAATATCTCCAGCTTCAAATAAAGAGAATGCCTATCGGCTTGATCACCTGGGATAATGAGTTTCGCGTTAAATTATGGAACCCCGCAGCAGAGAAAATATTTGGTTTTACACAAGAAGAAGCATTGGGAAAACATCCGTATGATTTTATTGTGCCAAAAGAAGAGCAGCTCGTTGTGGATGATGTTTGGCGTCGACTCCTCGAAGGAGATGAAACCGCACATAGCGTAAATAGTAACATAACCAAAGATGGTCAAAATATCATCTGCAGTTGGACAAATACACCGCTCAAAGATAATGGCGGCAAAACGATAGGCGTTCTTGCAATGGTACAAAACATCACCGAGCGCAGTCAAGCGGAGGAAGAACAACGCCGATTGGTTATGATGCTCGACGCAGCTCCCAGCGCTATTACTATTCATGACACCGATGGGCAATTCTTCTATGCTAATCAGAGAGCATTAGATATGCACGGTTACACCCGCGATGAATTTTTGTCGCTCACTACTCACGAACTTGATGTGCCTGAGAGTAAAGAGTTATTCGAATCGAATGTTAAGAAATTGCTCGACCAGGGTAAAATAAACATCGAAGTGTCGCACTTTATGAAAAACGGTACAATCCTGCCACTTGAGATTTTCGGCAAGCTTACAACTTGGGGTGATAAAAAGGTTATCCTCAGCATTGCGACTGACATCACCGAGCGCAAGCAAGCGGAAAAACAACTTAGTTCATTGATGAATCGCTTAATTGAATCGGAAGAATTAATGAGGCGGACTGTAGCACAACAACTGCATGATCAGGTTGGACAGAACCTGACCGCTTTAACCATTAATTTAAATTTCATACAGACACAGATTGCTGAAAAGCAGAAATCAAAAATAGATAAACGGTTAACTGATTCACTTGACATTTTAACTGAAACTATTGAGCAAACCCGAAATATAATGGTTGAATTGCGCCCTTCTGTGCTTGATGATTATGGATTAAACTCAGCCCTTAGTTGGAGCCTAAATAAATTTGCAGAGAGAGTGGATATTAATGTAGTATATAACGGCAATGACCTTTCAAAACGACTGCCAATCAACAAAGAATTTACCATGTTCCGTGTTTTTCAGGAAGCTATTCATAATATTATCAAACATGCGCAAGCGAAAAATGTTGCTGTTGCTTTGGAGGAAACCGGCGACTTGGTAATCATGTCAATTCAGGATGACGGGGTAGGTTTTGATTTGGATGAACTAAAACATAAAAAAGAGCAACCCGGCTTAGGAATTATAAGTATGGCTGAACGAATAAAGATTATTGACGGAAAGTTGGAAATATCTGCTGAGACCGGAAAAGGAACAACTATTACAGTAGAAGTAAAAAGGTAAACTATGGCAATTAAAGTTATTATTGCAGATGATCACACCATAGTACGCGACGGACTGAAAATGATACTGGAACATAAAGCTGATATCAAAGTTATTGCGGAAGCGGAAGACGGAATTCAGGCTGTTAACAAAGCAAGAAAATTGCAACCTGATGTTATTTTAATGGATATTTCAATGCCTAACATGAATGGAATAGAGGCCACACGTAGAATTATTGAAGAGAATCCGTCTATTAGGATTGTCATTCTCTCAATGCAGTCATCTATTGAAGATATTTTCAGAGCTCTTCAAGCAGGGGCTACCGGATATCTTTTAAAAGAATCTGCAGGAATTGAGATTGTAGACGCCGTACATGCGGCATTTAATAAGCGGCGGTATTTATCCAAAAAAGTTGACGATATCCTTATTGACAGTTACATCCACGAGCGTCAATTTGCAAAAACCGATAGTCCGCTTGAACGGTTAAGCGCCCGCGAAAGAGAAGTGCTTCAATTGGTGGCTGAGGGCAAAACGAGCAGTGAAATTTCAAAGTTACTATATCTTTCAGTTAAAACCGTAGACACCTACCGCAGCAGGCTAATGCAAAAGTTAGGGATAAATAATATTACCGGACTGGTAAAGTTTGCTCTACAGCATGGACTGATAAGTTAAAAACAAAGATTGCTCATCCGATTATTATCGGATTCGAAATGAACAAACTGAGTTTTTCAGAAGATTCTATATCTTACTGCTCAACTTATTTGACAGAATAAAGTATGACACCCCACTTTTCAAACTCCCCCTACACAACTTGTCAGGTTTTCCTTACAGGCAATTTTATGCCTCTCCTTTATATTTGCAGATAATTTCTAAAACATATAACTCAATATAAGGTTGAAAATATTATGGATAAAATAAACGGCAATAAAAAACTTCTGATCATTGAAGCTCATAAAACTCTGAGTAGATCACTAAGTTCGTGGTTGTTGGAATTATTCCCGGCAATTGAAATTTATCAGGGAGTAACCGGCGAAGAAGGTTTATCCATTGCTAATTCAATTAATCCCGATATAGCTCTCGTGGATATTGCATTACCCGGTATTAATGGTTTTGAGGTAACAAGGTTTATGAAAAAGAATAGGCTTAAAACAAAAGTTATTTTGCTGACAAGTATAGAAGGACAGAATTACCAGGTTGAATCCATTACTGCCGGCGCATATGCATACATTAATAAAAAAGATATGTATAAAATGCTGCCCTCTACAATTCAGTCAATAATTAATTAGTACGAATAGCCGGCGTATAGCAAATAATTTAAGAGCAAGACTATGACAATATCATTGAAACAAATAAAAGAAAAAGGGCTGAAACTTTCGTAAAGATGAGGTATTAATTATGGAAAAATCAAATACGGCTTTAATAAAATTGATGCAATCCTTTTCAAGGATTACAGGCATTGCAGTTTTTCTTGTCGGATGCCTCGTTATTCTTGGATGGATACTTGATGTAACGGCTTTGAAAAACATATTTACAAATTTTGTTTCGATGAAAATGAACACGGCTGTTTGTTTTGCGCTTGCCGGTGCTTCGCTCTTCATACTAACAAACAAAAATTTTACCCAAAGACTTGGATTTCTGAGTCAATTTTTTGCAGCCATTATAGTATTGATTGGCACATTAACGCTAATTGAATATTTCTTTAGTTTAAATCTTGGCATTGACCAATTGCTTATTTCAGAACAGCATGGTGCCGTAGGAACTGCTTTCCCCGGAAGAATGGCTGTACAAACTGCATTTAATTTTATGCTTGTTGGATTGAGTTTGTTACTTCTGCATAAAAATTCCAATCGAGCCGTAATTGTTGCACAGTTTTTCTCACTTGCAATTTTGTTAGTCGGCTTTCTCGTTTTAATAGGTTACATCTATAATATTTCGGGTATTATAAGTATATCTTATTCGTCAGATATGGCATTACAGACAGCTTTGACGTTTGAATTAATCTCGTTAGGAATTCTTTCTTTCAATCCGGAGCGCGGATTTGTGAAATATTTTTCCGGTGCCGACGCAAGCAGTTTGATAATAAGACAACTTCTTCCAGCAATTATTCTTATTCCGTTAGTTGTAGAAATATTAGTAACACTCGGAATAAAGACAGGTCTTTATACTATAGCGGAAGAACCGGCATTTCATACTTTGATAATCATTCTTGTCTTAATTTTAATTATTTGGCGTTCAGTCTTATCACTTAAACGAACTGAAGGAGAACGCAAGTTCGCAGAATTGCAACTCAGCAATAGTGAACAGCAATATCGCAGCATTATTCAGACTTCGATGGACGGTTTCTGGATTTGCGATACCGAGGGGCATATTTTAGATGTGAACGATGCTTATTGTCAGCTGATTGGATACGAGCGCGAGGAACTTCTGAAAATGCGTGTCCCTGACGTGGAAATGAATGAAACTCCGGAGGAGACGGCGCAGCATATTCAAGAAGTCATAACAAAGGGTTATGTCCGTTTTGAAACTCGCCATCGGCGCAAAGACGGGCAAATACTGGAGATTGAGGTTAGCACCGTTTACGGGACAGACCCAGAGGGAGGACGTTTATTCATATTCCTGCGCGACATAACCGAGCGCAAGCTATCCGAAGAAAAACTAAAACAAATAGAATGGATGCTGTCAAAGCATTCCTCAATTTCTGTTACAGATGAGGGGCTTCAAAATTCTCCTTCCGATCAAGGTTATGGAGATCTGACAGAACTTAATACTGACGGAATTATTCTTAAATCGGTGGGTAAAGAAATTCTATCAAATATCGTAAGCGAATATTTGAACTTGTTGGATACTTCTTCGGCAGTGTATGAAAAGAACGGTGATTATGCTTTCGGAATATTCTCTTCAAAGTTGTGCCGGCTTATGGATAGCGCTTCAAGAAAGTTGTGCAATACTGATGATAACGCTGAAGCGCTAAACTCCGGAAATTGGCTCTGCCACGAATCATGCTGGACTTGCTGCTCGAAGGAGTCCATGACAAAACGCGTTCCGGTTGATATCGAATGCAATGGCGGAATACGCTTATATGCAATACCCATTTTTGCAGGAGAAGATGTAATTGGAAGTATAAATTTCGGATATGGCGACCCACCGAGGGATCCTGTTAAAATAAAAGAGATTGCAAATTTATACAAGCTTGATTACGATGAACTTCTAAAAGAAGCGTCTTCTTACAATTCTCGTCCAACTTATATTATTGATATGGCTAAGAATCGGCTCCATGCCTCAGCCAAATTGATAGGAATTTTAGTGGAACGCAAGCTCGCTGAAGAACAAATCAGTATTATCACCAAAAGGCTGGAGCTTGCAACCGAATCTGCGCAGATTGGTATTTGGGATTACGACATAAAGGAAAACGCCCTCTTGTGGGATAAACGCATGTATGAGCTGTATGGAATTCAACCGGAGGATTTCGGCGGCGCTTATGAAGCATGGGAAAAAGGTCTGCACCCGGATGATTTAATTACCGCACGTACTGAGTTGCAGGATGCTATAGCCGGAAAGAAGGATTTTCATACCCAATTTCGTGTGGTTTGGCCAGGCGGTCAGGTTCGTTTTATCGAAGCGCATGCAGTAGTACAATTAGCTTCTGATGGTTCTCCTCATCATATCACAGGGGTAAATTGGGATATCACCGAGCGCAAACGGGCAGAAGAAAATCTTCAAAAAACGCTAAACGATTTAGAACGTTCTAATAATGATCTTCAACAATTCGCCTATGTGGCTTCGCATGATTTGCAAGAACCTTTGCGGATGGTATCAAGTTATACTCAATTGCTTGAACGGAGATATAAAGATAAGCTCGATCAGGACGCTAATGACTTTATGAACTATGCAGTTGACGGCGCTAACCGTATGCAAAAATTAATAAACGATATGCTCGATTATTCCCGTGTAACAACAAAAGGCAAAGAGTTTCATCCAATTGATACTAATTCAGCGCTCGGTCAGGCAATTGTAAACTTACAACAAAAAATACAATCAACTTCTGCTTTAATTACCAACGAAGAACTGCCGGTAATTATAGCTGACGAGGGACAAATAATAAGATTATTCCAAAACCTGATAGGTAACGCAATTAAATATGCAGGCGACGAGACATCCAGAATTCATATTAGCTGTAACGACCTTCCGGATTTATGGCAGTTCTCTGTGCAGGATAACGGTATAGGTATAGCTGAAGAATTCAATGAGAGAATTTTTGTAATCTTTCAGCGGCTGCATTCAGGAAAAGATTACCCAGGTACCGGCATTGGTTTAGCAATTTGTAAAAGGATCGCTGAAAGACATGGCGGAAAAATTTGGATTGAACCGGCACCCGATAAAGGAACAATTTTTCATTTCACTATTTTAAAAAGGAGCAAAAGCGATGAATATGACAGTAATAGGTAAACCGGTTGAAATTCTCTTAGTAGAAGATAACCCCGGCGATGTGCGGCTTGCAAAAGAAGCATTGAAGGAAAGCAAAGTATATAACACACTTTCAACAGTTGAAGATGGTGTAGAAGCGATGGACTATCTTTACCGGCGCGGTAAATATTCCAAAGCTACAAGGCCCGACCTGATAATTTTAGACTTGAACTTACCCAAAAAAGACGGGCGGCAAGTTCTAAATGAAATAAAATTAGATGAAAGCTTGAAGCGGATTCCTGTGGTAATTTTAACGACTTCGAAAGCAGAAGATGACATTTTAAAAGCTTATAATCTCCATGCAAATTGCTTTATTACAAAACCGTTAGATATTAATCAGTTCATTAAAGTAATTCAATCAATTCAAGATTTCTGGTTTACAATTGTAAAACTGCCTGATAATAAATAAACACGTGTATAAAGAAATGAAAACGATAAATATTTTATTGATAGAAGATAATCTACCGGATGCAAGATTAATTAAAGAGTTGTTGAAAGAGATTCGATTCTTTAATCCCAAGATGGTTGTTGCAGAAACGATTCGCAACGGCCTTGAACAGTTGCAAAAAAATGAGACTGATATCATCCTGCTCGATCTGAACCTGCCTGATAGTATGGGTCAACAAACGTTTGAAACAATCTACAATCGGCACAAAGAAATTCCTATCATACTAGTAAGCGGTTTGGAGGATGAGGAATTATCTATTAAGATGATTCAGCATGGCGCTCAAGATTTTATCACAAAAGCAAATATTGATGCTCGCACACTCGAAAAGTCAATAACCTACTCACTCGAGAGAAATAATTTAACAACCAGCATTAATGGAGAATTGACCAACAGATTAAGAGCAGAAGAATCGGCAAAGAGCATTAACCACCAAATCCAATTGATTTTAGAATGTGCAGAGGAAGGTATCTTTGGTCTTGACCTTGCAGGTAATCACATCTTTGTAAACCCAAAGGCAGCAAAATTGCTTGGCTGCAAACCTGAAGAATTAATTGGAAAGAATAGCCATGCTATTTGGCATCACACTCGACCAAACGGATTGCCCTATCCTTCTGAAGACTGCCCAATATATAAAACACTTAAAGATAAAAAAAGTAACTTGGGAGAAGAATATTTTTTTAGTAAGGACGGCTCGGGTTTCCCGGTTAAATATACCAGTACACCTATTATTGAGGAAGATAAAATAATTGGAGCCGTAGTTACATTTAGTGATATCACCGAGCGCAAACAAGCAGAAGAAGATGCTTTGCAAAATCAAGATCGTGCACGTCGGCAACGCAATGCGATCGCGACACTGGCTCTCGACAGTGCGATTACTTCCGGTGATATTCTATCGATAGCGCATAAACTCACACAAACGATGTCGGATGCAACGCAGGTCGAACGAGTAAGTGTCTGGCTACTTTCCGAAACGGGGAAAGAATTGCTATGTGTTTCACTCTTCGAAATGCGCACAAAGAAGCACAGTGACGGGTTTGTCCTCCATGCAACCGATTATCCCCGATACTTCGAAACAATCCTTGCCGAAAGTTCAATCAGTGTTAACGATGCGTGTTCAGACCAACGCACGAGCGAGTTTGCAGAAGGGTACCTGGTTCCACTGGGCATTACGTCGATGCTCGACGCTGCAATAATCTGTGATGGAGAACTGGCCGGGGTTGTCTGCCTGGAGCACATTGGTGAGAAGCGTGAATGGAAACATGATGAAGGGGCATTTGCCAACACGATGGCATCTTTGTTGGCTCAAGCACTTGGCAACGCACAACAACGTCGGACCGAGGAACAACTGAAGCTCTTTGCCGCAATTCTTGAGCATTTAAACAGGAATAATGAATGGCAAAATCTAATCAAGGATATTTTGAATGAAATAAAATTATTTACAGGATTTGATGCTGTTGGGATTCGGTTGAGACATGGTGAAGATTATCCATATTTTGTTCAAACCGGTTTTGCCGATGCTTTTATAAAAGAAGAAAATTTTCTGTGTGCAAAAGGAAAAGACGGTTCTTTAATTAAGAATGAAGCCGGTTTACCGGTTTTAGAATGTACCTGCGGGGTAGTATTATCCGGAAAGACAGATTCAAGCAAACCTTTCTTTACCAAAGGAGGCAGCTTTTGGACTAATCAGGCAACTGATTTATTGGATTTTTCACCAACTGAAGACCCGAGAACTAATCCCAGAAATAATTGCATTCATTCAGGTTATATGTCTGTTGCATTAGTCCCTATTCATTCGGGCGATGAGGTAATCGGATTGCTGCAATTAAACGATAAACAGCCTGACAGATTTACACTTGATTCAATTCAATTTTTTGAAAAGATCGGTTCAACTATCGGTGTGGCATTTAAGAGAATGCAGTATGAAGAGAGCATAAATGAAAGTGAGGAAAAATATCGCAGCCTTGTTGATAATGCATTGGTTGGGGTTTATAAGGTTACTTTGGAGGGAAATTTAATTTTTGCCAATCAAGCTCTTCTTAATATTATAGAGTACGATGGCGATGATTACACTCAGATTAATGTGAAAGAATTTTATAAAAATCCAAATGATAGAGATGAATTAGTTCGGTTAGAACTGGAAAAAGGAGAAATAATAAATTTTGAAACGGAATTAATTTCTTACAAGGGTAAACATCTTACTGTAATTATTAATAGCAGGATTGAAAGGAATGTTTTATCTGGAATGATAATGAACATAACCAAGCGCAAACGTGCTGAAGAAGCTTTGATTGAGAATGAGGAACGTTACCAAAGTTTGATCCAAACAACCCTTGATGGTTTCTGGGTTGCTGATGCAGAAGGGCATCTTTTAGAAGTGAACGATGCTTATTGTTTAATGACAGGTTATTCGCGAGAAAAATTACTCACCATGCACATTAGTGATTTGGACGCTTTAGAAACTCCAGAAATTACCCGTGAACATGTTAAAAAAATTATTTCCCAAGGGCAAAGTCGATTTGAAAGCAAACACCGCTGCGCCGATGGAAAAATTATAGAAGTGATGGTGAATACAATTTTTCTCACTTCTAAAAGCATATTTCTGGTTTTTATAAATGATATAACCGAGCGCAAACATGCGGAAGCGGGATTACTAAAACTTAATAAAGCTGTTAGAAACACCCGTGAAGTAATTTTCATGACTGATAAAGAAGGGACCATAACATTTGTCAATCCGGAATTCACCAGAATGTATGGATATACCGCTGAGGAAGTTGTTGGGAAAGTTACGCCAAGAATATTGAAGAGTGATGTTATTAAAAAAGAAGAATATGAACAATTTTGGAATGCATTGCTTACTAAACAGAATATTTCTATACAACAATACATTAATAAATGCAAGGACGGCAAACTTATAGACATTGAAGCTTCTGCGGATACAATTTTGGATGATAATGGTGATATCATAGGATTTCTGGCTATCCAAAGAGATATTACCGAACGCAAACGTGCGGAAGAAGAATTGATCGAAGCCAAAGAAAAAGCTGAAGCCAGCGACCGCTTGAAGACAGCTTTTATGAATAATATTTCGCATGAAATCCGTACCCCGCTTAATGGAATTCTTGGTTTCGCGACATTTATAATACAACCGGACATTTCGCAGGAAGAGAAAGAAGCAATGCTAGAAACTTTAAATATAAGTGGTGAGCGATTGATAAATACGGTCACTGATTATATGGATATATCGCTAATTGTTTCAGGAAATATGAAAGTGTATTCTAAACCAGTTAATCTATCTATGATGCTGAAAGAAGTCTATGTTCGTTTTCAGAAGCCCTGCCAAATAAAGAACCTGGAGCTTATACTTAATTTGCCGGATAGGGCAGATAATATCATATTGAAAACCGATAAGGAATCATTGCAGAAAACCTTAACTCATTTAGTCGACAACGCAGTAAAGTTTACTAAAAACGGTTCCATTGAATTAGGTTATAATATAAAATCCGATGAGGGTGCGTTTGAAATAGAGCTATTTGTAAAAGATACAGGGCAAGGTATAGCTAAGGAAGCACAAGATATTATTTTCAATTCTTTTATGCAGGAACAGGTTTCCATTACTCGAGGGCACGAAGGTAGTGGACTGGGATTATCTATTGCCAATGGCCTTACCCAATTATTGGGTGGTAAAATACGATTGGAATCGGAAATAAATAGAGGAACCACCGTCTTCGTAACACTACCTGTTGATGAAACTACACAGTCTGAGATAATCAAATTTGATGTTATCAAAAACAACGGAGAAAATATAAAAAAGATTCTAATTGCTGAAGATGATGAACTGAATTTTTTCTATTTTGAAACGGTGCTTAAAGGAAGAGCATGTAAAATATTGAGAGCTGAAAATGGCAGGGAGGCAGTTGATTTGTACCTCAAACATCCAGATATCGCCTTGATTTTGATGGATATTAAAATGCCTGTGATGGGTGGATTGGAAGCTACACGTCAAATAAAATCCTTCCGTAAAGACATTCCTATCATTGCCGTTACTGCTCATGCGCAAAGTGGAGATGAACACAAAATTCGAGAAGCCGGATGTGATGACTATATTTCTAAACCAATTGAAAAGACGAAGTTGATAGAATTAGTAAGCAAGTATATTACGATTTGAGATTTATGGTTATCGTTTTGCGGTTTATATTCGTAAAACTTCAAACATTCCCAATGCTTTCTCGAATACCCATTTACTGTAAAATGCAGTTGGTAAGTCAATCAACACTGTGTTTTACATAACCTTGATGACGATTATCTTGTAAGCATCCGCATAACCGGTCAATAAACCCAAACCACCTTCCTTGTACCTATTCTAAATACGGGCATTTCATAAAATAAACCATGAGAAATTCCTAATTTTGTAAACTCAAAAAATTAAACATGATAACAAAAGAACTCACGCATCCCGGAAGCATTGTTGTTGTTGGCGGATCGGAAGATTTACATAAACCGGGAGGTAGTATAATCAGTAACCTTATCAATGGAAATTTTGGAGGGAAACTTTATGTTCTCAACCCCAAGGCAAGCAAAGTACAGGGCATAATTAGTTACAGGAGCCTGGAACAATTACCCAATGTTGATTTAGCTATTATTGCTATTGCTGCAAAATATATACCCGAAACGGTTGAGTATTTAGCGCAGAATAAAAATACCAAAGCATTTATTATACTATCGGCAGGTTTTAGTGAAGAAAGTCACGAAGGGAAATTATTGGAGGATAGGGTAGTGGCATCTGTAAACAAAGTTGGAGGATCGTTAATTGGCCCTAATTGTATCGGAATACTTACACCTCAGCATCATAGTATTTTTACCTTACCAATTCCAAAATTAAACCCCTCAGGTTGTGATTTAATTTCCGGCTCGGGGGCAACCGCGGCTTTTATAATGGAAGCTGGTATACCAAAGGGCTTACAGTTTGCTAACGTTTATTCTGTTGGCAATTCAGCTCAGTTGGGTGTTGAAGAAATTATTAAACACATGGACGAGAATTTCAACACGGAAACCGATTCAAAAGTTAAGCTGCTGTACCTTGAAAACATCGACAAACCGCAGATGCTGTTAAAGCATGCCACTTCTCTTATAAAAAAAGGTTGCAGAATTGCCGCTGTTAAAGCCGGTGCGTCGGAAGCTGGAAGCAGGGCGGCATCTTCTCATACCGGAGCTCTGGCCAGTTCAGATGTGGCTGTTGATGCTCTGTTTAATAAAGCAGGTATTGTAAGATGCTATGGACGTGAAGATCTAATAAGCGTTGCCTCCGTATTTACATATCCTGAGGTAGTAGGTAAAAATATAGCTGTGATAACACATGCAGGCGGGCCGGCTGTAATGCTTACTGATACTCTGTCGAGCGGGGGTTTAAGCGTTCCACGTATTGAGGGTAAAGATGCCGATAGTTTGAAAGATCAACTTTTTCCAGGTTCTTCGGTTTCGAACCCCATTGATTTTTTAGCAACAGGAACAGCAGAACAATTAGGCATTATAATCGATTATGTTGATAATAAATTCGATAATATCGATGCTATGGTAGTGATATTTGGCACACCGGGATTATTCAAAATATTTGATGTTTACGAACTTCTTGCAAAAAAGATTTCAAATTCCAAAAAACCTATTTTTCCTGTGCTTCCTTCGGTACAGACTGCAAAAGAGGAAGTTGATACTTTTGTTGCAGGAGGCGGCGTTTATTTTGCTGATGAAGTAACTCTTGGTAACGCATTAGCGAGAGTAAGTAATGCCTCTAAACCATCAATGGAATTCAAAACAGAAGTTGAGATTGATATAAATAAAATCAGGAATATTGTAGAAAACTCTGATAATGGTTACTTATCTCCTGAGCTGGAGGAGGCCGGCGCCGACATCATCCTGTCCAACACCCTGCACCTCGTGGCCCGGCCCGGCACGCCGCTGATCCGCGAGCAGGGCGGGCTGCACCGGTTCATGGGCTGGAACAAGCCGATCCTCGTGG
>JACKQG010001182.1_pt1 | contig 34010 bp, 24 predicted proteins | sample 8237621 | NCBI WGS metagenome assembly JACKQG01 (sample SAMN15677084, study PRJNA649215) | marine metagenome | biome: marine; feature: Black Sea; material: saline water; isolation source: suspended particulate matter (SPM) from the Black Sea western gyre | collected 2013-06-09/2013-06-10 | depth...
TTGGCAGATGCCAGGAAGTGCCGTTTCTGCGGGGAGTGGTTTACGGAGGAAAACAAACATTCTGTAAATAGCAGCCCCACAACTGCTCAGGCTCCAGAACTCAAGCACAAACTGCAGCCCGAACCTGAAGAAGAACGAACCAAATGCCCTCATTGTTCTGAACAGATATTGGCAGATGCCAGGAAGTGCCGTTTCTGCGGGGAGTGGTTTACGGAGGAAAACAAACATTCTGTAAATAGCGACCACAGAACTTCTGAGAAAGTTATTTTTGGCGATAGGAATGTGCCAGTTAAAACAAAAGGGCTTGGATTAGAAGAATACGAAAGGCTAAAAAATAATATTCTTTCTTTGGGTTCTGGAAAAGCCATTAAAACCATTATGGTATCCGGTTCTGTTGCTGGCGAAGGCTGTTCAACTGTAGCAGCACATCTTGCAAGATCTCTTGCAAAAAACAGCGTTTTTAAGGTACTGTTGATAGATGGAAATCTAAGGCATCCCACTCTACATAAATCCTTTGGGTTAAAAAATAATGTGGGACTGTCAGATTTAATCCTTAGTAAGGCAGGCATTAATGATGTGTTTAAAAAAACTGACTTTCCAAATTTATTGGTTATGCCGAGCGGAAAGAATAAGAAGACAGATCCTCCTCAGATTTTTGAGTCCCAGAAATTAAAGACCCTTATAGGAAAATTGAAAGACGAGTGTAATTATTTGGTCTTTGATTCTCCGCCTGTTAGTACTTACCCCGACTCTACTATCCTCGCATCCCAAATGGATGGGGTCGTCCTTGTTGTTCATGCCGAAAAGACTCGGTGGGAGGTAGCCCAAAGAGTAAAAGAGCAATTAGAAATGGCTAACACAAACATCCTCGGGGTCTTGCTGAATAAAAAGAAGTATGTTATTCCCAAGTTTATTTATAACCGAATGAAATAGTGATGGTCGAAAAGACAATGTGGTGACGTTTCTTAAAAAAGTATATAATAATCTTGACAAGTTACAAACTTACATGGATAATTGGGTTTACTGCTACAATCAGGAGTGAACGCACAGTGGAACATATTGCTATGGCAAAATGCCAATGAACACATTTGAAGATTCGCTGCCGTTAGCGAAAGCTAAAAAACTGGACAATTGCTTACAGACAACTATTGAGAAAAATAATGTTGTATGTCCGATGAAGTAGTGGCTGCTACATAGCCGAACAATAAGAAAGAGCCGAACATGACATCAAACAACAAGGGACATCTTTCTGAACAAAGAACACATACTTCGTCTTCAATAGATCAAAAAAGAAGCAGAGGGAAGTATGAAAAAGTCAAAATAGATCCTTCGAATTGTGAAACGACGGGCAGCTATACCGAGCCATTAAAGTCGATGGCTGATATTGATAATGTCCTTATCGATCTGGATGAACGTAAAGTCAGCTGTGCATACACACTAATAAAAAGGTTGATGGATATATTTATTTCGCTGGCAGTAATATCTCTCACTTGGCCAATTATGATATATATTTCAGGATTTATTAAGAAAAATTCTCCCGGCCCGGTAATATTCAAACAAATCAGAATAAAGAAGAATCGAAGAAAATATTGGTCAAATTCTTTGACCGACAGGTACTATTTAGATCCTAAATCAAACGAGTTTCTAAAGGATAGGAGAAAATATCAAAACCAATCTTTGGTAACAGGTAAAAATCATCGGAAGTCGAATCAGGGCGACGTGTATTTTTTCTGTCCAAAAGATAAAAAAATGAAAAAAGACAGACGGAAGACTAATTTGCCTGGTAGCCTTTTTGTATTCAACAAATTCAGAACCATGTATGTGGACGCTAGAGAGCGTCTTCCGGAATTATATACATACGAGTACAACGAAGAAGAAATTAAACAGTTAAGATTTAAAAAAAACAATGACCCGAGGATTCCGGCATGGGCTCGTTGGCTAAGAAAAAGCAGTCTTGATGAACTACCTAATTTGTTTAATGTTTTAATAGGAGATATGAGCATTGTGGGACCAAGGCCGGAAATCCCGGAGATGGCAAAATATTACTCAGATGAACAAAAGAAGAAATTTAATGTTAAGCCTGGCATTACAGGCTTGGCACAAATAAACGGCAGAGGAAATCTGCTGTTTTATGAAACCCTTGAATGTGACCTTGAATATGTAAACAAGCAATCTTTATTGCTGGATTTGAAGATAATAGCAAGAACAATTAAAGAAACTGTAAAACAAAACGGAGCCTATTAACCGAATCAGAGTTAGTAAATACAAAACAAGATATAACTATTGCTTTAACTAAAAGTGAAGCTAAGCATCTCAAATTCGACGCTATCTTTTTTATCTGCTAATGGCAAATTCTTCTGCTTCACCCCAGTTACAATAAGAATGTCAGTGCTGTCAATCTAAATGGGGCGAATATAGCGTTACGTTGCGTTATCTTGATTAGTGCCAATTTCCTCAAAAGGTTTGAATAGTGGTACTTCAGGATGGTCTATAATAACCGTCCATACACATCAAAACCAAGATTTTTGAAAAAATCAAAAAAATTGGCACTATAAAAGAAATTGGCACACCCGAATCTTCTTTTAACTTAGAAAACTGGGCGCTATCTTTGTTTGATGTTTTCTAAGAGTTGAACGCGAATTAAAACTATCATGAGAGCAAATTTGGAAATATCGCGATTTTCTTTTGAAAAAACGGCATGTGTCCTTTTAGGCGCCGTCTTTGGTATTATATTAATAATTCTACCCATAAAGATGTCGATACTTGCCGTTTTTGGAAGCATAATAACTGTCATTATCTTAATCAGGACCGAGGTTGGTCTTCTATTGACCATTGCGGCATTCCCTTTTGAAATAGCAGGTAATTTTAACTTAGCCGGCGCTAACACCGCTTTTCAGACTATTTCTGTCGTGAAGATACTTGGAGTCATTACAGCTCTATCGTGGTTAATACATCTTTCCAAAAAGAGATATAAAATTGTTATTTCCCCTCAACTTTTCGTTATAATTGGTCTTATCTTAACGGGAATAATCTCCATCTACTTCGGAACATATCATGGAGAATTTTATGTTAAAAAGGCAATGAAGTATTTATCTATGTATATAATATACTTCGCAATATTTTTTATGATGATTAATATCATCAAATCTAAAGCACTAATACAAAACATTATTTTCGTATTGATATTTATAGCTGCTATCAGTTCCCTATACAGTGTTGTGCAACGTGTTGTACCGAGATTCCGCGTCGAAATTAAAACAAAAGAAGACGATTATTATAGATCTCATGGTGCAATAGTGGATCCTACTGAAATGACAACAATTGGATTTATGGTAATCAGAACATCTTCAATAATGGCACATCCTGATGGATTTGCTCTTTTTTTAGCGTTGACAATACCTCTAACCCTTTATCGTTTTGAACTCTCAAGAGATGGACCCCCGAAAATCGGATGGTTCCTGATATTAATAATGCAGTTTATAGGTCTGACATTAACTTTCTGCAGAGGAGGAACTTACACGGTTTTCATAATAATGATGTTGATGGTAATTAAAAGAGTAATAAAACCATCATGGGAGAAGATATTCATTGTTATAGCAGCCTTCGCTATGTTGAGCATACTTGTTTTGAATTCAAAAACGGCTTTGAATCGCCTTTTTGATCCGGGTCATGTTGTAAAAGCTTATTCTTTTCATGGAAGATTAGATTTAATACGTGCAGGCGTAAAGATGTTCATAGGAAACAACTGGCTCTTCGGGATTGGCATGGGTAACTACGATTATAATTTGCCATTATATAGTAATATTCCATTTACTTATGAGCCTACTAATGAATACACACGAATATTATCCGAAATGGGTCTCCTTGGTGTATTCTTTTCTCTTGCTCTTTATTTGTTGACATACACAAATTTCAAAGCTGCGGAAAAGCGTTTTAAAAAATATAATGAGTTACAAATGTACTATTTAACAATTACACTTCATGCATGCTTTTTTGGCTTTTTATTTTATGGCCTTACTCAGGTTACCCTTACAAGAAAGGAATTGCCAATAGTTATGGCTTTAGCATTTGTTCTAAAGCAACTTTCAAATAAACTTGGGGCTATAAAATCGAAGAAGCCAGAAATTTTAAAACTTGATACTTCTTAATAGAAAAGGCCAATATTACGAATTTAATTATACCTCAACCTTCACCTTATGCAATGGTTAGGGGTATAATATGTTGGAATCAACTAAATTCATTTTGTTAGAAGTTCTTATAATTCACAGAGGCCGCTGATAAAGAATATATTCAAGATAAAAAGCATGGTCAGCCCCTATTTTCTGATTGCAAAGTTGGTATTTCAGACATAAAATCAGACCTTAAATAAGTTCTACTTGTGGTGCAGTTCTGTTCTTCAAAGGATCAGAACTGTATCAATAAATCCCGGAAGGGACTAATAAACTAATTTCAGTGTGACAAAAATTATGTATCTCCTGTTCTTAAGAAAGGTGATTGGTCAAATGAAACGCCTACTTTTAATCCTACTCGTCTTGTTATTGCCGGCTATTTGTGTCTGCGAGGAAGAAGAAACAGATCCATTTTATGGCACGCACGGCATTCTTTCGAATTTCAATGATGAAAAAGACATCAAACGGTGGTGGGTTTACAAAGGAACAGTATCGATTGCCAAAGATCCGAAAAACATCAAAGAAGGCGCAGGCGCTTTAGAATGGCAATATGAAATTCGAAACCAGAAATGGAATCTGCTGGCCATAAATAAAATCCCATCTACTAAGTTTAAAGACAAAGAAGGATTAGCCGTCTGGCTTAAGTCAAATAGAGCCGCTTCATTACTATTACAATTTGTTGAAAAAGATGGCACAAACTACCAATATTTTAATATTGCAAAGCCCGTAGAATTAGATTGGAAGTTATTCGAAATAGATTTTGATGAATTTATTCTTGATAAAGATACCCCGGATGACAATAACAAGCTTGATCTGAATCAAATTGACCGCCTGGAGATCGTCGAAGTTGCAGGTTTTTTTAAAACTTTAGGTGAAGGAGCCAGGACTATTTGGATGGACGATCTCAAGCTTATTGGTGGGGAAAAATCCGTCGATGATCAGAAGAAAACAGTTTGGCCTATTAAAGCAACCGGAGGTGTTTGTCATGAAAATGGGAAGTTTGGCAAGGGAATATTAATTGATGATGAACAAGAAAAAGTTGTATTCAACACTCAGAATAATCTAAATCCCACTCAGGGCACTATAGAGATTTGGGTTAAACCATTAAGAAATGAGGAAAAAAAGAAAAAAGCTTTATTTAGCAGCGAGTGGCCTGAGGATATTTTCGGCCGGAAAGGAAATGAGATAATTCTTTATTTGCATGATAACCAACTGGTTTTTCAAGCAAATAATTTAGTTCTTTCAAGCCCAAAGCTGCAATTTCTGAGAGACAGATTTTATCATATAGCAGTTAGTTGGAATAAACAGGGAACGGTTTTGTATTTTGATGGTCAAAAAGTAGCTGAAAATAACAATAAAAATCTGGGTATGATACCAAAGGAAATGGTTATTGGTAATTTTAGAAATGGTACCGCCCCGGGTCAGGCGATTATCGATGAAGTAAGAATATCAAGCTTAAAGCAGAACGAAGAACAGATTCTTGCTTCATCTAAAAATTCTCAGGAATTTGTGTGGGATAGTAATACATTATTCTTAGCTCACTTTAATGACTCGATACTTTCAGAAATAGTTATTAAGAACAGCAATTTTAAAAGAGGGGAAAAGATATCATTTGAATTAACCGTGCCAACTCCGATTGTTACACGTGAGACTAATAACAGACATAAACTCCAATTTGAGGTTCTTGATAAAGCCAACATCGTCAGGCAAGGGGAAAAAATGCTGACTTGTACTATGGGGGATTTATCAGGCCAAAAGAATAATATCAAGCTTGACATCGAAAGTCCCTTACAAGGCGGTGAATATAAACTTCGTCTAAAACTATTTTCAGACGAAGATTTATTGAATAAGGGAGAGCAGACGTTTCAAGTACTTCCTCTTCCTGAAAAAGATACAGTTTCTACTTCCGCAAAGCTTGAAACACCTGTTTCTCCGAAGGAATGGTACAAAAATGTACAGGTCTTTGGGATAATTCCTCTGCCAATAGAAGATGCCAAAGAATTTAATATAACCGTCAATGGCGTATGGGGTGGTAGCCACACGGCCGACCCTGTGTTGACCAAAGAAAACTTCTCTCCAGCTATTCGAAGAAAATATAAAACTGATACTCAATTTGTATCAGCAATGCATAATAACGGGCTTTTAGCATGTGGAGGAATGGTTGCAGCAAGCGGAAATAATACGTCGATGAAACAGCGCCCGGAATTGAGAAAAGCCATAAGTAAAACAGCCCAGGGTAAAGACGCCATTTCATGGTTAGAGGATTCTTATATAATGTCTGCAAGTAATCCTATATGGTATAACTGGATGATTCAGCTCGGCAAAAAAGCCATTGATTCAGGGGTAGATTTGGTAATGTTTGATGATGTTCAGGAATTTCAATTTCCATTTCATTGGGGTTTTGATAGCTACAGTAATGAAGAGTTCAAAAAATATCTGCGTTCAAATTTTACGATTACTGAAATGAATAGCCGATTCGGCATTGTTGACGTTGATAATTTGCTTCTGGCACAGAGAATCACCGATAAAGCTGGACAAGATTATGAGACGAGAATAAAAGCAGATCCACTTGTAGATGTTTTTGCAAGATTTCATGAAGAGAAAAATTATCATACAAAAAAACTTATAATCGAGACCTTAAGAAGATACGCTGAAGAAAAGAACAGGAAAATAGCTATAGCTGCAAATATTATGGCTCTGGGTACTACCCGGTTTGATGGTTATTGGTCAAAGGGCCTACATTTTAGTGAGTTGGTTGATTTCTTCGCTTTCGAAAGTCTTTATTCCGTTGGTGGGAAAAAAGTAGTTGATATGTCTTTACCCCGAGGGAAATGGGTAGCCTGGGAAAAATTGAGTATGGCAGCTACAAAAGGTCCTGCAGTACCTTTGCTTGCCGCAGAAGCTGTTGAACAATTGCAAAAGAAACAAATTAGCAATTACCTATATATACTCACTGCAGAGGCCTACGCTAATCAGGGAGCCCATATTCTGTGGCATGCACCTTCATATGGAGTTGGCAGGCAATGGAGAAAATCCGCTGACGCTGCAGGTTTTGTTCTGAAACATCGCGAACTATACGAAAAAGAACAGTCCCTCTATTCCTCATCAGCCATTCTCTATTTATATTCCGAAGGCATGAGAACAAAGACTTTTACATACCTTGGTTTGGCTCAAGCATTAGCTGAATCCAATATACCGTTTGAGGTTGTCTTTTCCGGGGACGATTATTACCTAAAAGATACTTTAACACTCCATGACTTAACAAAGTATAAATTGATTTTAATTCCTTCCGTTATCGATATTACAGATAATCAAAAAGAGATAATAAAAAAATATGTAGCCAATGGTGGAAGGGCAATCATCGTCGATGCTTTTGAAATGAATATTTATCAATCAGAGGGAGAAATTAACTTTGGAAAAGGGAGCTTCATAATTATGCCTTCATTAAATATCGAAGGAAAACCGGAAGATCCCGGGTCTGCTTACAATCTGACTTATAATGATATGATAAGAAAAGATATCAAAAAAGCCGTAAATAAGTATGTTGAGGATGCGATCGTTATCAATAACTCAGACCGCAAGATAATTGCCTACCCTTATTGTCAGACAAAAGAAAAGAGGATGGTAATCCACCTTATCAATTATGATCATAACTTCAAGAACGATAGGGTCATGGTAAAAAAGAACATAAAGATCAGGATCAAGAAACCGGATTTTTATACTGGTCAACGAGAAGCATTTATGGTCTCTCCGGATATTAAGAGCAGAATTACATTACCCGTTACTCTCAGTGATGGTTATCTTGAACTCGAAATCCCCGAACTCAGAGTTTATAATATTATTGTCCTATAAATTATTCCCTATCACAAAAGTCAATTACCTCCTCTATGTCACTGCCAAAAGACAATAGATGATGTCGACAGGTTTTTCGGAATGTAGATAAGCTATGTATAATCAATATCCCATTGAACTTATAAAAATAGGTGTCGCAAGTTTCCGTAATTATTGTTCGCGAAGGCTTCATTGCTATTCTGGAAAAGCCTTCTATAAACCTGTAAATGTTATTATAGATATTACCAATAAATGCAACTTAAGATGCAGACACTGTTCCGTATGGTCGGATTCTCAGAAGACAACATTTATGTCGGCGCATCAGGTTAAGAAGTTACTGTCTGATTTAGAGGATTGGCTTGGCACTTTTAAGTTCGGTTTTTGCGGAGGTGAACCTCTTTTAAGAAATGACCTCATTGAAATAATTCAATTTGCCTGCCGGAAAGGAATCATTACCGGTGTAATTAGTAATGGAGTTCTTTTGGATGAAAAATGGGCAGAACAGTTATTGTCTTCTGGGATATCTAGTGTGACTATATCTCTGGATGGGTTTACTCCACAAACCCATGACTTTGTGAGAGGTGCTCCGGGAACATTTGCTAAAACAACTGCTGCGGTTAAGCATCTTAAAGATCTCAGGAAAAAGTATAATTCAAAAACAAGGATTACTATCAACACCGTTATTCTGGAATCTAATTTGGATGAATTAGTGGATATATTAAATTGGGTGGAAACAAACGGTTTAGATGATATTTGGTTCGCTCCTCTGGGACAAAATTTTGGTGCCTCGGTGGGTAATGCAGATTGGTCTAAAGAAAATGATTTATGGGTAAAACGGTTAGACAAACTGGATCAAGTCTTAGACGAACTGATCCGACGAAAAAAAAATGGGAGCCCGATTAACAATACTATTTCCCATTTAAATTCCTTAAGACATTATTTCAGGCCCGACTGTTCAGTAAAGCCACCAACGTGTGAGGCGGGTATTACTACTATAGGTATATCAGCAAACGGAGATATGGTCCTGTGTCCGTATATGGAGGCTCTCGGCAATGTTATGAATTCTGACTTAAAGGAGATTTGGAATTCTGATAAGGCTGTAAGAATTAGGAATCAAATAAAAACCTGCGAAAAAGCTTGTTATGTAAGGTACGGTTTCTATCAAAAGCCCTTGATTGAGCAAATCAGAAGATTCTCCAGAATGATAAAGGAATCGAGAACATGAAGATTTTGTTTATTTATCCGGATTTCGTAAGCACTGGAAAAGACCGGCATGGTATGTATAACCATGGAATCGGCCTGTTATCTGCCGTTCTAAAAAAAGAAGGACACGAAGTTGCTCTACTTCATATAATCAAGCCAATAACAAAAAATAAATTTACTGACCACCTTAATAGACAACAACCTGATATCGTTGCTTTTTCGGCCACTACTAATCTCTATAAGTATGTTAAGGACTGGAGCAAGTGGACAAAAGAACATTCTGAAGCAATAGTCATATGTGGTGGAATACATCCGACTTTGGTTCCGGAAGAAGTCATAAAAGAAAAATCCATTGATGCCGTTTGCATTAGAGAAGGGGAATACTCTTTGGCTGAATTTTGCAAATACATTGATAACAATATCGATAATAAGCATATCAACGGGATTTGGTTAAAGGAGGACGGGAAAATTTATAAAGGGGAACCCAGACCACTTTCTAATCTGGACGAGTTGCCTTTCCCGGACAAGAGCATCTTCGATTATAGAAATCTGACTTTAGGAAGCGAGGGTTGTGGAATATTTATGGCCTCAAAAGGATGCCCTTATAATTGCACATATTGCTGCAATGAAACCCTTAGGAAAAGTACGAACACTTCTGGGCAGCCTTATGTAAGATTCAAAAGCGTTGACTATATCATCGCAGAAATCGAGGATGAATTAACAAAATATCCCTTTATCAATGTCATAGGTTTTGACGATGATATTTTGCCCTTAAAAATCGACTGGTTTGAAGAATTCGTAAAGCAGTACAAAAGAAATATTCACCTTCCTATGGCATGTAACCTCAGACCTAATCTTGCGACAAAAGAAAGGTTTAAACTGTTAAAAGAAGCTGGTTGTATTCAGATTGCTATGGGAATAGAAGCTGGAAATGACTTTATTAGAAACACGATTCTTAAACGCAATCTCTCACTAGAACAGATTATTAACGCCTACAGTTTATGTGAAGAAGCAGGGATAAAAATGTTTGCATATAATATGATAGGCTTGCCTTTTGAAAATGTTTCTACAATGCTGGAAACAATTAAGCTAAATGCACAAGTGAAGATCGATATGTGCCAGGCCAGCATTTTCTATCCTTATCCTAAAACCGAACTTTATGAATTATGCAGGAGAGAAAATCTAATTACTAATCGTTACGGTAAGTTCAGGAATTTTTTTACAGATACCCCTCTTAATTTTACTTTAATTGAAAGATGCCAGATACGTTTTATACAAAGGTATTTCAGAGTCCTGGTGATAGTGTATTGTTTTATATTCTCATTACCTGAGAAGACCTCAAAAGTGTGTGTAAAAATTTATGATTCTTTTCTTTCCTCCAGGATTACAGCAGTATTAATTTGCCCTGTTTTATTAATAATCCACCAAGCTATAATGAGTACTAAAATGACCAACAAGGCCGGTAGGTGGATTCTAAGAAACATATTGGAAAATCCTAATCAATCACGTAAATTAAAAAAATCCTCAAACCTCAAAAAAACAGAATGAAAACTGTTTTTGTCTTTCGGATATGCTCTCTTAAACATTTTTCTCGAAACGTTATTAAGACTACAGAAGACACACTTTCAAATCATTATTACATTTCAATGTATTAAAACCCGTTGAAATGTGCTTGTCGATGAGCTAAATACATCAAGTGTGAAAATAATTGCATGAAACATAGTTAATTTTAGAGAGATCCTAAATCATACTTATCTTTGGAAGAAATATATTAAGAACGTTTATTGTCATTAAGACCTTAGAACACACAAAAATAGAGAGAGTCGTTTTTTAATGAAATACAGTCGAGTATTATTAGTAAGAACTTCTGTTCAGTTTTTCGGTTCTTATTTGCCGGTAGGACTGGGCATTCTGAGTGAAATCTTAAAGGATAAAGCTGTTGACCATGAGGTCATGGATATGAATATAGGAAATAAAGTTGATGATCTCATTTCAAAAATTTCCATATTCAAGCCGGACCTGATAGGAATTAGTTTATTATCGGTGGCTTACAAAGAAGCCTACGATTTGCTCAGAAAGATTAAAAAGATTTTTCCTGACGTTGACATTGTTGTCGGAGGTCCCCATATTTCGATATTTAAAGAAAGTGTCCTTAAACAATGTGAGTCTATAGATTTTGGTGTAATTGGGGAGGGAGAGGAAGTTCTTGTAGAATTATGCAGTGATAAAAAATTAAAAGATATAAAAGGCCTATTTTATCGTAATGGCAATGAAATAGTTTTCTCTGGAGACAGAAAGCTTATTACTAATCTTGACAGTTTCCCTTTTCCGAAATATGAAAAGTTTGAAATAAATAAATACGAAAAAATTATCCCTGTTTATTCATCAAGAGGTTGTCCATATAGATGCACTTTTTGCTCCGTTCATCAGGTTATAGGAAGAGGATTCAGAGCCCAAACGGCCGAATATGTACTCAATGAACTAAAATACTGGTACTTTCAGGGATATCGGCACATATATTTCTTCGATGATGATTTTTCTCAAGACCTTGAAAGGATTTTCAGGTTATGCAAATTAATCAAAAAAGAAAAGATCAATGATTTAAGGATGTCTTGTGCTGATGTTAGGGCCGATAAGCTTAATAAGGATTTATTGAAAGCCATGTGGGAAGTCGGTTTCAGGGAAGTAGATCTTGGTGTGGAAGGGGGCAATAATAAAATATTAAGATCTATAAAGAAAGGTGAGACCATTGAGAGAATAGAAGAAACTATTAGAGACGCATGTGACTTGGGTTTTAATGTTCAATTATTTTTTCAAATTGGTTTTCCGGGCCAAACTGTTTCAGATATCGAAGATGCCGTTGAGCTTGCGCTTAAATATCCCATTAAAAGGGCGCATTTCTTTAATACTGTTCCAACACCTAACACAGAATTATATAAATGGATTTTACAGAATAGTCGTTTATTAGAGAAGCCGGAAGAGTACATGAATGGAGCATATCATACGGTGAATAAGCCCCTTTTTGAGACAGATGAGCTATCTTTAGAGGATAGAAAAAAAATGTTGGATTATACAAGTAAAATCTCAATCCTGACTTTGAAAAACTACTATTCACGAAAACTGAAAAAATATGGATTGTTAGGAAAATTAATAGTCATAATAGGTTTTAATAAAGCTTTTATAAAATTAAGAGAAAATACCAAACTCTGGAACACAATCTCTTCAGTCCCAAAACGTCTTTTGAAAGCATAGTGGTAAATTATAATGAAAATTCTTTTTGTTTACCCGGACATACTTCCTTATCTTCCTTTTTGGAAAGGCTATTATTATGAAGGCATAGGATCTTTATCTTCGTATCTAAAGCAACATGGGCATAACACATCCCTAATCCATATTACTAAACCTATCAGCAAAGAAAACTTAATTAACACAGTTACTAATGAAGCCCCTGATCTCATTGGATTTTCCTCTACGTCACATGCCTTCCCTATTGTAAAAAAACTCGCACGTTGGATTAAAGAAGAGAAAATACCTGCGCCTGTTGTTTGTGGCGGGGTACATCCTACCATATCTCCCGATGAGGCCATAAATACAGAAGGCATCGATATGATTTGTAGAGGAGAAGGGGAAGAAACTCTGCATGAACTATGTAATAAATTAGCAAAAGGCAAGGACATCAGAAAAATTCAAAATATCTGGTATAAAGATAATGATGTAATTTTCAAAAATCCGCTAAGGCCGCCTTGTCAGGATTTGAGTGAGCTTCCTTTTCCTGATAGAAATATTTTCGAGTATAAAGATCTATTTCACGAAAGATTAGGTGAAGCATCGGTTATGATTTCAAGGGGCTGCCCTTATCAATGTAGTTATTGTTGTAATCATGTCCTGAATGGGCTTTATGGCCAAAATAATAAACGAGTCAGATTCAGGAGCGTAAATAATGCAATTGGCGAGATTAAACAAATACTGAATGATTTTTCTTTCATAAAGGCTATACACTTCGACGATGACATACTCTTCTTGGATAAGAAATGGGGTACTGATTTCATGTTAAAGTATAAAGAAGAAGTAGGAGTGCCATTTCGCTGTAATATGAGACCTAATTTGTTGGATAAAGATAAAGTGGAACTTATGAAAAAAGCCGGATGTTTCCAGGTCGTAATCGGGCTTGAAAGTGGCAATGATTATATAAGAAACAAGATTCTAAAGCGAAATTTAAGCAACGACCAAATAGTAAACGCTTTACAACTACTAAATGACGCAAAAATTCATACCAAATCTTTCAATATGGTAGGAATCCCATTTGAGGATACAAGCACGATTCTGGACACAATAAAGTTGAACGCAAAAATGCATGTCGATGAAATTCAAGCTACAATTTTTCAGCCTTATCAGGGAACAACGTTGTATAATTTATGTTTAGAAAAGGGATTATTGACAAATAAGGAATTAGCCGAGGATTTCTTTTCGCCATCTCCGGTGTTGTTGGACACTGTTACCCCTGAACATGTCTTGATGTTTAGAGATTATTTCAAAATTTTCGTAAGAATGTATCAAATACTATACTTGTTTCCAAACATCTTATCTCGCGTCCTAATAAATTCTACGGATAAAGTTTTATCGCTTAAATATACTCCCAAAGTATTAAATAAAATCTTCCCAAGCATAAATTCAATATATAGATTAATCCAGTACAAAACCTAGATGACAATAGAATAATTGTTTCATTTACAAAAAAGCCTCAGGAATATCATCCATGGATAAGATAAATGTCATGCATATTACGAATAATATTGGCTATGCGTCAAGTGTAGAACGTTTAATCTTGACTTTGACAGAAAAGATAGAAAAGCCCAGGTTCAGCATAAGTATTGTGTCCTTGACCGAGCCTGAGCGCGTATCAAAAACTTTTTTAAATAGTGCGAGAGCTCTGGGAGCGCCCACGAACCTCATACCATGGAAAAGGTCTAAGCCTTTTGCTACTTCGATTTTAAAGTTGACTAAACTAATAAAAAAATATGAAATAGATATAGTGCATACACACGAAGTGAGAACAAACCTTGTTGGCCTGATAGCAGCCAGGTTAACTGGTGTCAAGATGGTTGCCTCCATCCATGGGTGGGTTATGAACACAGTTCCATTTTTATGGAAACTCTATCAACATTTTGACAGACGAGTTATTAGATGCTGTGACCATATCATTGTTGGCTCAAATTTCCTAAGAAACGAAATAATTAAAATGGGCATTCCTTCTCAGAAAGTAACCACTATTCACAATGCCATAGATACTACAAGTTTAGACTTATCTGCTTCTTCAATGAACTTCAAGAAAAAATATAATCTTAATCCAAAGGATACACTAATTGGTACTGTAGGAAGGATCAGCAGGGAAAAGGGGCATAAATATTTACTGGAAGCCGCAAAGATTGTGATCCAGCAGCATCCTGATGTAAAGTTTTTAATCGTGGGAGAGGGAGAGATAAGGGCTGAACTGGAAATATATGCTAAATCGCTGGGTATATTTGATAATGTCATTTTTACCGGATATTATAAGAACCTGTCCGAGGCACTCGCTGTTATGGATCTTTTTGTTATACCTTCTCTTACAGAAAGTCTGCCCCTGGCTGTCCTGGAGGCTATGGCCGCAGGCAAGCCTGTTATTAGCACAAATGTTGGCGGCATACCGGAAATCATAATTCATGGAGAAACGGGACTTCTTGTAAGACCACAGAATGGAATGGAACTGGCTAATTCAATTATTACTATGTTAAACAATAATGATCTTCTTTTCAAAATGGCAAAGAAAGGCAAGGAGCTTGTGAATACTGAATTTTCTATTCATAATTTCATAGAACAAACAGAAAACCTTTATTCTAATATAATCCGCAATCATACATGATTGTAATATGCCACCATCTCATTATGAACAGAGATGCTGATAAATACTTAATTTAAAAATTAGCCTTCTTGTATATTTTATATTCTTGAGCATATTTATTACCAGAATTCCAATCTGACCTTTGAAATACTTATACTGACAGGCAAGATACTATATGAAAATTGGAATTTGTGCTGAAATGATAGGAACCACACACGGTGGGCCTGAAAGCTATATCTTTAACCTTGTCAAAGCGTTAATGGAATTAGACCAAGAGAATGCATATAATTTGTATGTTGTCAGAAAAGATGTGCTTAACAATATAAATGTCCCCTCCAATTTCCGCGTTTCCCCCATCGGCCTTTATAACTCATGGATCCGAAATTTAATCATTATGCCGTTCATATCTTTAACGGATCCGGTAGATATCTTGCATGTGCAAAATGTTGTTCATCCGTGTTATAGAGGAAAACTCGTCGCTTCCATCCATGATCTCTCCTTTGAGATTTTCCATGATACCTTTACAAAAGGTATGCAGTTTAGATTGTCAAAATTGGTTAGACGAACCGCCCGCAAAGCAGATGCAGTATTAACCGGATCTCAAAATACAAAAAAAGACCTAATAAATTTTTATGGAATTCGCCCTGAAAAAATCGAAGTAATTCCTTATGCACATGACCGGATATATAGACCTGTAAAAGATCATGAAATATTCGATACTATAAAAAGGAAATACGGGCTCCCCGAAAAGTTCATACTTTATGTGGGAGCTCTACAGCCCAGAAAAAATATAACCGGTCTGATAAAGGCATGGAATATATTAAGAAGAAAATACGGTTTAGAGATAAAACTGGTTATTACCGGCAAACAAGCCTGGTTATGTTCTGAGATAATGAAAGCCGTAACAAATATTGAATATTCGCAAGAGATCATTTACACAGGCTATATCCCAAAAGAGGAATTACCTTTCGTCTTTAATGCTGCTGATTTATTTGTTTTTCCTTCTTTTTACGAGGGATTTGGACTTGTTGTTTTGGAAGCGATGGCTTGCGGAACTCCTGTCATTACAGCTGACAACTCTTCTTTACCCGAAGTGGTTGGTGATGCTGGAATATTAATTGATCCCAATAACTGTGAAGAAATTGCCGAGGCAATGCATAATGTACTAACAAACCCGGAACTCAAAGAAAGTATGATTACAAAAGGACTTAAAAGGAGTGAAAGTTTTTCCTGGAAATATACTGCTGAAAAAACCATGAATGTATATCATAAAATTGGAAAAAGTTCGTAATTATCCCGGATTACTGGTGCTGGTGATTTTATTTGATCCCATCTTGTCGAGTATTGTGTGGAACATGGTCATAGTATAAAAGCCTTTGTTCATTATAATTGTTGCAATCTCAATGAGATTTTGATATTTTGGGCCTTCAAGTATGCAGGGGAGTTTCTGTGAAGTGTAAATGGGACAATTCCGGCCTTGTTATCATTGTAAGAACATATGTTAGCTGGTTTTTAAGACAGGTCGTAATTGATCGTCCAAAAGGTGAAACGTTTCCTTCCTTATTATGAGATTTAATTATGTTGTGGCAGGATAAGACAATTCTGGTTACGGGCGCTGCCGGATTCATTGGAAGTCATTTAGTGGAATTGCTGCTAAAATATGGTTCTAAGGTAAAAGCGTTTGTTCACTATAACAGTCGAAGCGACATTGGAAACTTGCGCTTTCTCCCTAAAGAAGCATTTGATCGAATTGAGGTGATTTTTGGTGATGTACGGGACAGTGGCAGTGTTGATCGAGCTGTCAGTGGGTGTGAATGCGTATTTCATCTGGCTGCTTTAATAGGGATACCCTACAGTTATCTTGCTCCTCGGAGTTATGTCGATACGAATGTTAATGGGTCCCTAAATGTCCTTGAGGCAGTTCATCGGCAAAGAATCCCGCGTATGATACACACCTCTACGAGTGAGGTGTATGGGACTGCGCAATATGAACCTATAGATGAGAATCATCCCCTCCAGGGTCAGTCACCATATAGTGCCAGTAAGATCGGCGCAGATATGCTGGTCGAGAGCTACTATCGAAGCTTTGGCCTGGCCGCCACCATTCTTCGACCATTCAATACCTATGGGCCAAGGCAGTCAGCAAGGGCAGTTATTCCAACCATAATTAGTCAATTGCTGTCAGGTAAGGAGTTTGTCAGGCTCGGCTCGCTGGAACCCGAACGGGATCTCACGTTTGTCGAGGATACTGCAAGGGCGTTTGTTGCTGCTGCGGAATCAGAGGAAATGCTGGGAAAAACTGTTCACATTGGTAATGGAAAGTCGATAAGCATAGGTAAACTTGCAGAGATGTTGGTGGAGATGATAAATCCGAATGCCCAGATTGTTTGCGATGAAAAGCGAGTGCGTCCTTTGAAAAGTGAAGTTATGAAGCTCATTTGTGATTATTCTAAGGCCGAATCTGATATGGAGTGGAAGCCTACGGTCTCACTGACCGAGGGTCTTGGGCGGACAATTGAATTTGTCAGGCAACAAACGGACCATTATAACACGGACAACTATGCAGTTTAATGGTTTTGTGCTGTGAGCTATCTGAGAACGGGAGAATAATATGCGTGCTGTAATATTGGCTGGTGGCAAAGGAACGCGTTTATTACCTTACACAACAACAATCCCCAAGCCCTTAGTACCGGTGGGAGATATGGCTATTATGGAAATAGTTGTTCATCAGTTGAGTCGCTGTGGTTTCAATCATATAACGGTGGCTGTGAATCATCAAGCGCAACTGATTAGGGCCTATTTCGAAGATGGCAAACGGTGGGGTATTACAATAGATTATTCTATGGAAGATAAACCACTTGGCACAATGGGTCCTCTCAGGTTGATTGATGACTTGCCCGAGCATTTCCTCGTCATGAACGGTGATGTTCTGACGGATATCAATTATGCTGATTTTTATCAATCGCATATAGATAGCGGGTCAATTGGTACAGTTGCTATATATAAACGTGATGTAAAAATTGACTTTGGTGTTCTTGGTTTTGGCGGTGAGAAGAATCTAATCTCGGAGTTTGTTGAAAAACCTGTAGAACATTTTTGTGTTAGTATGGGTGTTTATGCGTTTTCAAGGGAGATAATGAAGTACATCCCCGAAGCGAAGCCCTTTGGTTTTGATGACCTGATGCTCAAGCTCATTGCAGAAAAACAAGATATTCGGGCTCATCCATTTACTGGATACTGGCTTGATATCGGTCGTCCTGAAGATTACGATAGAGCAAACAATGAATTTGAAGAGATCATAGATCGGCTTTTACCGCCAAAGCCCAAGTCAAAGTAATTGCCAAGAAAAAAATGACAGAAAATCGTCTATTAGTGACAGGTGCAACCGGTTTTGTGGGCAGTTGGACCCTGCGGCATTGGCGTACAGTCCATCCTGAAGTTGAAGTATGGGCTACCAGCAATCAATCCGCAAGTATCGCTGAATTATCATACAAATTTTCGGTATTTGACTTACGTGATGGTAATGCTGTTCGAGAATTTGTTCGTGCATGTAATCCCACACAAGTAATTCATTTGGCGGGCCTTGTGGCCGATGCGTCACTTGCTGAACATCTTGCAGTAAATGTCATTGGTACCGAGAATCTTTATCACGCCTTAGCAGATATGGACGATTCCCAGGAAATACGAATTGTCCAGGCAGGGACGGCAGCAATTTACGGCCAAGTTTGGCCAGGGGAACTGCCGATATCTGAAAAGAATCCATTTCGGCCTCTGACGGCATACGCGATGAGCAAGATGGCTCAAGACTACCTGGCTGACATGTTATGGCGTACTCGAGGTTTAGGTATCATTCGGGCACGAATATTCAATCTATTTGGGCCAGGTCAGCCCGGGCATATAGTGCCGGCTACTTTCATTAGACAACTTAAGGCAATAAATGAAGGTGATTTACTGAAGGTGGGCAATCTTGCAACTCGCCGGGACTTTGTGGATGTTCGGGATGTGGTGTTGGCTTTTGATAGACTACTGACTGATGGTCGGCCTGGTGAGGCATACAATATCGCCTCTGGGAAAAGCATTGCTATTCGGGATATCCTGAACGATCTGATAAGTATGTCACGCCTTAACGATATATCTATAAAGCCGGAGTACGAGAGGATACGAAAAAACGATGTGCCTGATGTTTTTGGAGATATTACTGCGATTGCTGAGACTGTCGGTTGGCAACCGCAGATTTCCTTGAAGGAATCTTTGGATGCCATGTGGAAGGAAGATTTCAGCGATCATACAAGTGTCAACTTAGGTTAATGATGAGAAATTATATTATGGTCTTTTGATTGAGAGGCGTAATTTACTCTGTTTTTGGATACAATTTTATCATGAGAGGAAGTAGTTTTAGAAGCTATTAATGGGTAATCATTTAAAAGAATATTTTAGATCTAAGGGAACAAAAGATATTTTAGTTGTATCCAGCGGCAAAATAGTTGCATCTGGACTTGGATTCTTTGCAAGCATTATATTAGCCAGGGAATTAGGGCCCGAGGACTTCGGTTTGTTTTCACTTTCATTGGCAATGATGATAGTAATTTCCGGAATTACAGGTGGAAGCATAGACCAGGCTACTGTAAAATTCTCTTCCTTTTATCTTAATAGAGATAAGAAAAAGGCTGAATTAATTTTTCACACAACCTTTAAGATAAAGATAATAATAGGTTTATTTTTGCTACTCGCAGGCTTACTTATAAGTAAGCCCATATCACGGATTATTTTTACGGAAGCAGGATTAGAAAAACTTGTAACTCTTTCTTTTATCGGGGCCATTGGTATCATCTTTATGGGTTATGTGCTTGCATTCTTGCAGTCGCATCAGACATTTGGTAAGCACATCCTCTTGGAAGTATTAAACAACTTCATGAAGCTTGGCATTATCGGAGTCATGCTGCTCATAAATGTCCTTAATCCTATAAATTCAATGGTCGTATTCGTTGTGGCTCCTTTTTTGACTTTCCTTGTGGGCTTAACAATTATTCCAAAGACTTTCCTTAAAACCAGCAATTCACATGAAAGTTTATTACCCGAGATAATCCATTTCAGTAAGTGGATAGTGCTTTCTTACATAATTTTCGCGATGTACAGACGTATGGATATTTTTTTGCTAAACTACTTAGGGGAGTTCCAGGCAGTTGGTATATATTCGGCGGCATTTATTATGGCATCCATGCTGGACCTGGTGGCAGTGTCATTGTTTGTTGTGGTTTTTCCCAAAGTAAACAGGTTTATAACGAGGAATGAATATGTGAACTTCTTAACAAAGTTCTTAACATATGCCATACCATTATATATCCTCACCTGTGTTGTTTTCTTGTGCATGTCGAAATTCCTCGTTATTAAGTTCTATACTGCCGACTTCGCCGATTCTGTGTCCATACTGAGGATACTTGTGCCTGGTTATGCCGTCTATATGATAGCACTACCTCTCAGTGCGATTATCCTCGCAAGGAATAAACCTCAGTTAATAGTGTTAATCGATTTTATTACTCTTTTGGTTATGTTTATTGGAAGCATATCACTTATACCTTTATACGGAGCAAAAGGTGCCGCCGTTGCGGCCCTTATCTCAAATTTGATATTTCTGATACTCATCATAAGCTGGATCATTAAAGAAGTAAGGAACATTCCTTCTGTGGAAAGTGCTCCTGTTATGGCTGGTAACTAACTTCTGAAAATGCTCAACATTTTTCTACAAAAGTATCACATGCAAGATTAAGGTTTACGTTCATCATAAATAAGATTATGAAGGCTATCATTACAGGAACGCTTAAAAGGATATTATATATTGGGGGGTTTTGTGCCTTAACAAAACAAATAAGAATATTATTTTATCATTCGGTAGATAATAGCGGCTCTCCTTTATCGACTTCCATAGAAACATTTGAAAAACAAATGTCTTACTTAAAAAAAAAGGGATACCGTACGATATCATTATCTCATTACATTAACAATATATATCAAAAACATACTCAACACAAAAAATTAGTACTTATTACTTTTGATGATGGTTTTAAAAGTACCTATCTTCATGCATTTCCTGTATTGAAAAAATATGGTTTCTTAGCCACCGTCTTTTTGACTACTGATTATATCAATGGATTGGCTGGCTGGATAAAAAGAGACATAAATTTAATAGAGGATAGAATATTCAATTCATCAATAAGTAAAAAGGAGCTCCAGGAGATTACGAAAGCTTCTGATTTTCCCCTGATGACATGGGAAGAAATAAAGGAGATGGACGACTACGGAATGGAATTTGGTTCACACACGTCGAGCCATATCTGGTTGGGAAAAACCACAACAGAGGAAATATTGGAGGATATCAAGAGATCTAAGGCTATAATCGAGGAAAAGCTTAACAAGCCCGCAGATTTTTTTTCCTACCCTTACAGTGACTATAAGCCTGAGACTAAGGAGATTGTCAAGGATCTCGGTTTCAGGGCGGCATGCGGAGGGGATCCGAGAGCGGACAGATCAGCCAATGACCTCTTCGGGCTAAAGAGAACGGGCCCTTTTCCTGCAGAGAATTTTTTTGAATTCAAATTCATCTTTTCAGCCGCCTTTGACTGGTACATCGGCCTGGTAGTAAGGCTTAAAGGTATGTAGTGTAAGTGGCTGACTGTACATCTGGCCAAACACAGGTTAAAATATGCTCTTAAATCTATAGAAACTGTATTATATTATGATAAACAATTCCAAGTCTTACATCGATCTTTCTATTATTATTGTCAACTATAATACAAAGAAAAAATTAGATGAATGTCTTTATTCTCTATATAATAATATCAGCAATATTTCCTTTGAAGTCATCGTCTCAGATAATCATTCCTTGGACGACAGCATAAATATGCTCGAAAAGAATTACCCTGAAGTAAGCTTGATTAAAAATGAAAGAAATCTGGGTTTTGCTAAGGCTAATAATAAAGCACTGTCTATTGTAAAGGGTAAGTACATCCTTTTGCTAAACAGCGATACAATAGTTCCAAAATTATCAATCAGTAATATGATTGACTTCCTGCGAAATCACAAAGAAGTTGGGGCTGTCGGAGCAAAGATGCTATATCCCGATCATACCACTCAAAGAACTGCCAGAAGGTTTCCCAATCCAATGGCATTTTTCTTTGGTAGAAAGTCAATATTAACATTATTAATGCCGGAAAACAGATTCTCCAAAAGATACATGATGTATGACCGGGAACAACAGGAAGAACCTTATGAAGTGGACTGGGTATCCGGGGCGGGATTAATGATAAAAAAAGAAGTCGTACAGCAAGTCGGCCTTTTAGATGAAAGATTTTTTATATATTGGGAGGACGCAGACTGGTGTTTTAGAATAAAACAGAAGGGATGGAAGATCTTCTGTATCCCGACCGCTCCAATAATCCATCACGAAGGCGGTAGCAGCAATAATTGTAAGTTAAAACTAATCATGCACTTTCACAAAAGCGTTTTTTTATTTTATCGTAAGCATTACATAAAATCCAATCTTAATCCGATGTGTGCTATAGCTGCTGTGGGTTTAAGCTTTAGGGCATTAATCCTGTGCATAATCAGTATCTTAGGCACTTCTATGAAAAGACTGGCTGGGCAAAACAACGGAAAGCTAAAATGAAGATTGGTATAGTTGACCGGTAATACCAAGTCTGATTATTAATTGCGCTGAGCATATTCAATAAAGCAAACTGATTTGACTATTTCCTTATCAAAAGAGCAGCTTTTTGCCGTGCATCAACCGCAGCAAGGCGAAGGGCATTATAATCGGCATAAATTCTATTGGCCCAATGGCATTGAACTCTTATAAAATAATCTCATGAAAAAATTATTAAATATATTGGCCTGCCCTGTTTGCAAACAACCCGTGGAACTCAACAAAGAACACAGCAAATTACTTTGCACCTCATGCCATCAGCAATATAAGATAAAAGATAATGTGCCCAGGATGCTGGATGAGGAAAGTGAAAAAGAAATAAAGGATTATATAAATTCATCAGATGGGCAGAATATGGTGAAAGAGTATGACAAAAAAGGACTTTTTCTGAAATTATACAAGACTGCGGTTAAGATAACGGGGGGCAGCAATTTCCACACACCTGTCAAAAAAAGACTTCAAAGCATTATTGATTCAACCGGAGAAAACGGCTTTGTGCTGGAAATCGGATCAGGCAACCACAGACTGGATGAAAAGGTTATCAACTTTGATATATGTCATTTTAAAAACGTAGATGTTGTAGGCAATGGATCCAAACTTCCTTTTCAGAATGAGTCAATTCATGCTATAATGCTTCTTGCCGTTCTGGAACACACTCGACAGCCTCAAAAAGTTATTGATGAGTGCTACAGAGTTTTAAAGAAAGATGGAATTATCTATGCAGAAGTCCCTTTTGTATTTAGGTATCATTCTTATCCAACAGATTTTTGGAGATTTTCACTACAGGGGGTAGATGAGCTGTTTCATAAATTCAGTAAACAGGACGTTGGTGTATGTGTCGGCCCAAGCTCTGGCCTCTTGACATTCCTAACACATTATGCAACTCTATTCTCCTTTTCCAATAATTTCTTTATCAATCGCTTAATAAAAGGTTTGACATTTTGTTTTCTGTTTCCATTAAAATATCTGGACTTATTATTAGTTAAGAACCAGAGAGCTCATGAATTAGCTGCCGGCATCTATTTTATGGGTGAAAAGAAATGATATCTTTTTTAAAGCATTCAATGATAGGGTATTGTCTGCCCACCTTTTGCCAAACAGACAACGTAGATCGAAAGCAGATTCTGTTTTATGAAAGAGGTAAAATTCTATGAAAAAAAGAGCATTGATTACAGGTATTACCGGCCAGGATGGTTCCTACCTGGCCGAATTCTTGCTTACACAGGGCTACGAGGTGCATGGCATTATTCGGAGAGTAGCGCTTGAGGACCCTGAGCATAGGTTAATGCGAATACAGCACCTCCAAGGTAAGGTTCAATTACATGCTGCTTCACTAGAAAGTCACCCGAGCATATTCAAAGTAATAAGTACGGTAAAACCACATGAATGCTACCACCTTGCAGCACAAAGCTTTGTGGCTTATTCTTTCGAGGACGAGTTTTCAACTTTGAACACCAATATCAATGGAACTCACTATGTCTTGTCAAGTATCAAAGAATGTGCGCCAAAATGCCGATTTTACTTTGCAGCTTCCAGCGAAATGTTTGGCAACACAGACATGGTACCACAAAATGAAACCTCCCGACTTCAACCCAGGTCGGCTTACGGAATTTCTAAAGTGGCGGGCTATCATCTCACCAGGAACTACCGTGAGGCCTATGGTATAAAAGCCTGGTGTGGAATGCTTTACAACCACGAGTCGCCAAGGAGAGGGCATGAATTCGTTACACGGAAAATTAGCATGCATGCTGCGAAAATAAAGCTGGGATTGACCAATGAAATTTATTTAGGAAACCTTGATGCAAAAAGAGACTGGGGACATGCCAGGGAATATGTCAAGGCAATGTGGCTCATGCTCCAGCAAGATAGACCTTCAGACTATGTGATTGCAACTGGACAATCGCATTCCGTGAAGGACTTTTTGAATACTGCATTTTCGCACGTGGGCCTTAACTATCGCGATTATATTAAAAGTAACCCAGAGCTTATCAGGCCAGCAGATATACAAATCCTTGTTGGTGATAGTAGCAAAGCAAAGCGTGAGCTCGACTGGAAGTATAACGTTTCATTTACAGAGCTTGTCCAGGAAATGGTTGATGCGGACCTGGAATTAATAAAAGAAACGTTAAAGAGCAAAAATCACTAAAAAAGGAGCCGCTCAAATAGGTGGCTGACTGAATTATAAATAATAGCATCTTCTATCACGCTGCCAACATACACATCCGAAACAGCACGTTCGATGATATTTTATGTTCTTTTGCCTTTTATGATTCATTGGCATAGCGCATGATTCGAAGCGTCATGTTCCTGTTTCAACTTAATCTGAAAAATGCACATCAGCAAAATCCATAAAACGCTGCCAGTCATACTCTGTAAGGTTATGACCGCCTGAACGAACGTGATAACCGATGGTACCTTTTTGAACAGGCTGGTCAAGACCCGGCATCTCGCGGACACCCAATCCCTTCAGACCCAGCAAACGATAAACACCGCTGGCATATCTGCACGCTAAGAACTCACCCCGCGGGTCGGCCCACAAGTCCCCGTCAGCACTGGTTACATAAACAGGACGCGGTGCCATTAGTGCAATAAGCATATGCTGGTCAACCGGCAGCTCGTCTTCTTTTCCATTGTATTGTTTGAAATTCTCGCAGAACCAGTGCGGAAAGCTTGTATTAATACGCCCGACGGTTTCGCCGTAAGCCCGGCGGCTCAGTGCCGCCCCGCCGCAGCCGGAATTATTTGAAATCACAAAGGCAAAACGCTCATCCCTCGCTCCAGCCCAAAGGGCCGTCTTGCCCAAACGCGAATGGCCCAATACAGCAACACGCTTATTATCGATATTATCGTCGCTCTCAAAGTAATCCATAGCACGGCTCAAACCCCACGCCCAGGCGCCAATTGAACCCCATGCGTCGGGTGCACGCTTACCGTCGATTAGTTTATCAAAAACAGGATGTACTCCATTCTTAAAACCATCGTGAAAATCCGGGTCGATATCACCATAATAAATTGTTGCCAGGCCGTATCCCCTCTTTAGAATCTCTTCGACATTAAATCTCGAACTGCTGCGGCCTCGGGACTTCTCATCTGCGCGGTTCTTTACTACTCCTTCGCCTCCGGAGCGCATCCACCTTTCAGAAAGTTTGATGGCAGGATCGGAATGTATGGTATGATTGCCCCCAAAGTTCAAGACAACAAAGACCGGAACAGGCTTTGCGGAGGCATTCGGCAGATAGATAAGGATGTCCATTGTTGGTTCATCTTTTTTACCGGTAAAGTTCACAGTTACCTGCTTGCGAGTAGCCAAACCATCCAGTGCTTTTTTCTCAAGGTCAAAGACCTCGAATGACATATTCTCCGGCCGAGCTATCGGCGCACGACCATAGACATATTTCCGAAAGAGTTCGAGTATCTCAGGACGGCGTTTCGTACGCCAGGTTTGTGCGTCGGTTACTTTGGCGCCATCGGTGAGCACTAATGGATTGGGCAAAGTGTATTTCGGAACTCTTTGCTCGGAATAGTTCGTCTCGGAGCGTCCCTTTGTAAGCTTCTCAACTAAATCAGGCGAAGCCTTCCAGTTCTTATTCGCTTCGTTACCGAAAGCATAGTTATCATTTGTAAAACAAAAAATAGCCAAAACAAACAAATACATTACAAGTAATTTTCTGCTGAACATATTAAAACCTCCAAGTTCTTATTTTGATTTATGAATTGTAATAAATCATATTGCTGCCGGTCAACAAAAAAAACAAAAGTGTATAGGGATTTTGGTCGAACCAATATTCTAATGAGCGAACGAAAGGGATTTAAATAGTTGAAGTTTCAACGCAAACTTAGTAGCATAGCATATAGGAAGGTTTAGGGATGTTGCGAAGCAGTGGATTATGAAAATTCCGGGCTCAATAACAAGTATATATTTCTAAAACAAAAAGGATTCTTTAATGTTATTTGTATGGTTTATTTACGGTCTGGCTTTTTTCGTACTTGGACTGGTGATTCTTGTTTATCCCAAAAAGCCAAGCGTATTCAAGCTAGCCGATGATATATGGTTAATCGCAGGCTTCGGCATTGTACACGGCATAAATGAATGGCTTGACATGTTCCTCGCTATTGGAAAGCCATTTCCTCCGGATATCCTTAAAATAATCCGCCTTGCCACCCTTGTAGGTTCATTTCTTTTTCTGCTTCGATTCGGCACGAAAGTCATTTCTGAAAAAATTAAACACCGCTTCATTCAAGTTCTTCCTGTCGTTTTGCTCGCTATCTGGGTAATAATTATAATTATATGCAAACCACGGCTGTTAATGGGAGATATCTTCGGACGCTACCTGCTTTGTGTACCCGGTACGCTTCTAACGGCACTCGGGCTTTTCCTGCAAATCCCTCAATTTAAAGAGGCAAAATTACCGGCTGCTACAAGAAACCTGCGATTGGCCGCAATAGTATTTATTTTTTATATGGTCTTTGCCGGATTGTTTGTAAAAGAAGCTTCGTTCTTCCCTGCAAGTTTTCTAAATTACCCTCTTTTTATGACCCTTTTTCATGTCCCCGTCCAGATATTAAGAGCTGTTTGTGCCATTCTTCTTGCATACAGCAACACAAAACTGCTAAGTATATTTCGCTGGGAAACGAGGGAAATCCTGCGCAGAAGCGAGCTCCGTTGCAGCACAATAACCTCTGCAGCACCTATTATTTTATTCGTGCAGGATCGCCGCTCCGTTATTACTTTTATTCAGGGCAAAGGCCTTGAACTTCTTGGTCTCGAATCTAAGGAAATCATCGGACGCCACATACTGGATGTTTTTCCATCCGTTCCCCAGCTTGACCAGGACAGTCAGCGGGCCTTGTCCGGAGAAGAATTCGTTACCTCCGTTACTTTCCAGGGTATTACTTTCGAATGCTGTTACTCGCCACTTAGGGACAAAGAGGGTGAGGTTACCGACGTTATCGGCGTGTTCCTTGATATTACCATAAAAGTAAAAGCCCAGGAAGAGATGGATAAATATCGCCGTATGATAGAGAAAGACGCTCGAATGGTGGAAATAGGAACGATGGGCTCTGTAATGGCTCAACAGCTTGACGAACCTCTATCACTTACACATTTGCTGCTGAAAAGATTGCTCAGTGATCTTGGTGAGTCATCTGCACCGGAAACCATTACCAGCAACCTCAGGAAAAGTCTTTCGGAAGTTTCTCAATCCATTGAAATAGTTGACAGATTTCGCAGCGCCGCCCAGATATCAGGCCAATCCATTATAGCCCCGGTGGACATTTACCAGATAGCCAAAAGAGTAATGACAGTTTTCGCTCAAAGCGCTAAAAGCGTCAACCTGAATATTGCCCTTAAAGACATGTCTTTTGTGCCTTTTATGTCAATGACTGCCCGAGAAATTGAGCAGATATTCTTTATCCTTATCCAGAATGCCATCGACGCTGCCGATTCAAACAAAAAACAGAAACTCATCATCAGTTGTGAATTCCAGGACAAGCAAATCGAATTACGGTTTACGGACACCTGTGCCTATATCGAACCGGAAAGGCTCCAGCATATTTTTGAACCTTTTTTTACCGGCGAACCGGATGCCAGGGGAAAAAACTTCGACCTTGCCATTGCAAAGGAGATAATCCGCACCCACGATGGAAGCATCACCGCAGAAAGCCGGCCGGACCAGGGTACAACATTTCGCGTGATACTGCCGGTTCAACACGTTCATTAAAAAATGGATATGAGCTTTCTTAAAACCGGTCTCGATATTCTTCTTTCCACAGGGTGCTCAGGAGCAATCACTCTGCATGTCTTTTAGTACCTTGTACTCAACGCTATCGACAAGGGCCTGCCAGGATGCCTCAATGATGTTTTCAGAGCAGCCGACTGTACCCCAGATAGAGCTTTTGTCACGCGATTCGATTATTACACGTACACGAGCGGCGGTTCCCGCCTTGGCATTGACCACACGAACCTTATAATCAATCAGGTGAACATCCTTAATACCGGGATAAAAATTCACTAATGATTTTCTCAAAGCAGCGTCAAGAGCATTGACCGGACCATCGCCCTCGCCTACAACATGCTCGGTGATACCGTCCGGCCTTATGAGTTTCACCGTGGCCTCTGTAACCAATTCCCCTGTGGCGTATTTTTCAACATTTGTATGATACTTCACAAGCTCAAAAGAAGGCTTATATGTGCCCATAATCTTTTTGACTAACAGGTGAAAGCTGGCATTGGCGGATTCGAATTGATAACCCTGGTTCTCAAGCTCCTGAACACGAGTGAGGATCTTTTTGGCTAATTCCTTGTCCTCACCTATCTTGGCCTTTTCCAGCTCAGCCAGGACCGTTGATTTGCCGCTAAGTTCGGATATAAGAAAACGCCTTTCGTTCCCGATAAGCTCCGGAGCAATGTGTTCATAACTGTATTTACTTTTCCTCAGGGCATCCACATGCAGGCCGCCCTTGTGCGCAAAAGCGCTTTCGCCCACATACGGCATATTCATCACCGGGGCGAGATTACCTACTTCAAAAACATAACGAGAAACCTCGGTCAGAGATTTGATATTGTCGGGGCTCATGACATCGAATCCCATCTTAATCGCAAGGTTGGGTATGACTACGCATAAGTTTGCATTTCCGCACCGCTCGCCCAGACCGTTAATTGTACCCTGGACATGTCGGGCGCCGGCGCGAACGGCGGCCAGAGTGTTGGCTGTAGCGCAGTCGGTATCGTTGTGTGTGTGAATCCCAATCATCAAATTGCCAAAACGCTCACACACGGCCTTTGTGATTTCATATACCTCATCGGCAAGGCAGCCCCCGTTGGTATCACATAGCACAAGCACATCAGCACCGCCCTGAGCAGCGGCATCTAAAACCTTCATCGCATATTCGGAATTCTTCTTGTAGCCGTCATAAAAGTGTTCGGCATCGAAAAGTGTTTCCATGCCATGCTTTTTCATATACTCGACAGACTCGGCGCAAATAGTGAGGTTCTCTTCAAGTGAACAACCTAATACATCCGTAACGTGCATGTCCCACGTTTTACCCACCAAAGTAGCAGCCTGTGTCTTGCACTTAAGCATTGAATTCAGCGAGATGTCATCCGAGACACTGTAATCGGCTCTGCGGGTAGTACCGAATGCGACAATCTTTGAATTCTCCAAATCAAGTTTGGCCGCCTCAGTTAAGAACTGCATCTCTTTCGGATTGGAAGCTGCATACCCGCCTTCGATATATTCAAGACCAAGCCCATCAAGACATTTAACAATTGCAAGCTTATCTTCGAGCGAAAAACTGATGCCCTCGGCCTGCATACCGTCACGAAGAGTTGTATCATAAACCTTTATCTTTTCCATAATCGATTAATTTTAGCTCACTAATCCAGGGATGTAAAGCTCAAACGAAAAATAGCCTGAATTTGCCATGATGTTGTCTCGATGCGCCGTTTAATGTAGGGGCAATCCCCAATCCCCAATCCCAATCTCAATAATCAATCGGGAAGATATCGCATCCATTCCGGCCAGTCCTCCGGTATCGCACCGCCGCCCTTCGTCCACGGCCCCGACTCATCATACTCTCGGTTCCATTTCAGTTGCCAAAGCCCTTTGAGCCGCACGTGTCGCACTGACCAATCCAACATGGCTACGTTAATCGCTTCACCATGGCGGTTCAGGCAGAAACGTTTCATGTTATCACCAAAGCTATAGCTCCAGTCCCCTTCGAATTCAGGTGGATTGTCCACGTGGTGCGGAGCGCCGCCCACCCAGAGGCAATCGGCAAAAGCCGGGATGTAGCTGGCCAGCTTGACATTCTTCGTCCGCCAGTTCATCGTGGTTGAGGCCCCCCACTGCTGTTCTACACCAGGGGGCGGATTGAAAAGGAACTCGTTAATACCGTAGCTGCCGGTGTAGTCCCCGGATACCCAAAGCTTGAACGTATCGCCCCAATCCGCCCGCCCCACGTCCTTTCGCTCGCTGACCATGGGACAATAGCGCATATCGCTGGCCTTGTAGTAAGGCTCGGCCGGCTCCATCCATTCGAAATAGTTACCTGCACCGGCCATGAAGAAGCCATTGTTATCATCGGCGTAGAAATTCAGCACCAGACCCCACTGCTTCAGATTCGAAAGGCAGACAACAGACTTCGCCTGTTCTTTCACACGCTGAAGCGCCGGCATAAGGATGGCCATCAGAAGAGCAATAATCGCAATCACCACTAATAGTTCGATCAAGGTAAAAGCGCCTTGTTTACGATTCATTATATACCTCCTTTCAAGGACCCTTGAAGTTTGCCATCCAAGGTGCTTCGGCCTGCCAGTCAGGCAATGGTGCCGTTAAACTAAAGTTCTTGGCCCATTTTACTCGCCACAATTCCTTCAGCCAGACCTTCCTCGCCGAATAGTCCAAAAAGATACCGTTTATGCCTTGCTGGTGCCTGTTCATGCAAAAGCGGTTCATGGATTCCGAATGAGGAGCGAGCCGTTCACCGTCATATTTGGGGGGGGCATCGTTATTCTCCGGTCCACCGCAAAAGAACCAGCAGTCCAGAAACAATGGAATGTTATTTCCTCCCCTGACATTAGATGTCCCCCAGTAGTATTTAGCAGACTGGCCATAAAGCGGATCCTGCCCGGCCACATAAACCCAGTGGTTTATTCCATAGCTGCCGTACGTACCGACTGGTCCCCATTCTTCGTTTGGCGTCATACCCACCTTGCCCCACGAAGTAAATGTGTCGCCGCCTGCCTCAAGTGTGCTGCTCGACCCGGGCGGATAAGGGACCTTAATTCTTGTCACCATCGGGCAGACCCGCATCTTATCTTCACGATAGTAGTAGTCGTACAGCACATTGATCCAGCGCCCGGACGACTGCGTGCGTCTGGGAAAGAATCCGTTGTTGTCGTCGGTATACATCGCAAAGATAGTGCCCCACTGCTTGAGATTTGACTGACAGGCAACCCCTCTCGCCTGTTCTCTTACACGCTGCAACGCCGGCATCAATATCGCCAACAACAATGCGATAATGGCAATAACAACCAAAAGCTCAATTAGTGTAAAGCCCTCTCGTTTACACATGGCGTTTACCCTTCTCTTTCAAAGAGAGGCAATTAGTTTCATTGGTATGCTTATCTTTTCTCAGTAGTCCTTATAGTGCTGCATCCACTCCGGCCATACAGGCGTACCCGCATTAAGCCGATCTTCACGCCACCCTCGATACCATCTAAGCTCCCACAGTTCCTTCAGTCCGATAGGCCGAACAGAGAAGTCAACAAAAACACCATTAACAAAACCTGTGTGTCTATCGATACAGAACGACCCCATACTCCGATCTACCAGAGTAAAGTATCCATTCGGTGGATTGTCTGTCGGTCTCGGTAGCGCATCCACCCATTGGGCGTCCACAAAAACCGGTATCTCATTGCGATTACCCGGTATCGTGTTAATATTCCGCCAATGTTTCTGCTCGCGATCTTCATCACAGAGCCACCAGTTCCACCCATAGCTGCCGTAGTCACCCTCAACCGCCCAATCCGGCGTAGTGTAACCATCTTCTCCGAATACCCCCCACCCAACGCGAGGGCCGCCCCTGCCGTCGCTGTCGCTGTAGAAATGATTCACCAGCGGACAGTTACGTATCTCAGGCTCATGGCTATAGTAAGGACGCATCGCATAGACCCAGTTGTATCGCGGGCCGGCGGGAGACTCCTCGTGGAAATTACCATCGAAGTCACTCGTGTACATAGACACAACAAGACCCATCTGTTTAAGATTCGATTGGCAGGCCGCCTTCCCGGCCTGTTCTTTCACTCGCTGTAGAGCCGGCATTAATATCGCCATCAATATTGCTATAATCGCAATCACCACCAATAGCTCAATTAATGTAAAGCCCTTTCGTCTAAGCATGATGTCGTCCCTTCTCTCTTTTGCCGATAACAAGATTCGCTCGTATGCTTTTCTGCTGTAATTATAACACACTCACCCGCTGTAATACAACCTATTGGCTGATTTTTATGGGGGCCTCTAAACTGCCGCTCTTGACTTCAATGGAAAATGCCCAAACTCAAGCCCATTAATCACTCATCAATAATCATTTAAAAGGGCTTGTCCTCGCTCTATTACTCAACCAATCCAATTTGACTCTACGTCCTGGACTGCAGGCTTAATACTCTTGATGTGGCTTGTACTTGACGGCCTTGTCAAAGAATCTCTTCCAAACATAATCCTGACGGCTGTGATCCACGTGATACGTTGTCCCCCCGCCGAATTCTTGTATTTCATGTTGTAGGTCCTTTATGAATTCGCTATGCCCGTCCACATAGGCAGCATTGTACCCGTTCTCATGATGGTATTGGACACCACGGCTCGGATCAGAAAACATGTCTGCCATAAACGCCATGCTGCTGCTGTCTTTAAAAGAATTCACAGCTCGCCATTTATTTTCATCCCAAAGAGACCGGTAGTGATAAGTTGTCTGGACCCACGATTGATTAGGGCCTAAATCCTCGGGAATAGGGCCTCTTGGCCATCCTCCACCCCTATTGGAAGGATCTGGGGGAAGCTTGGCATATTGAAGCGTAGGATTGTTATTACCGGGGCAATAGAACAGCTTTGGATCCTTTATCAGTTGGTGATAGAAAAGCAGGCCGTGAGCCATATAGCCCTTGGTTTCAGGGTCGTCTTGACGGCCGCTTACCCAAACGGCGTAGCTCCCGGAACCCGGCGAGACTTCCATATGACAATAGGGAAACTGACCGTCATTATCATCGGAGTAGAGGACGCCTGCATACCCGCAGGATTTCAGGTGGGCCGAACAGGCGGCTCGACGGGCCTGTTGTCGGGCTGCCTGCAATGAAGGCATTAGGATAGCCATCAAGACTGCGATAATAGCAATCACTACTAAAAGCTCTATTAGTGTAAAGCCGTCTCGTTTACACATAACGTTTACCCTTCTCTTTCAAAGAGAGGCAATGAGTTTAGCTGGTATGCTTTTCTGTCCTAATTATACCACACTCAATTGTAGTAAAGCAAGCTGACAGAAAAAAAACTGCGATGATGAGGAAGGGTAAAAGCGAGCGTGCCGCAGGGACGTGAAGACTAAAAAAGTATTCTGTTCTCAATAATCCTTAAACTTGTTCATCCATTCGGGCCTGTCTCTATAAAAATGGCAGAACGTGTCAAAAGACTTTCCCGCAAACGCCTGCGCATTGTGTTCGGACTGAAAGACGTTTGCC
>JACKQG010001361.1_pt1 | contig 34007 bp, 22 predicted proteins | sample 8237621 | NCBI WGS metagenome assembly JACKQG01 (sample SAMN15677084, study PRJNA649215) | marine metagenome | biome: marine; feature: Black Sea; material: saline water; isolation source: suspended particulate matter (SPM) from the Black Sea western gyre | collected 2013-06-09/2013-06-10 | depth...
CGATCAGTCCACCGCCGCGCTTCTGATAGGCGTCGATCAGATCGTAATCCCATCCATCCCGGCGCGGCCACATATAGAAAATGACCAAGTCGGCCTTCTCCCAGAGTTCCTTCTTCGGGAAGTACATGGAAGGCGTGACAGTGACACGCGGTACCTGGGGCAGCAGTTGGTTGACATAACGGTCCATGACCCAGGCGTATTCGTGGGTTTCCTTCTCGTGGAGCTTGTCGATGCCCCAGACCCAGACGATGTTCAGATCCCGCGAAGGTTCTCGTGCGCCCATCGGTCCCACGATACGCTTCACTTCCACCGGATCACGCTTCACCGGCTTCTGCCAGGGGAACTGGCCGTGCGCTCGGCCGATCACAACAAGAGCTAGGAACGCAATCAGACCACTTCGCCAAACGATTCGAGTTGTAGTCATTTCCTGTCCTTTCGATGTGCAATGTACCGGGCATGCGACCGTAGCTACGCCCGCCGGAGCGTGGAGTATTCACGTCTGGCGACGGTAGCTACCGGCCCATTCACATGCGCTTGGATCCGAGGCTGCAGCTTACTCCGCGACGCCGGCACGGAACGCAGCTTGGTACTTGTTGAACACGGTGATGACGACTGCTGCGGTTTCGCTTTCCTCGTCCATGTCTTTGACCTCAAGCGCCAGCGGCTCTTCGCCCGGGCCCCCGCCATCGTCGAAACGAGCCTCGATTAGCGGCTCGTTGGGCTTCTTACCAATACCGTAGAGCCGATAGTCCTCCTCGCCGATCCTCTTCACAATCAACATCATGCAGTTGACATCGTGCTTCTCGCCTTCGTCGTCGGCCACGGATATGTTGTGCAGTCTGTCACGATCGATCAAACGCCCGTCGATGGCCGGTAGGATGGGAGCGGAGGCGAAGAGCAATGCCAACGGGGCAGTCTCCCCGAGTTCCATATCGGCGTCGTCCTCGTTCAGGCCTTCCGCCGGTACCAGGATCATTCCGAGCCCTTCATCCTCCTCGTCATCCTCGGCGCCCACGCCAACCGCTTGGGACGGATCGCCAGCGAAGTCAACGGGTGCGGCGTCGAGCAGCACCTTAGCAATCTCGCGTACTACTTCGGCCGGAATCGGTTCGATATCGACCTCTTCGTCCCAATCGTCCTCATCTTCTTCGTCGAAATCCTCGTTGTAACCTTCTTCATTGATAGCGGCCCACTTGGCCCGAGCTTCTTCTTCGGTCAATTCGCCCTTTTCGACGGCTATTTCCAGTCGCGTGCCCGCTTCAGCTTTCTCGATTTCACGCCACAGCAGGCCGGCTTCTTGCCGGGAGATCTTGCCCGCAGCGACGGCACCTTTGATGGTTTCTTCCTTGACTTCATGCCACTTGGCCCAGCCATTCTCTTCGCTGAGTTTGCCTTCCGCGACGGCAGCCTGAATTCGCTCGCCAATCCCTTGCAGGTACTTGCCAACCGCTTCCAGGCCCCCCTCGTCTCCATTCCCTCCGCTGGCCTTCTCGGGTGGCCACATCTTCACGCGAATGGCGATGAGCTTTTTCTCGGCATCTTCCTCCGACATCTCGCCCGCTTCGACCGCAGCCCTGATGCGGGCCTCGATGCCGCGGTACTTGGCTACTCGTTCATCTTCAACCGCTGGGTTACCTTCACCTTCGTGCTCGGCCGTGTTTCGCAGCGTGCCCAGCATGGCCCTGGCTTGTTCGCCAGTCAACTCGCCAGCTTCGACCGCGGCCCTGAGCCGCTTTCCCACTGCCTCGAAGTCCTGGGCGTACGCCATGCCGCAGGGAAGCACGGCCATCGTGCACAGCAGGACACACGCCTGCAATGTGCGCGTTTTCACTCGATTCAGTATCTCAAGAACGACCATCTCAATTCTCCTCTCCAGGTATCCGCCGCTTTTGACGTCACTTGCGTCTGCCGGTGGGCGGATTGCCGAGCAAGCAAGACGTTCGACTGTCAGCAGATCCTACTGCTTGTCTTTCAGGTACTTATCGAACCACGGGATCTCGAGTTTCATGACGTCGTCGAGACATTGTCCGCTGTAGACATCGTAATGCTCTTTCCCTTCCAGCACGTGGTACGCCGTCGGCACGCCGTTCTTCTTCAATATCTCGTGTACCCGGCCGGAATTCTCTTCGATCTTGAAGTAATGCTCCTTCTCGGCATCGATCAGGAGAGTCGGCACTTTCACCCGGTCGGCGTACTGTCCGGGATTGAACACGGCAATACGCTCCTGATAGGGTGTACCTTGTAGTACTCCCGGCGAACTTCCGCCTTGAGGCACGGGGTCGGCGTCGCCCCGGGCGCGGGCGGATTTTCCGTCGTAGACTCTCTTCAACCCGGTGGGATACCGTAGGGTCCAGTCATTGGGCATGCTGCCGACTTGCGCGACCACACACGCAATGCGACGGTCGTGCGCCGCTCGGCAGATCACGTGCCCGCCGCCGAAGCTCGTACCCCAAATGCCGATGCGGTCCTGGTCCACCATCGGCTCGCCGTAGACGTACGATAGTGCCGCGTCGATATCCATCTGTTGGTCAACCGGATCGACCACTTCGCGAATTGCTTGTGCCTCGACAGTCACGTAACCGTCCTTGTCGGGCTTGGGCATTTCGTCGCGAACCACCAGTCGGCTGTCGCTGTCGCCCCATCCGCGATAGTCGTAATTGATGACCACATAGCCGGCGGCGGCAAAGCGCGGAGCGATGCCGGATTGCATCAAGAACGCCTTTGTACCGCCCCATCCGTTGCACATCACAATCGCCGGGAGCTTTTCGCCTTCTTCGCGGTCTTTCGGGTACAGCAGAACGCCCGATAACCGCGTGCCGTCACTCCACAGCGTGATGTCGCGTTGATGCACGGTCGGGAAACCCTCAACAGCTTTCTCTTCCTGCCCTATTGCGGCCGGGGATAAGCACGGTCCCGTCAGCATCATCACAACAATGAACAGTCCGCCCAATCGCCTCGCATTCGATCTTGCCGATGCTTTCATTCTCATTCTCCTGTTGCCGGTCATTTGCTGCCTCGCTCGCCCATGTTGCGGGCCTGTTTCTTCATCCAAGCGATGACCTGCTGCTTCGTACCGCCGCCGCTTTCGGCCTTTTCCCGGACGCCGGGGTATTTCTTAGGTCAAAAAGCGATGGTTGCATTCCCCGCGAGAAATCAGTTTGTCCAGATGAGGCCCGCGGTAAACAAGGCTCCTAAGACGATGATGCTCAACCCACAAACTTGGTAGAAGCGGTGGACTGCGTCGCCTTGGCCCCAGAGGATTCTCGAACGGGCGACCATCAGCCGATAGATGATGAACTCACTCTTGAGCGTTCCGCAGACCAGCATGAATAGGCCGACGACCGCCATCAGTATTCCCCACAGCACGTGCATCATTTCTACCTTTCGCATGTTGTGTTGAATGCCTTGCCCCGTGAGTAGATGGCTGTCTTCTGCCGCAAGGACCTGCATCAATCACTCCACCTTCATCTTCTTGACGTTTTCATCGCTGAGCACGGCGGCGCTCACGTCGGCCAACAGGGCTCGATCTTCGTTGGTATACGTGGTGTCGCCCGCGAGAGCCTTGATGTTGGTGTCGATCTCGGCGGGAAAACGCATACCGATGGCAAGCATGTGTACACGGTCGTCTTGGAGCACGTAGCGGATCGCCGCCCCGGGCAGCCTTTCCAACTCCTTCTTGCCGAAGCCCCCAAGCATGCCGGCACCCATCACTTTCATCGCGACGATGCCCATTTGGAGTTCATGAGCCTTCGCCAGGCAGGCGTTGCGCAGCTCCGTCGTTCGGGGAGAGAAGAGCCGACTCAAACCGCGCGGCAAGTATCCGTAGGCCAACATGCACAGGTCGAATTCACCAGTGGTGATTAGGGCCAGTGCCTTGTCGAAGTAGTGGTGCGCCGAGAAGCCTACAAAACGGACCAGGCCCTTGTCGCGGGCCTTGACGAGTTCACCGTGGACCTCCATGCACTGCTCAACGGTCATCTGCTCCACGCCGGGCGTGCCGTGAATCAAGATGGCGTCGATGTAATCCGATTGGAGTTCTTTAAGGTTCATCTCGACTTGCCGGGTGGCCTCCCCGCTGGGCACTTTCGTGAATCGTCCATCCGGTTTGGATAGGTCCCAGAAGTCCACCTTGGTCGTGATGAACACGTTGTCGCGAACGTCTTTCAAGGCTTCGCCGATGACCGCCTGGCTGTCGCCGTAGGTGTAACTGATGGCGGTATCGAAATAGCGGATTCCGCTGTCGTAGGCGTGGCGAACCAGCTTAACGCGGTCTTCGGTCGACAGGGTGTTTCCCGATTTCTTGAGGAGGGCCGCTCCGCCATATCCCAAAACAGGCATTTCAACACCGGTCTTAGCCAGCTTGCGCGCCGGCAGAGTGTCCGTGAAGGTGATCTTCTTGTCATCCGGACCGGCTACCAGGACTGTGTTTGTGCCCAGTACGGTAGTCGCGGCAGCCGCGCTCGCCTGGGCGCCTTTTTTCATGAATTCCCGCCGATCGAGTTCCTGATTCCCGTCATGCATGTTGATCACTTCCCTTCCAAAGTCGTCTAGTCATTGGATCGCCACCCTGGAATCCTACTTCGGCGTCGACTCGCAATGGGGGTAGCGATAGTCAGCCCCGTCTTTGGTCGATACTCTCACCGTGGATCCGTCTTCCAGTGAATACATATAGATTGACGGGCTGGCGTGGTACACGATCATCCTCTCGTCCTTCGTCCACCGCGGGTAGGCGAACCAGCGGTTTGCTCCCTCCTCGTTGGCGAACGCCTTCGCATTGGTGATCGAGGGCTTCTTCGCATCGAAGTCGGCGATGTAGAGCGTGCGTCCCGCGTCTTTGTATTGATATCCCTTCTGAAACTCGAAGCAGACCTTCGTTTCGCTCGGCGAGATGCTGACGCGATCCAGTATCCCCTTGGTCGCTAGTTCACATTCGATGCGTTCGAAGCTGGGCTCGCCACCGGGATTTGGCGTCATGAGAAAGTAGCCCCAGCCCTGCTTCGGGTGGGCGCACTGCACGAGAATTCTGCCGTCGATCAGACAGGTGTAGGCCCACGTATGGTAACTCTTGTCGGTCAGCGCGATCTCCTGACCCGGTTTATTGCCCACCTTGCTCGCCATCACTTGGAAGCTAACTCTTTCCGGGTGCTTTCGGTTCCAGATGGGCGTGTTGGTTCCGTCGCGCGTCCAGGTCTGATTGAAGTCCGTGTGCGTCCCGTCGCTCAGCGGATGCAGGCCCGTGCCGTCGACGTTGATGATGTGGATCGCGGTCTTCCAGTTGGTCACGACCGGATCGTTCTTGAATCGGCGGAAGAAAACGAGCATGTCGTCGGTCTTCGACCAGGAAGGCTTGAAATCCTGGTGTCCCGAGGTCAGCGGCTTACCCTCAGGTGTACCGTACTCGTTGATGTGGATCTCCCCGTTCATGAAATACGAGCCTCGATATCCCGTGCCCTTAACATCTGCCTTACCGCTCTCGCTGCCGTGTTCTTCTAGCAGTGCCGTGATCTTCGGCCGGGTCGCCTTGATCTTGTCCAGGTCCAGTTGGAGATTCCAGAGTCCCGCCAGGAACTTGTAGATCCCTTCCAACTCCGGACTCCACTGGCCCGCTACGGCGTCGAGCGGAGTTTCCCCCTTTTTGTTCTTCGCATCAACCTCTGCGCCTTTGACCAGGAGGAGCTTTACCATTTCCGTGTGGCAGAAGAAGGCCGCGCCGTGGAGAGCAGTCGCTCCGTCATTGCTTTTGGCGTTGACATTTGCCCCCTTCTCAATCAGCGTTCTGGCGGCTTCGAGTCGACCGAAAGCCGCCGCCACCAACAAAGGCGTGCTGCCTCCGGGCTGCTCTTTGGCGTCGACACCGACACCTGCGTCCAAATGCTTCTTGATGGCGTCGACATCGCCCGTTGCAGCCGCCTTCCAAATATCGGCCGATTCCTCGGCAGCCGCCGATGGAAGTTTTGTCAAAGCAAACATCGCGAACAATGCCATTACCAAAACAAGTGCAGTCGTTCGTTTCATTGAACATGTCCTTTCTGAAAACTCACCCGTTGTCTCTGCAAACGCTTTACTGGAATTCGTACGGCAGTGATGTCGACGCCAGTGCCGAGTAAGGCTGCGACTCACATCGAGTTTGGTCGCTTTTTGTTCCTTCGACAAGCTTCCTGAGTACCCTCGGTGGAAAACGATACAAACGGATACACGCAATTGCGTATCGCTGCGCACTGCGCAAGCAGACCAGATTCCGCGAGAAGTCATCGGGCAAGCCCAGTCAGCGCTAGTTGTGGCCACGGGGCGAACGACGAGTTCTCAGTGAACCGTGTACCGAAAATTGCTGAAGTAGAAGTCACTGCCACACATGCCCAACATCCCTGTCGCTTCGCTGTCGAGCGTTCCGACTACTTCAAGAATCGGCTTCTCACTCTCGTCGAGATAGACACTAACCCGGTCGCCACGACATGCCACTTTGACATGAACCAATCGGCCGTTGTCACGGGTGCATCAGAGCCCTGTTTTTTGGGAATGTCGATCATCAGGTATACGAGTGTACCGTGTCTTTGCGTGATGACCGCCTGCTCCAGCACACTGCCGTTATCGTGTGACCTCTTCGCCCATCGACTAAGGACGATTCTGTCAAGATCCTTGCCGTATCATTTCGTATCCGTCTGTAGTAGACGCTACTAATTGAGGTGGATCAGCTGAGCGAACTGCGCACACGACAGGGAAAGACGAAACGCCCTGCGTAGAGGCAGCGAGCGGATCCCACGTGCCTGGATTTCCGGTTCAAGGAAGGAAGAAGGCCCGCAGGATTCCCCGAGATTCCCTTCGATCAAATCGGACTGTGGCGTGGACGAATACCGCACATACGTCCCGGACAAAGCGGCTTACCGCCGCCGGTTGGCAGAAAATGGGACGACCGGAGAAGCTATGACGAGGCCGCTCGTTACGACCCCTCGACGGTGACAGAGCTGATCTACTTCAACACCGGCAGGTTAGTGTCTTCGTGCTCGCCAAAACCATGACAAGGAGACGTTGAACTAGGTGTATGTGTATCCTCTCATTTCCTTGTTCCATGGCTTCCTTCTGGGCCATCATTTCGCAGCCCATGTAGGCACCTCACCGTCGCCGGTCTTCTCGCCTCCGAGTAGCCAGGTGAAATTGAACCTGGCGACCGTTCCCCCGCCTTTGGTACCGCCCTCGAATAGCAGGTATATCCAACCTTCGCCGGGCGTGCGCGGGCGACCGGCGGTGAGGGATGAATAGGCGAAGGGGCCGTCGAAAACCAGCCGCTTGACCGGCCAGGTTTTGCCGCCGTCAAAGCTGGCCCAAACGGTGCCGTGGTGTCGCCCACTGGGGCTTTCGATGTTACTGAAGATGAGGACGTCCTTCCCTTTGATAGGCAAGCGAACCAGTCCTGCCATCAGGCCGTAATCGCGGACCTGATCGCCGTCGGGAAGGACCTCACAGATAGAGAGGTTATCCCAAGTCTTGCCGCCATCATCGCTGTGGGCGGTCCAGCGACGGCGGGGGTTGACTCCGTCGGGAGCCCAGTGCCGGCGAGAATTGTAGTAGATGGCCCCGTCGGAAAGCTCTGTCACGGTTGCCTCGCCAGTGCCGTTGGCCGGAAACGGTTCGCTGGTGAGCCAGGTTTTGCCGCCGTCGTCGCTGTAAATAGCGTTTGTGTAATGGTCAGGCCATTCGTCGCGGCTGTTCTGTTTGCCGTAGTAGCGGGCCGGGCGGAGCAGGCGGCCCTTGTGGTCGCCGTGCCGCAACGTGATCCCGTGCTCGTTCATGTGCATTTCCGGCTTGTGGCCGTTGCTGTCCGGCTTGATTAGTATGTCTATCGCGTGCCACGTTCTTCCGTGGTCCTGGCTGCGATAGACCGTTTCGTTGGTGGGGGGATGCCGCTCGCCGACGAAGGCGAAGATCTCGCCATTTGCTTCGTTGACGGTTACACCGCCGCCCATATGGCCTTTGCCGACGGGGATTTCTTCTCCCCATGTCTGGCCGCCGTCTTCACTGCGCCGCACTTTGACGCCGTTCCAAAAGGCCAACACGGTGCCGTCCGTAGCGACGACCGCGTTTGGGAAGCGGTCGCCCGCGAACACTTGCTGCATGTCGAATCGAGACTCGCCCAAGAACGGTCCCAACTCACCTTCGAAAGAACTCTCAGCAGCATCGGCGCCGTCTTCCGCCACCGGTAAGACTCCAACGGCCATCGTCGATAGCAGCACAAACGTCAACACTCGCAGTTTCTTGGGGTTTGCCATGTTCAGGATTCCTTGTGCTGAAGGCGATGTTATTCATTCCAAACGAGGTCGAGAGCGATCACTTCACTTCTTTGCCCACGGGAATTGGGTGATTCGAATCTCAGTCGATCCGTAAGGCACCAGAGTGATCGTCTCGGCGTCACGGGTCACGTTGACGGGGCTCAGCGGGGGTTCGACAGCTCGGGCGGGAAAGTCCTCTCGGTACGTGCCCCAACCCCCGAGATCCGTCTTCACAGCCTTGAGTTGCAAACGCACCGGTGCGTCGTCGGCCTTGAATGGCTGGGCAGGCATCGCCTCGGCGACGGTCGTTTCGATTACCGGCGTTGACGAGCTGGCAAGCAGTAGTGCGTAATTCCAGGCACTCGCCGGTCGGATTTCGTGCGTGTGGAATTGGTCGTCGAGGAAAGACTGCGTATTCCTCTTCTCTTCCTCGATCAGCAGGGAAAAGGCCAGCGGGCCTCGGGTAACGGCAACGGAATCATTGATCCAATGCGTAATCTTCACTGGCATGGGGAAACCGATCCGGACGACGTCCCCGCCACTCCACGCCCGCTCGATGCGATGGTATGTGCCCGCCGTGACGTTTGTGACCGGCTCCTTGTTGACCAACACCTTTGGTTTTTCGTGTGCGTTCACAGCCCTTTTACCTCATAGGTGGTATTGCGCCATGAGATTCGGTCGCGACAATGGCTGGCATGGACGCCAAGGACCGAAAGATCGAGCGACTTGAGCGGTTGGTTGCCGAGCAAGCGGCGATGATCGAGAAGCTGAGTCAGCGAGTCGAGGAGCTTGAACGGCAACTGGCCATGGCTCGAAAAGACTCCTCCAATTCGTCGAAGCCACCGTCCAGTGATATTGTTAAGAAGCCGAAGGATCGAAGAGGTGGAGGACGAAAACGCAGGCGAAAGCAAGGAGGACAGAAAGGTCACCCGAAGCACGAGCGATCGCCCTTCTTGCCACAAGAAATCGACGGCGTATGGGACTATGCACTTAGTGTTTGTCCGAATTGCGGGGGAAAGCTCGACTTGAGCGATAAGGCGCCGAAGGTGGTCCAGCAGATCGAAATTACGGAAAAGCCGATTCGCATTGATGAGCACCGCGGCCTTGCGTATTGGTGTTCGGCATGCCAAAAGATTCACTACGCTCCATTTCCGGCAGAAGTTGAGAAGGGGCAGTTGCTCGGCCCCCGACTGACAATCCTGGTTGCTTACATGAAAGGCGTCTGCCATTGCTCTTTCACGACCATTCGCCGCTTTTTTCGCGACGTGCTGACGATTCAGGTCTCGCGAGGCCAACTGGCCAAGACGATTGCGAAAGTAACCGAGTCGATGAAGTCTGCTTACGCGGAACTTGTTGCGACGTTGCCATCGCAAGGCTATGTTCGCAGCGACGAAACGGGTCACAAGGAAAACGGCAAGCGATTCTGGACGTGGTGCTTTCGCACTGACATCTTCACGCTCTTCTGGATTGACAAATCGCGTGGCAGTCAGGTTCTGTATGAGGTGCTGGGGGCCGACTTCGAGGGCGTGCTCAGTTGCGATTACTTCAGCGCCTATCGCAAATACATGGGGGAGTTGGATCTTCGTGTGCAGTTTTGCTTGGCACATTTGATCCGCGACATGAAGTACCTGACGACTCTTTCGGACAAGCGAACTCAGGCCTACGGCAAACGCTTGCTCGACACGATCCGCGAGATGTTTCGCACGCTCCATCGCCGCGACGAACTCACGAAACAAACTGTCGAACGTCGCTTGGCTGTCGCCAGGGAAGATCTTGTTGCCAAAGCAACGAAACGGGTTCCCCCGTCGCGAGAGGCGCAGAATATGGCGAAGCGATTCCTCAAGCACGGCGATGCGTTCTTCGAATTTATCACAACGCCGGGTATCGACCCGACGAATAACTTGGCCGAACAGGCAATTCGATTCGTTGTTCTCGACCGAAAGGTCACGCAAGGAACACGTAGCGAAAAAGGCCGCCAGTGGAGCGAATGCATTTGGACAGCGATCGCAACTTGCGAACAGACCGGTCGCCACCTGATGCAGTTTCTGCAGGAATCGCTCTTTGCTCACTGGCAAGGCCTCCCACCTCCCTCTCTCTTACCCGCCACGCATTGATCCCATTCTCTCTCTGGGTACAGACGCAATTGCACGCACTCACGAGTGCATTACAATCGTCGTGAACGGGGACGAAAAGTCGAAGTTGAACAGCGACCCCCAACTCGTTACCGCAGGTTGCCCCGGCAAATACTGGCGATGAAACCGGCCATCGGCGTAAAACGTGAACTGATGCCCCAAGTCCACCACGGCATGCACGCCGTTCTGCTCAGCAGAGGATCCGATTCGGCAGGTGGTCAGCGCGATGGCAATCAGCAGAATCGAACGAAGCAGTAAGTGTTCTTTCATCTTGGTACGGGGCCTCCTGACACCAACCCGGTTGTGGCAAAATAAAAGCTCAGAGCTACCAACGGCGATTATTGTGGACCCTATCAGTGAGTTGGGCAACCATTGCCTCGATTCTCGATTACGTAAATTCTCACCCGGCAGCTCGCCTTACACTTGGACATTGAAGCCCATGTTTCCAAAACACATCCATGGTTCTCTATTACTCTGTCTAACAATCGCCGCGTCGGTTGCGCATGGCCAGCACCGGTCCGACATCTTTCTGAAGAATTGGAATCCGACCGGCGCGGAGAAGTTTCGCGTCGATGGAGTAACCAGCCTGGTGCCTCCCAGCTTGGTCGATAAGAAGGAGATTGAAGTTTTCGAGGCCACAGTGGCCGAAGCGAACGGCAAAAATTGGATCGTGGTGGGAAGAATTCCCTTCGATTACCGGATCGCGATATATGAAGAGTACGCTCGGCAACAAGGGTTAGACCTGGAGGACCATATTTGCCGGTCGGTTGAAGGGGATCTGATCAGCCATCCCAACGGGAACATCTTTCTGTGCTCGAATTCGCCTTTCATCCGAGCAGCGATGAAACAGATGGTTGATATCTGCTCCGAGGCCGGGTGCGACTGGATCTCGGCCGACCTGCAAACCGCCACCCATGATTCGCTGAAACTGGGCGGGTGTTTCTGCCGTCACTGCGAGGCGGGATTTGCGGCCTTCCTGAAGAAGCCGAAAACTTGGAGCTATCGCGACTTCCTAATCGGGCGGGGGTATGACACCACGACCCAGATCAAGCGGGAGGCCTGGAAGACCGAAGCGAGCACGATGCCATTCTATCGGGAATACCGCACGTTTCAGCATTTCGCGCTGCGAGATTGCTACAACGCGATTCTTAACGAGAAGAAGTTCCTCACCGCGCACGATTTTCACGGTCACAGCGCGCCTTTGGGCACGCACACGGATTTTGACTCCGTCGGCGAGGCGATACAGCGGTCGGACAACGCCAAGATTCCGCTCCTCTACCTGTTGACCGACGCGGCTGGCCGCTTCAACTACATTACCGAAGGGCCGGAAGGCCAGTGGGAAAACTTCGCCATGGGACGATTGCGACTCTGCCAAGCCTATGCCTACGGAGCGTCGTGGGTAGTTCCCTACGAGCAAGGCATTAAGAGGGATGGTCGTTGGTCACGAATCAGTCCGCCCGTGGAAGACCTCTACACCTTCATCCGCGAGCATCGGGAACTCTTCGATGGGTACGAATCTTGGGGCAGCGTCGGTCTGGTCTACAGCCATTTGGGCCACCGACACAGGGCCGTTGTCAGCGAGAACGCCGTCGCGCATCTTGTAAGAAACAACGTTCCGTTTCGACTCTGTGTAGCAGGCTCGGATTGGTGGGAGCCGGAGTTTCACCTGTCCGGCTTGGACGCTCTGGTGAAGACGTCCGACTATCAATACCTAACCGCCGAGCAAGAATCCGCAGTTCGTAAATCGGGCCAAACGGTTGTTGATATTTCGTCCTTGGATCAACTCTGGGAGCACCTCGACCGACCGATTCAAGTCTCTATCGGCAACGACCGAATCAACGTCGTCGCCAGGCGAAATCAGCGGAAACGGCTGCTGCATCTTGTGAATATGCAGCCCGGAACGGAGCACCGCGATTTCAAGGTCATCTTGAGTGCCCGGTTTGTCAGTCCCGTTCAGTCGGCAAACCTCTACGCGCCCGGCCGAGATCCTATCGAACTATCCTGTCAGAGTGCCGGTCGGTTCGTCGAGATCCGCGTCCCGTATCTCAAGGAGTGGGGAATCGTCGCGCTGCAGGTAAATGATGGGAGCAGTGGAGAACCGGCCCCAAGCGAGCCTTTTCCCGCCAAGCTGCTCCAGGAGAAACCCGAATGACAACTGCGATCAAGCGGAAATCGCAAACAGTATTCTTAACCGTGTTGGTGAAACTCTCCGCCTACCTCATCCTTGGGGCAATGCCCATGTCTGCGGTCGAGGCTGCCGACTATTTCGTGTCGCCGACGGGGAGTGATTCGCATCCTGGCTCGGTCGGCGAGCCGTTTGCCACGATTCAGAAGGGCATGGATCAACTTCAGGCTGGCGACACGCTCCGTCTCCGCGAGGGCTCCTATCACGAACAGGTCCGCATCGTTTCGCTTCACGGACGCAAAAACAAGCCGATCACGGTGAAAGCCTACGAGGGCGAGCAAGTTACGCTCGACGGCTCCGTTCCCATCCGTTCCACATGGGCCCCGCACCGGGGTCGGATCTTCAAGACGAAACTAGCACAACCTGTCTGGCAGCTCTTCGTCGAAAAAAGAAGCATGAGCAGCGCCCGCTGGCCCAACGGCAATTGGATTGACGGATCGCTGTGGGATACGACCCGCAGCATGGCCTGGCCGGAAAAAGACCGCAGCAGCTTCGGCCATCATTACAACGCGGGTCTGAAGCAGTTCGATTTCAGTTCGGAAGGGGCCATCATCGTTGTCGCTTCGGGTTCCTTCAGGACCTACCAATCCCTGGTGACCGATCACGACGCCGGTAGTGATAACTTCAAGTACCTTCTCGACGGCGTCCGTCAGCACACCATGGGATTCACGGTTGATCGCCACCGTTACTTCTTGGAAGGCAAATTGGGCCTGCTCGACGTCGAGGGCGAATGGTTCTACGATCCCGGCGACTCGATGCTCTACCTGTGGGCGCCCGGAGGCGCGGATCCCGAATGCCTGGATGTGCGGGGCAAGACCCTGTCGTACGCCCTGGATGTCGCCGATTCGAGTTTCCTGGCGATCCAGGGCCTGGATTTTTTCAGCACTACGTTTCAGTTTGCCGATTCTCACCACGTGACCATCGGAGATTGCAGGCTGTTGTACCCGAGCTACTCAAAACGGATGCTACGCGATCTGGGGTCGATGGACGTGACGAAAATGCTGGTCGAGGGTGAGTTTTCGCCTGCCCACAACACCGTCCGTAACTGCACCATCGAATATGCTGACGGTCCCGCCTTGGAAATGAACGGCCTGGGTAACGTGATCGAGAACTGCTACGTGCATGACATCGATTACAGCTGCACGTATAAGGGCGGCTACACGCTGAACATGATCGATGCGGCAGAGCTGATCTTCCGCCGGAACACGATTCACACGACCGGGCCGTCCGAACTGTTCAAGGCGGGAGTTCGGAACCTCATCGAACTGAACGACTTGTCGTGGAGCGGCTACTGCCAAAACGACGGAGCCATGATCCAGGTCAGCGTCAAGCAGCAGGACGGCAACGTGACGCGATACAACTGGGTCCACGACTCGGTGAAACAGGGCTTTCGCTTCGACAACTCGAACAAGCCTAATTCGCCCTGGGGCGAGAACGGCCGGGCGCATCACAATGTCGCTTGGAACGTGGCCCGTCAGTTCATCAAGGGCGACAAGCACTTTGTTCATAACAATCTCTGTTTTGACTGTACGATGAACGACCTCAGTGTCTCCAGTAACATCGCGATCCAAGGGCGGAATTTTTCGACGATCACCCGAAACAACATTGCCGGAATGCTCAGTGGCGACATCCGCAAACCCGCGAGCCAATTCCCGTTGCCCGGGATCGCGAGCCACAACTGGAGCGGAGTAGATGCCAGACGGGATGTTCGGACCCAGCTTCGCGATCCGGACCATCTCGACTTCCGCCCCAGGGCAAATTCCGAGTTGATCGACGCTGGTTCCACGGATGTCGGGATCGAACTCGACTACCACGGAGAAGCGCCCGATATCGGGCCATACGAGTACGGGGACAAAAACTACTGGATTCCCGGCCGTCAGCTTGACAAGGCCAGCCGTCCCATTCCTCCACATGGCGCGACCGGCGTCAAACTCGATGCTGACTTGATGTGGCTGCCCGGCCGGGAGGTTCGCGAGAACCGGGTATTCACAGGAACTGATCCCAATGCGATGGAGCTGCGGAGCGTGCAGGACAACAATATCTTTGTGATGCGTGAGCCGCCAAGCGCTGGCGCCACGCTCTATTGGCGAGTCGACACGGTAATCGCAGGCGGCCAAGTTTTACCCGGCGACATTTGGCACTTCACGACAGACAACAAGACGTCAAAGCGCTAACCAGTTGACAACGGACCCTCCTTCAATTTTCGCAGACATCACGTAATACGGAGAAGCCATGATGAGAAATCGGATGAAGATCTTGGCCCTACTGGCAGGCATGTTCTGGATCGGAATCGCCCAGGCCGAAGAGAAATTCCAGCCGACCGTTGAATCGCTGCGCCAGTACGAATGCCCCGAGTGGTTTCGCGATGCCAAGTTCGGCATTTACTTGCACTGGGGTGCTTACTCGGTTGCTGAGCAGGGCGAGTGGTACGCGCGGAAACTCTATGACGAAACGATACCGGAATACAAGCATCACTTGGAACACTACGGGCATCCATCTGAGCACGGCTACAAGGATTTCATTCCTATGTGGAAGGCCGAGAATTTTGATCCGGATGCCTTGCTGGCGCTGTTCAAGAAGGCTGGGGCGAAGTACTTCTGCCCCTGTGCCGTGCACCACGACAATTTCGACCTGTGGAACTCGAAGTATCACGAGTGGAACGCCGTAGACATGGGGCCGAAGAAGGACCTGATTGGCATGTGGCGCGAGGCCACATTGAAAGCCGGATTGCGGTTTGGCGTTACGACCCACCTTTCGCGGAGTTACAGTTGGCTGAACGTGGCCAACGGGGCCGACACACAGGGCCCCAAGCAAGGCGTGCCCTACGACGGGGCTCAAGGCAAAGCCAAAGGTCTTTATCCGCCCAACGACGGCCAGAGCACGCATCCCCGCGCTCCACTGGACGCCCCCAAGTCATGGCGGGATCATTGGGCTCGACGAGTCAAGCAGTTGATCGACGATTATCAACCCGATCATCTCTACTTCGACTGCGCCGTTCCGTTCCGCGGTGAAGACCAAGGCCGGACCGGCATGGACGTGATCGCCCATTTCTACAACCAGCGTTCCGATGGTGTGATGTGCGTCAAGGAACGTCCCTGGCAGGGACTGTACGCCGACGGCATCACAACGCTCGATTACGAACGCGGCAAAGCAAGCCACATCCTGGCCAAGCCTTGGCAGACGGACGATTCGATCGGATCCTGGGGCTACAACGAGAACACGCCTTACACCACTGCCGATGCGGTGGTCGACAAGATTATCGACATCGTCAGCAAGAACGGGAACATGTTGCTAAACATCCCCATCCGAGCCGACGGTACACTGGACGAGACGGCTACGGGGATTCTCGAGGACTTGGGTGAATGGTTCGACGTCAACGGCGAAGGCATCTATGCCACGCGACCCTGGTATATGTATGGGGAAGGAAAGACGGAGATGCCTCACAAGACGATCGAGTCGCCGTTCACGTTCAAAGACATCCGCTACACGACGAAGGGCGAGTATCTTTACGCCTTTGTCCTTGACTGGCCCGGGAAGCGAACCGTGGAGATGCAATTTCTTGCTCCCGGCAACCACCGCATCGGCGAGATCAAATCGGTTGAACTCCTAGGCCACGACGAGCCGATCCAGTGGGAGCATCACCCCGACGGTCTCCGGGTGGTCTTCCCGCAGAAGAAGCCATGCGATTTCGCCTACTGCCTGAAGATCCACCTCCCGAGGAAGTAACGCCCTTTCTCATCGGATGGTCTCCCTATCCAGCGTCTTCCGCTCCCGGATGATCTGCTGCTTGATAAATGGGGGCAGGGCGACGCCCTTCTGGAAATAGGTCTGTTCGTTGAAACGTAGGTTGTTGCGTTTAAAGATCTCCCGGTTGACGTCAAGCGAGAGATCGCAATCAAACCTCGCCAGGATGGACTCGTTCGCTGCGCCGCCGCCATCGGGATTAATGTGGCACAGGCCCCACGTGAAACCGCGTCCGTCACCGCTGTCAGAAAGAGCATCAGGACAGTAAGGCCCAGGAGCGACCGGCGGCACCTGAATCATGGACATCACTTTGAAGTTCTCGCCGTCGGGCGACCATTGGATCGTGTTCTTCTCGGGACCGTCCAGCGCCACCAGTGCGGCCACGCCGTCCTTGAACGGGAACATACAGGTTTCATGACCGGAGTTGATCACCGGGTTCAGCTTCGATGCCTCGAATGGGCCGAGCGGATTATCGGAAAAGGCGACACCCTGCATGCGCAGGACATATTCCGGGCCGCGTTCAATCGGAGCACCTTTGTAGTAAATGAGAATCTTACCCTTATGCACGACCGGGCACGGGTCGTTGATCTTGATGTTACCCCAGGATCCGGGCGGGCTCGGCACCACGGCGGGTTCTGGGTGGTGTGTCCACGGACCATAAGGCGAGTCGGCAAAGGCGACACGCACCGGGCACCAGACTTGACCGCCCACCATCGGACTGTAGGCCTGGAAGTAGAGATAATATTTGCCCTTCCAAACCAGAACGCCCGGCGTGCAGATCGAGCGAAAGCCCCGCTCTGGCTTTGGCGGGCGCCGCACAGCGGGTTGCTTGTCCTCAATCCAATTCCAACCGTCCTTGCTGGTAGCGTGCCAGATATCGGCCAGGTCCCAATCCGTGCCGGGCTTGGTATCGGTCGCATTCTGCAGTCCCACAGGCGGGCACTCCGAACGGCGGCCGGTATACCAGACATGGTAGATGTCGTCGACCTTGATCACCTTGGTCGGATCGCGGCGCGATACGTTAGTTTCGCGTTTGAACCCATTCAGCTCTGTGTACTTGAAGTTGGAATACAACTCGTTGCCGCGGTCCTCGTGCGGATTCCACTCGTCATACAACCGCTCCATCGCCGCGCTCATCGGAAAACTCGGCCTTTCCTCCAGGATCACTGAGGGAAACGGTTTCTGTTGGGCAATGGCTGCCGTCGCCAACAGAATCACGATGAAGATAGGGACCGCTGGCCCAGTCGTCTGCGGCCGCCTTGGAGAGACGCCCTCATCTTTCTTGTCAAGCTCCATGGCAGTTGTCATTCGGATTTCTCCTCAATCTGCAATCTGCTTCTTGAGCCAGCCCTGCAGAACAGTGCTCTCTTGAAAATAGGTCTCGTCGTTGAAGCGCAGGTTGTTGCGTTTGAAGTACTGGCGGTCGACATCCAGGGACAGGTCGCAATCAAAGCGGGCCAGAATCGAGTTGTTGTTTCCGCTCTCCTTGTCCATGATGTGGCACAGTCCCCAGGTGATCCCGCGGCCGTTGCCGTTGTCAGCAAAGGCGTCTGGCACAAACGGCCCCGGCGCCACCGGCGGAATCTGGATCAGGGACTTCACCTCGAAGTTGATGCCGTCGGGGGCGAACTGCACGGTGTTCTTCTCAGCACCGTCCAGGCTGACAATGGCGGCCACCCCGCCCTTGAACGGGAACATGCAGGTTTCGTGGCCGGAGTTGACGACTGGATTCAGCGGCGATTTCTTGAAGGGACCAAGCGGGTGTTCGGCAATCGCTACGCCCTGCGCGCGGACAATGGTTCCGTCGCGGCCGCCCTTCTGTGGAGAACCCTTGTAATAGAGATGAATCTTCCCGTTGTAGATGATTGTGTACGGATCGTGGATGGCATTGGCGTCCCAGTCCTCGGGCCCTCCGAAATCGACCACCACCCTACCCAGCGGCTTCCACGGGCCGTAGGGCGAGTCCGCTTCGGCAACGGTTACGGCGGCACGATCGCCGACAGCCAGCCCGGGAATCTCGTTGAATCCCTGGTAATAGAGGTAGTACTTCCCTTTCCAGATCAGAATGTCGGGCGTGGAGATCGAGCGCCAGCCGTACTGTGGCTTCGGCAGACGCGCCACAGCCGGTTTCTCGTCCTCTCTCCAGGTCCATCCATCTTTGCTGGTGGCGTGCCATAGATCACACAGATCCCAGTCGAACGATGGTACTGTGTCGGTCGCCCCCTTCCCGCCGGCCGGAACGCCCGCGGCTTTGCGGCAGGTGTACCAGACGTGATAGACGCCATCGATCAGCAGCACCTTCGTCGGATCGCGACGCGAGATACTCGATTTCAGCTCCAGGCCTTCAAGCGGCGTGTACTTGAAATTGGAGTAGAGTTCGTTGCCGCGATCCTCATGTGGATTCCACTGATCGTATAGCCGCGCCACCGCGGCACTTACCGGGTAGTCCGGCTTCTGGGTCGGAATCAGCGCCGGAAATTCCGCCCTGCTCGGCAATGTCTCATCATAGAACTGATAGTCTTTGTGGTTGTGCAGATGCTTCTCGCGGGCGGGCGGCGATCGGTAGGTATTCAACCATTGGGCCGCTTTGGGCTGCTTGAAGAACGGATGATCGTCAGTCAGGCCAGGGTGTTGGGCGAGGACCGCTTCGAGTTGGGTCCTCACGTTGGCATATTCCGGTGACCTCTCGGCTCGTCGGTAGCCCCGGCCGTCGTGGCTCGTGCCGCAGAAGTAGAAACGCCCATGAGGCACTTCCAGGATAGGTGAGACGACCTCAAGCAAATGAGTCCGGGTGCGAACGAGCCGGGTGCCGCCGATGAAGCCAAGAATGAAGTCGCGGTGAACGTCGGTCTGGCCTGTGACGAACGGCTTCATGCTTTTCCCGTCTACTTCGTATCCGTCGGGCAACTCGGCACGGGCGAAATCGACCAACGTGGGCAGGATGTCAGATAGGTCGCAGATCTCGCCGGTTGCGCCCCGCTTCTTGATGCCGGTGCCGTAGACGATAAACGGCACGCGGCAGCCACGTTCGACGCCTCGTGATTTGGCCGTGACCGCTGTGCCGTTGTCCGAGCAGAAGATGAAGACCGTTTTGTCAAGCACGTTCAAATCACGGACTTTTTGCTCAAGCCGCCCCACCAGAATATCGATGTAGTCGTTCAGCGCGCGGAAACGTTTCGGGATATCCGCTTTGGGGCCGGCCATTTCGCCCGGCGCGCCGTAAATCGGGCACGTCGTATGACCCTGCCGTGTGCCGTGCGGGGCGACCATGGGATAGTAGGCCAGGAAGGGCTTACCGACCCGCACATTTCGTTCCATGAAGTCGCAAAGGAAGTCCGTGAAGATCGTGGGGCCAAAATCTTCCGGCTTTGTCAGGACCACTTCGTGATTCTTGATGATGCACGGATGCCAGTATCGGGACGTCGTCGAATCGTCTTCAAAGGCGCCTTCGTGCTTGGGGCTGCCGGGCAGCTTGTCGAGTTCCCGCTGGCCTTCCCAGAGGCAGTACTCGTCGAAGCCGACGATCGGCTGGCTTGGGTGCTCGGCACCACCCACGTGCCATTTGCCGGCCACGGCTGTGGCATAACCGGCCTGTTGCATCAGCTTGCCGAAGCTGTGATGGTACCGGAACAAATCGTTACTGCCATCCGCTTGCGGCGTGGAGAATCCGTTGCTCCAAAAGCCCGTGCGCGAAGCATAACGCCCTGTCATGATCTGAGCCCGAGCCGGACAACAGAGCGCCGATGCCCAAGCTGTCTGAAACATGACTCCTTCCCGGGCCATCCGGTCGAGGTTCGGCGTCTTTGCATCGGTGCAACCGTAGCAGCCGAACATTTCTGGGCTCACATCGTCCGCCATGATCAAGACGATGTTCGGTTGGCTGGATATGGCCGTGTTGCAGAACAGCAATGTGCCCAACGGGAGGAATGCTATGATTGTCCGGATTCGGATTGATGTAGTCATTTGGGTGCGATCCTATCTCGTAGCTGCGTTTGTCGGAACGCGGGTTATGCCAACGGCTACAGGACCATACTCCTTCCGGATAGTGCTCTTCTCGTCCAGTACACGTTGGAACAAGACTCGTTTTGCTTCGCCTTCCGGTTCGGCTTCACCGTCGGGAATCGGGGATTTCTCGTCGGGGTCGTTCTCCAAATCGAAGAAGTTGCCGCTATTGAGCAGCTTCCAGCGACCGTCATGGACCCAACGCGTCGGTTGGCTCTTCCGTAGTTGCTTGGCAGATTTCCGTTTGCTGATGGCCTCATTGGGTTCAGCCGGAGGGGCTTCCAAGTCGGATGACTCACCATCGCAGTCGTACTTGCCTTTTTCATAGTAGCAATAGATGTACGGTTTCGGATTGCCCGGCTTGCCGAGTAACTGTGGAAGAAACGAAACGCCGTCGAAGTGCAGGCCATCGGGCACCTCAGCTTTCGCCATTTCGACAAAGGTGGGCATCATGTCATTGAAGTCGATCAGATCGTTGCACACGCGACCCGCAGGCAGGGTACTTTTCCAGGAGGCAATCAGCGGAACGTGAGTACTCACGTCCAGCTTGCGCCCTTTGCCGCCCTGGACTGTGCGTCCCCGGAACTTCGATGTCAGCTTCTTGTCCGTTCCGTTATCTCCAGTGAAGAGAACTAGCGTGTTTTCGGCGAGACCTTCGTGCTCCAGGTGATCCAAGATTCGTCCGACGATCTTGTCAGTGTACTTGACCATGCCGGCGAAGTACGCGAGGTCGCGTTTTGGCTTCGTTGCTGGATCGTATCCTGGAGTGTCCGGCGTGGGATGCGTTGGGCCGTGCGTCAACGCCATGGGGTAATAGGCGAAGAAAGGCCGGGTTTTGTTACGCGAAATGAAGTCGAGCAGATAGTTGCAGAAGATGTCGGGACCGAACTTGCCTTCCGTGTCCGGCAGCAACGTTCCATTGGCCTTGACCGTCGGGTTCCAATAGCGCGATCCGCCGGTTGCCTCGTCCATTTCCCAAAGGCACCATTCGTCGAAGCCGGACTGGTCAGGATGCGTGCCGGGATACCGTTGCCCTCGTCCGGAGAGCTGCCATTTGCCGGTGGTACAGGTCGCGTAGCCCGCAGCGCTCAGGATATGACCGAAGGTGAGTTCTTTCGGATGCAGCGAACCGAAGGCCCAGTAGTTTCGCGAGTTGCACCGGCCCGTCATGATCTGCACTCGCGTAGGAGTGCAAACGGGCTGGGAGTGGCACTGAGTGAACCGCATGCCGTCCGCTGCCATGTCGTCCAGCCTTGGTGTCCGATAGGACTCGCCGCCGTTGCAGGTTACACATTCGTAACCGAAATCGTCGGCCATGATCAGGATGATGTTTGGCCGGTAGTCCGAACGTGACTCGGCGCCCACCGTCTTCGTCGACGCGCTCCCCACAAAAGTGAGTGCAATCAGTGCCAACGTCGCGCCAGGCAATCTCTTTATGTTTGCTATCTTCACTTGCTCGCCTCTCGAACGGTTCGCTCCGCGGTGATCCTCAATACATAGGCGTATTCGCACGGTTTATCCCCGGGCATGGTAACTACAAGACCACGCGACTCCTGCTTGAACGCGAGCTTCTTGTCGTATCCGACCAGGGACACGCCCGTGATTGCTCCCTCAAGGTGAGGCGAACTGCTGCCGAGCGAACGTATGACTAGTTCGTTTCCCGGCCAGTCGAGGCTGATGGCGTAGAGCGTCTCGCCTTTCGTGGTGAAACGGATGTCTCGAGCCGTGTAGTCAGCCTTACGTCGTGCTCGTTTGCCGCCGGCCACCTTTGTCGGCCCCTCGCCGAACACTTTCCAAGGTCGACTGCCGTAGATCGCCTCGCCGTTGACCTCCAGCCATTGCCCCATGCCCAGGAGTATCTGTTGCGCTTCTTCGGGGATCGTTCCATCGGGTTTGGGGCCGACGTTCAGTAGCATCACACCGTTCTTACTCACAATGTCGATGAGTTCGTCGACAAGATAGTCGGATGTGTAATACTTGATGTCGTTGATATAGCCCCAGGAGTTCTGGTAGACCGACGTGTCGGTTTCCCAGGGTGTCGGAAGAATCTCGGCCGCGCGACCTCGTTCGAAGTTCAGAATGCCGACGCCTTCGGGCAGGTCTTCGCCTTTTTTGGTCACGGCGACCTGTTTGCCTGCGGCTTCTGCTCGGTTGTAGTAGTAGGCAAGCAACTCGCGCTTGTAAGGATCGTAATGCGATCTGCCCCAACCGCCGTCGAACCAGATCATGGCCGGATCGTATTTGTCGACTACCTCGACAACCCGAGCTCTCCAGTCCTTCAGATACGCTTCACTCGGCGGAGCACCCGGTTCGTGGATCGGGCCGTAAATGCTGCCTAGGTAGGCGTATCTCGGATCGTTCGTATCGAAATCGCCTTCATGCGGATAATACTGCCAGTTGCGTGCGTGATGGAATGTGGCGATGAACTTCATTCCGCGTTTTTTGATAGCGGCGGCCAGCTTGCCAGTTACGTCAACCTTCGGCCCCTTGTCTGCACAGTCCCATTCGGTCAAGGCACTATCCCACATGGCGAATCCGTCGTGGTGCTCGGCACAAGGCCCAGCGAACTTAGCGCCTGATTTCAGGAACAACTCCGCCCAGTCGTCGGCGTCGAACTTCTCGCCCGTGAACATGGGCAGGAAGTCCTTGTAGCCGAATTCTTCCGGCGGACCGAAATGCTTGGTGTGCCAGCCGTAGAAATCCTTGTTGCGGAATCCGTCCTTCATGTACATGCCGTGGGGATACCATTCGGTGACGTGGGCGGGGACGGAGTAGATGCCCCAGTGTGTGTAGATACCGAACTTGCCGTCTTGAAACCACTCGGGAATCGGATAGGTAGCCAGCGATTCCCAGGTTGGCTCATAGGGTTCCCCCGCGTGGAGTTGGAGCGGGAGGGTCAGCAGTGCCGCCAGCGACCCAAGGCAAAGGTATCGAAAAATGGTACTGGTTGTTGTCATGATTTCCGATCGTAAGCGTAGGGTTCAACGGGGAGCTTCGGAGAGGATGTTTTGTGTGAGACGCCGGTAGCCGTGCGAGATGGCAAAGGGCAACCCTGCTTCGAGGGCCTCGGCGGGGGCATCGACTTGACGATCCACGACCAGCCACACTTCCGTTGGGACTTTGCGCGCTGGGGCATCATTTCGGCCGTCTGCCGAGTTCCTTGAACCGCTGACCGCAATTGTGCGGCCTCGGTGGTCACGTAAATCGTATCGGGCGATCGTCCAGCGCGTGGCTTGTTGCCGCTGATCGGGAGTGACCGATTTGCCGTCAATTCCGATGGCCGTGTCGACGGCCGCCCAGGTTTGCACGAGCAGGTCGTAGCGGGCGAAGTCTTCATCCGGGACGTTCAGATGGAGCAAGAATGTGCCGTCACCGCTTTCTGCTCGAGATGCTGGAAGCGGATTAGGGCAGGCGGGCGATGTGCGCTCGGACGTTCCCGGTTCGATTTCGAGAACCATTACCGAATCACCGGGCACGTTGATCTCGATCGGTTGACCGGAGACGAGTTTCCAGGGCATGACTTCGACGAATGGATAGATCACCCGCGCCCGATAGTCGTGTCCCGCCTCGCCTCGAAAATAGACCGAGCGATCGAACGGTACTTCGAGCACTTGCTCTGCACGATCCGGGTTGCGGATCGTAGCGATCGCCCGGCCGTCGACCCAACTGATGTAACCGTAGACGGCACCGGCGCCGGGATCGCCGCCCACGTAAACGGTATTGATCAGCCGATGCTGATTTTTCTGGGCCCAAGCGGCCGCCTTGCCGAGCACTTTCCAGTGCGCGTCGTTCAGCAACTCGGGCGTGATGTAGAGTTCCTTGACCATGGTGCCGCGGGCCAGATGCATCACGACGTAATCGGACCATTCGTGCAGCGGGTCGCGGAAATCCGTATAGGGTTTCTTCTTCGAGAACAGGATGCCGTGGGTCATCAGGTTGGCCACGGGCAGAATCGGCCGCGCACATCGCTGCGGGTTGTTGAAGCTTTGGAAGAGCCACGAATCGCGGTAGGTCGTAGCATTATCGCGCAGCGAAACCTGGGGCCAGCCGGTGTTGTTGCCGCTGTCACCCGACATCATCCACAGCGTGTCGACGTGCTGGAGCCACCACGGCGAAAACCACGAGCCGTTGGTGTAGTTCTGGAATACGTGCGGATTCAGACTGCGTTCAAAGGCCAGTAGTTCGAGCGTCACGTCCAGGCAGCGTTCTCGCGCATGGCGCTCGGTGATGTAATGGGACGTGAAGTTGTGGTTGAAGTCGTGTTTGATGTAGTCGACGCCAACATCGGTCAGCAAGTAGCGGATGGCCTGCTTCAGGTCGTTTTGGTACTTGGACTGGAGAATGTCGAAATACTCCTTCCCTTGCATCCAGCGCCGTGACCTGTCGAAGCTGTCTGTATATGCCGAGCGATAGCCGATCTTCTGGCCTCGTGACAGGCTGTTGTTCGTGCCGTCCAGGGAGATCCAGATGCCCAGTTTCGTGCCGAGTTGTTCGAGCGATTGCCGAATCTTCGGAAGGGGCTCGTGGGTGGGATTGTCCTGCGGCTGATAGATGGATTGAAACGACTTGCCGTCCTGCCAACCGTGATCGGGAACCATGGCATCCAGATGAGCGTCGTGTTCGGCCAGACGCTCGAAAATCGGACGGGCCGTTCCTTCCACAAACGTCTCGTTCGTGATGAACTTCGCTTGGGCGCTGTACCAGTTGTTGAAGTGCAAGTGACTGCGGGGGCGCTTGCGTGTTCGGGCGACGTGGTCGAGTAAGGCTAACTCGGCGTTCTCGCCGAGCGTGCGGCTGATTCCAACGACCGCCTGTTTGCTAACGATCCCCCATGACTCGTCGCTCTGCACACGGGGATACCCCGGATAATGGAACAGCGTCACCAAGCCGTTGCGCGGCTCGAATTCCCGCTCGCGGCCTTCGAGTTCGACGTCATAGAACCAGCGGTAGTTGTAGTCGGGCTCGATGCAGTCGTTGCTGTGCCAACTAAAGAAGCCGGGGTACTCGATGCCGAAGAACCAGTTTCCGATAAATACGGGCTGCCCGAATCCGCCACGCGACGCCTGTTGGGCCGTCGAAAATCGCTCGACCTGTAGTCGATCAATTATCTGGCCTTCCCTCATCGCGAGTGAAACGGTCTTGTGGTGCGTGGGGCCAGTGCCTAGCGCGTAAGCTACTATTACCTGTTTCGGCGCAGGCTCCGGTAGGGGTTGACGTTGCCGGTAAGAGACGCGGACCGTCATCACGCCGTCCGCTTCTGAACGGACGGGTGGACCGATCGCAACGTAATTAGCGACTGTCCAACCTTGTTCGCTAGCAAGAGGAAGAATGTGGAATTCGTCGCTCTGGACTTCAATGGCGTCGCTACCGTCCGCGCGGGCGAATCGTATGGTTCGCCAACTCCCATCGACTCGACGCAATTCGCGCTGGACGTACCGGTTCTTCAGAACCAACGAGTCAGCCTCGGCCGCTCGCGCGGAACCGGCCGTCGCCGCGATGATCAAGGTGACAGTCAAGCTGCCGAGCTTCGAAAGACGCATCTCTCTATTGTCCTTTGCGAGCGTTCTTTTCGACAACAGGGAGCCCGTCGTCCGGTTGGTTCCACAAGCGATAGGGATCGTCCAGGCGGCGCATTTCAGCAAGCAATAGGGCTTCCATCTCCGCCAGCTTGCCTCTGTAACGCGGATCTTCGGCAAGGTCTCGTTGGTCGGCCGATAATGTGGCGCCCGTCAACGCCGCCACCTTTGGATCGCGATGTTCCTCCAGGAATTCGTCCGGGTTGTCGGCCAGGTTGAAAAGCTGCGTTTCCCGCACGTCATCCCGTAGGGAATCGTACTTGAGAAGTTTCCAATCGCCTTTCTTGACGCAACGCATCCCGGGTTTGGCGCCCCCGCAGTAGACGCCGTAGAGCACGTCGCGGACGGTTTCCTGTTTGCCCTGGAGTACCGGCTTCAGGCTGATTCCTTCGCTGGTCTTGGGGGGCGTGATGTCTGCCAGATCGCAGAGGGTTGAGAGAACGTCGAGGAGGTAGATGTTGCCCTTCACGCGGGAGTTGGGCTGAATGCCCGGCCCTTTGACAATGAAAGGGACGCGCCACGTGTGGTCGTATAGGTTCTGTTTTCCTTGCAGGCCGTGACGTCCGATGGCCATGCCGTGGTCGGCCGTGTAGAAGATGTACGTGTTGTCTAACTCGCCCATGGCTTCGAGTTCTTCAAGTACGCGGCCGATCTGGATGTCGATGTTCTCACTGCAAGCGAACTCCCGGCCAAGTTCGTTCCGGATCGTGCGTTTATCCCGTTTATGCCAGACACCGCTCACATTCACCTCGTCGCGGACCGTCATGTGCGTGTTGTCGAAGGGGTGGGCAGGCAGGTAGTTGCCCGGCAGGCGCGGCTGCTTCGGGTCGGCTGGCGGAAGCTGGTTCTTGTCTGTGTGATTGACGGCCCCGTACTTCGCGAGCAAGTCCGGTTTGCCGTCGCGAACGTCGTGGGGATGAGAGAATCCGAAGTAGATCAGGAACGGATCGGTGTCCTCGGCCGCTTTGCGTTCGGCCAGATATTCCAGGACTCGCTCGGCGTGCCAGGCGCTACCAGTTTCGTCCGTTCCGCCCCTCTTCGTGGCGTCGTGACGAACGGTGAACAGTTCGTTGGCCGCCTCATAGCTGTTGCCCCGTTTGCAGGTTCGCATGGTATCGTAGCCCGCTCGGTTGAAGACGGCGGGCATCGTGTATTGGGCCAAGTCCGGTGGAACCAACTTCGGATTGGTGATGTGCGGATTGTTCATTCGCCCAGGCTTGTTGGGAATGTGCCAGACGGTTCGGCCGGACATGACCATGTGCCGCGAGGGCGTGCAGACGCCGCCCGTCCAAGCGCCCATGTGGTACGCCCCGTCGAAGACCATCCCGTCTGCTGCCAGGCGGTCGATGGTCGGCGTTTGCAGTTCCGAATCGGGATTGTAGACGCTCAGGTCAAATGGCGACTGGTCGTCGACGATGATGAAGAGGATGTTGGGACGGTCGTCAGCAGCAATTGCTGCATGAACCGTACCAAACAGGCTTAGCAGGAAGAGCGGCGGTACGACCAATTGTCTTCGACAAGTGTGCGAGAGTAGCTTCGTGCGGTTCATTAGATTAGCCTTCGTACTGAATGGTCACAAAATAGGCAACGCCGTCTTTGCCTTCGCCGATCAGCGCGGTATTCAGATCGGCGTCACCCGCCTTGAGGTCTAGAGTGAAGCTGGCATGGGTATCCTCAGGGAAGACTGCTTTTTCAATCGTCTGCCCGTCAACCGACACGCGGACTTTTTCGATCGCAAAATCCGTTTCCATATTTCGGCCCCCTTTCCCGAGAGGCAGTCCGGTGTAGAGCGGATAGCGGGAAAGCTTAAAGACGTATCTTCCGTCGCGAACGATACGCACCTTGTAGGGTCCATGGGCCTGCTTGAGTTTCTCCGCGTCGCCTTGACCGAACGCCTGCGAGCCAGAGATCTCCTTGACCCAATAAACGTCCTGGCTGGTCAAGTCTACGATGGGCGCCTGCGGATCGCCGAGGACGAATCGTACTGGCTCTCGTACCAAGAGCTTCCCCCGCGCGTGATAAGCGTCAAACCGGGCGTTCAGCTCTTCCACCACCTCAGGATATTCCGCCGCCACATCGTCTACCTGCATCCGGTCAGTGGAGATGTTGTACAGATGCGTGCCGGCCAGCAATCGCCAGTCTTTCCAGATCACACAGTTTTGGTTCTCGCGTTGGTCCAGTTTCTTGGGATTGAAGTAATAGAAGAAGATCGTGCGGTCATCGTCTACTGGATCGAGGGGCTGTTCCAGATAGGGTTGAAAGGAACGTCCCGCAAACTCTACGTGCTTCGGCGCGTCGAGTTCGCACAGATCGAGCAGCGTCGGGTAGACGTCATGCACCGATATTAGCGTGTTATTCCTGATGCCGGGTTCGATCTCACCAGCGGGCCAGCGAAGGTAGCAAAACACACGATGCCCGCCCTCTTCCTGCGACCCCTTCTTGCCTCGCATTCCCATGTTCCAGTAGTTGGGCGTCCGCGAGATCGCCGCACCTTGCACGCCGTCGTCGGTCGTCATGAGAATGATTGTGTTCTCATCCAGCCCCGTTTTCTGGAGACAGGTCATCAGCCGTCCGACGTTTTCATCAAAGTTGTCGATCATGCCGTAGAGAATAGCCAGCTTTTCATCGATGCCGTCTTCCAAATACGGCCTGGAGTATTCTTCAGCCACCTTGAGGGGAAGGTGGGTGATGTTAGGCGCGAGATAGAGGAAGAATGGTCTCTCTCGGTTTTCGCGGATGAAACGCATGGTTTCGTCAAAGAAAACGTCGGTGCAGTAGCCCCTGAATCTCTCGGGTTTTCCGTTGCGGTAATAGGTGTCGTCGAAGTAGTCGTTGCCCCAGTAGTCCGCGATCTGCCCGACAGCCCCGCAACGCAGTCCGACCACGTCATCGAAGCCCTGATCCTGCGGCCGCATTGGCCAGTTGTCGCCCAGGTGCCACTTGCCGAATTGTCCCGTCCTGTAACCGCCGGCTTGGAAGGCTTCCGCAATCGTAAACGTATCGCCGCGCATCATGGTACGGCCGAGGCTGGTGCGCCATGCGCCGGTCTGCTCGGCATATTGCCCGGACATCAACCCCGCGCGCGACGCCGTACACATCGGCATCTGATGAAAGTTAGTCAGGCTCACACCCTCGGAGGCCAGTTTGTCGATATGGGGTGTGTTCACATACGGATTTCCTTGGAATCCGATGTTATTCCCGGTGTCGTCGGTCATGATGAGGATCACATTCGGCTTTGCCGCCGAAGCCACACCAACCAGGGCGATTGCGAATAGACACGCCACGGTACCCGAGCTTGTTCTTCTCATGGTCACTCCTTATGGCCGTGCAGCTTTCTTAAATGTGTCCCATTTGTCCCGCGGCTTGAATGATGGGGCGTCATAGTCACCTCCGGCATGACTCTCTTGCATGCTTTCCAGGTAAGCTAGCAGGTCCTGCGTCATCTGTTTCACGCGCTCGGGATGTTCGGATCCCTGGCAAACCACGGCAGTCGCCATCGACAAAAGTCAACCAAGCGCTAGGCGTTTCACCAAGCTCATTCTTTCTTGCCTTTCTGCTGTTTGCTGTTGACCGGGTTGGTGGCGACTTCGTGCGAGATGCGGATGGCTTCTTTCTCGCCGCCATTCCAATGCTTGGCGACGATCTCAGCGATGTGCGGATCGTCCGTGTCATGATCCTCCACCGAGACACGCGTTGCTAGTAACTGCTCCTTCAAGCGATTGGTGGTTTGGGCGTGCTCCGGATGACCGTGGAGGTTGTCCATTTCCAGCGGATCGTTCTGGATGTCGTAGAGTTCCCAAGCGGGAGGAGTCGGCGCAGCGCCCTTTCCCGGAGTTTCATCGACACCGTAGAAGAAGATCAGCTTCCACTGCTTGGTGCGGATTCCAAAATGTGCTGGATTGTAGTGATGCTTCATGTGCATCCAGTAGCGGTAATAGGTTGCTTGACGCCAGTCGATCGGTTCCTTCCCGGTTTCCATGATCGAGCGAAAGCTGCGTCCCTGCATCGACTTTGGCGTTTTCACTCCCGCGTAGTCCAGCAACATCGGCGCGAAATCTGTGTTGTTGATCAACGCGTCGGAGCGAGTTCCCGATTCAATTGCCTTTGGGTAACGCACAATGAATGGCATCCGCAGCGATTCCTCGTACATCCATCGCTTGTCGATGTAATCGTGCTCGCCCAGCATCATTCCCTGATCCGACGTGTAGACGACAATGGTGTTGTCCAACTCGCCTTCCCGTCTGAAGTAATCGAGCAGCCGTTTGATGTTGTCATCCACGCCGCGCACGCAGCGCAGGTACTGCTTCAGGTAACTCTGATATCCGGCACGTTTAACTTCGTCGTCCGTCATCACGGAGAGCATTGGTCTCAGCGCCCGATCTCTGCCGACGTGAGAGCGGTATTTGTGTCGCCTGCCAACGGAGGAACCGATCATGAACAATAACTCGTCGTTGTGTCCGCGCGTGGCGATGGAACCGTTGTTCTGGTTGTCAAACAGGCTTTCCGGTTCGGGAATATCGATGTCGGCATAGAGGCTGTCGTAGCGTGCATGGGCATCCCACGGCCCGTGCGGCGCCTTGAAATGGGTCAGGAGCATGAACGGCTTGGTCTTGTCCCGCTGTTTCAGCCATTCGATGGACGACTGCGCGATGAGGTCGGAACAATATCCTGTTTGCGTGTAACAGGACTCCTCCGCCTGCGGAGAAACACGCTCGAAGAATTCAGGGTTGTGATATTTGCCCTGGCTCTGGAGCACCTTGTAGTAGTCGAATGCCAGCGGTTGGATGCCGAGGTGCCACTTTCCGATAACGGCCGTCTGATAGCCCGCATTGCGCATCTCTAGCGGCAGCGTCTGTTCTTCCTTCGCGACTCTGCCGCCGAGGCTGCGGACACCGTTCATGTGGCTGTACTGTCCCGTCAGGATCGAGGCGCGGCTGGGGCTGCACACCGAGTTGTTGCAGAACGTGTTCTCCAACACCATCCCTTCAGCGGCTAGTTTGTCGAGCGTCGGTGTGGGGTTGAGCGGTGCAAGCCGACCACCGTACGCCCCGATCGCCGTCACTGCATGGTCGTCTGACATGAGGAAGAGAATGTTGGGACGGTCTTCGTCTGCTGCCGTCGAAGGCACGACCGAGTGCAAGAACCCGACCAGCAACACAATCGCCAGAAACGAAATTCTGTTGTCAGCGGTCATTTCGTTGTGATCCTCAGGGAGTATGCGAAATCACAGGGTTGCTCGGGCGGGAGAGTCACCTCGAGCCCAGCGGTCGACTGACTCCAGGTGAGCGGGCCTTCGTGACCGAGCAAGCTTACCGACGCAATCTCGAGGTCGGCGTTCTCCGCGAGTGATCGCACTGTGAGCTTATCGTCCTCGGGCCAATCCAGGGCGATGGCATAGAGCGTATCGCCTTTGGTCGTGAAGCGAATGTCCTCCGAGGTGAACTCTTTTCTCCAGTCCCATTGTTCCTTTTCTTCGCCCTTCGCGTTCTTCTTCATGCCGCGAGTAACCGTGGGTCCTTCGGCATGCGTGGTCCAAGGCTCCGTCCCGTAAATTGCTTCGCCGTTGATCTTCAGCCAGCGGCCGATCCCGCGCATGATCTCTTGCTCTTCCAGAGGAATGGAACCGTCGCCTTTGGGAGTCAGCGACAGCAGGAAGATGCCGCCGCGGCTGACCACATCGACAATGCTGCGAACGTGGTAGTCGGCGCCGTCTCGGTACGTTTTGTTGTTGACGTAGCTCCAGGGATAGGCGATGGCTCGATCGATCAGGAACCAAGGTCCCACATCGGTCGGCATGTCGCGACCGTTTTCAAAGCAACGGAGTCCAACCGACTCGGGGAAGTTGAATTCGCCGCCGTGCTTGTTGCAGACGGTCACTTCCTGCCCGTTGTCGCTCGCACGATTGAAGTAGTTGGCCAGGACATTCAGCACATACGACTCCGGTGGATGGTCGTTGCGCATCGAAGTTCGCAGGCCATCGAACCAAATCAAATCGGGACGATATTTGTCGACCACCTCATTCACTTTCAACTTCCACTGGTCGGAGAAGTTTTTGGTCGAGCCGGTGAATGCCGTCCAGTAGAAGTCCGAGTACTTCGGATCAAACACGTCCCAATCTTGACGCATCTGGTCGGTGATATCGTCTTCCTTCATCGCGCCGGTGCAGTACCCGAAGGTGCGGCCGTGATGGAACGTTGCTAGTAGCTTCATATCATCGTAGTTGCGTACGGCTGCGGCGATCTCGCCGTAGACATCCCGTTTGGGGCCCGTGTTCTTCGAGTTCCAACGACTAATCTCACTATCCCACAAAAGAAAGCCGTCGTGGTGTACCAGGCAAATTCCGCCGAATTTGGCACCTGCTTCGTGCATCAGCCCTACCCACTCATCCGCGTCGAATTTCGGAGCCGTAAACATGGGGATGAAGTCCTTGTAGCCGAAGTCTTTCAGCGGCCCGTACTTCTCAGCGTGGTAGGAGTGTACTCCCTTCTTGTCGGTCTTGGCGCCTTCGTACAGGTTGCGGATATAGTCCGGACCGCCATGCGCCGGTACGGAGTACACGCCCCAGTGCGTGTAGACACCGAATTTGGCGTCCTTCAACCACTGCGGAATCTGCTGCCCGGACAGCGAATCCCAGGTTGGCTCGAATGGCTCGGCGGCAAACGTGCCTGTCCAGGCCAACAGCATGGCTCCAATCGTATAGATGTTGATAGGGAAGCGTTTCATTTCACAGGTGCTCGCTAAACTGAGTTGTGGTTTGGGCAAATGGAAAGTGTGCCGCCGTCATCGCGACGATTGGATCGGTTCGGTGAACTCGGCGAATGTACCTGGGACGTTGCCTACCGCCTCGCGGAGCAGCCGACGCATCGCTTCGACGCGCGTCTTCAGCCGTCCGTCCTGGTAGAGATTCTCTCGCTCAAGTGGGTCCTCATGGACGTTGTAGAGTTGATCCTGGTCATAGTAATTCGGATAGAACTTCATGGCCGGGCCTTCCGAACCTCGTCCACCAGGCCGGTCGGCCAAATGGGTGTATGGCTTCGGCGGATTCGGCGGCAGTGAAGGCGGCAGGCGAAAGGCCAGGTATTTCCAGCCGTCCTGGAGCACGGCACGGGTCGCGCCCAGTTCGAAGAACAGATAGTCGTGGATCTCTCGCTCACTTCCCTGAAGTACGGGAACGAAGCTATTTCCATCCACGGCGTGCCGATCCTCGCCGGGAACTCCGCAGAGGTCCATAATTGTCGGCGCGAAGTCGATGTTGGAGACTCGGACTTCCGTTTGCCGGCCGCCCTTCACGTAGCGGGGCGACCATACGAAGCTGACGGAACGAATGCCGCCTTCGTAGAGTGAGCCTTTGCCACTTTCGACACCGTGGTCGTCGAAGTAGAAAACGATCGTGTTGTTGAGTTCTCCCAACTCTTCAAGCCTGTTCAAGACGGCGCCAATGCCGTCGTCGAGCCAGAGCAGATCACAAGCCGGACCATCTGTGGAAAGGCCTGCCTTGCGGACTCGCTCGGAGATGCTTGAGCGGGGCGGTTGGACATCCAGCGGCGAACCCAGCAAACCGGCGGGCGTGGCCAGTGGGTCGCCCGTGTATTTCCTATTGGCCGGTCCCGGCCCATGGTTCAACGTCGTTGCCATGTAAAGGAAGAACGGCTTCTCCGTCTGCTTCCATGCGTCGAGGAAATCAAGGGCACCGCCGGTAATCCAGTCCACGTTGTGGTACTCGAGCGCCTTGCACGTATGCCCAGGAAGATTGCCGGCGTAAACACTGGCCGCGAAATCGAATCCACAGGCTTTCAACGACTCCACTTGCTCGCGTTGTTTGGCTGCATAGTAACCGGCCACCTCCGGTTGCCGCGGATCGGCGTCGTCCGCAGGTGCCTCTGTCTCACGGCTCTTTGATCTGAGCTTGATCACATGGTTCTTGCCCACGGCTCCGGTGAAGTATCCGGTCCTTTGCAGCGTACGGGCGATATCGGAAGTCTCGCCGTCAATGTGGCTGTTCCAAGTAATGTTGACTTGTTCGCCTCTTTCGGCCGCCTTGGAAAATGGAGGAGAGCGGATGGCCTCGGTTCCCGTCCAGACCGAAATTCGGGATGGATTGGCG
>JACKQG010001362.1_pt1 | contig 34004 bp, 11 predicted proteins | sample 8237621 | NCBI WGS metagenome assembly JACKQG01 (sample SAMN15677084, study PRJNA649215) | marine metagenome | biome: marine; feature: Black Sea; material: saline water; isolation source: suspended particulate matter (SPM) from the Black Sea western gyre | collected 2013-06-09/2013-06-10 | depth...
CTGAAGAAACTGGTTGTACAGATGAGTTAGCTTGTAACTTCGTGGAAACTGCAACAGAAGATGATGGTAGTTGTTATTCTGAAAATACAGTAACTTGTTATGAAGATGTAGATGCAGATGGTTATTACAACCAAACTCAAGATTACACAGAATGTGATGCTGTATGTTTAGACTTAGGTGAAGCTTGGTCAGACTCAGAAGGTAGTGGAGTTGAAATATTTGGTTGCGATGATCCAGAAGCTAATAATTATGATGAAACTGCTACTGAAAACGATGGAAGTTGCGAATATAATACTCCTCCTGTAGCATTTGATGATGCTTTTGAAACATCTGAAGATGTTATTTTAACTATCGAAGCACCAGGAGTTCTCGGTAATGATGAAGATGCAGAAGCCGGTGGTTCTCCTGATTGGGTTGTGGATGTACCTTTTTATGAATTTAATGCAACAATTACTTCCGTTGTTTTCTTTAACGATGAGGAATCTGTTGATGAAAATGATATAGTTGCTGCATTTGTAGATGATGTATGCCGTGGATTAGCAAGTCCAACATATTTCCCAGTTAATGGAAGATACACTGTAAATATGATGATTTATAGCAATTTGTCAACTGGTGAAACTATGACATTTAAGGCCTATGACTCATCTGCAAATATGGTTGGTATTGTAGATTATTCGTATGATTTTATAGCTAACGAGAATGTAGGTAATGATATGGTGCCTAATGAGTTACATTGTACTTATGAAGGTGAAGGTCAGGTTTTATCAACTGTTTTGGATACTGATGTAACAAATGGTAATCTTACATTAAGTGCAGATGGTTCATTTGAATATACTCCAAATGCAGATTGGTTTGGAACCGATAGTTTCACATACACAGCGTTTGATGGTGAGTTTTATTCTGATCCTGCAACTGTTACTATTACTGTAACATCTGTGAATGATGCTCCAACAATTGATTTACCTGAAAGTTTTACATTTGATGAAGATGGTAGTTTAACTGAAGATTTCACTTCTTATTTATTTGATATAGATGAAGATATTCTAACATTAGATGTTTCTGATAGTGAAATTATTTCAGTAGTCATTGATGGCTTTACTGTAACACTTGAAGCTGCAGAAAATTGGAATGGTACTGAAACTATCACATTTATTGTTGACGATTCTCAAGGTCGTGAAATCGCAAGTGATTTAGTTGATATTATAGTATTACCAACTAATGATGCACCAACTGCAAACGAAATGTTTATTGCAACTGATGAAGATACTCCAGTAGAAATTACATTGTCTGGTTATGATATCGATGGAGATGATTTGACCTTTACAGTTGTAGATGCACCAATTAACGGTACTTACGAAGGTGGGATTTATACTCCAAATGCTAACTATTTTGGTGAAGATACATTTACTTTTGTAGCAAATGATACTGAGCTTGATTCTGATCCTGCAACTGTTACTATTACTGTAACATCTGTGAATGATGCTCCAACAATTGATTTACCTGAAAGTTTTACATTTGATGAAGATGGTAGTTTAACTGAAGATTTCACTTCTTATTTATTTGATATAGATGAAGATATTCTAACATTAGATGTTTCTGATAGTGAAATTATTTCAGTAGTCATTGATGGCTTTACTGTAACACTTGAAGCTGCAGAAAATTGGAATGGTACTGAAACTATCACATTTATTGTTGACGATTCTCAAGGTCGTGAAATCGCAAGTGATTTAGTTGATATTATAGTATTACCAACTAATGATGCACCAACTGCAAACGAAATGTTTATTGCAACTGATGAAGATACTCCAGTAGAAATTACATTGTCTGGTTATGATATCGATGGAGATGATTTGACCTTTACAGTTGTAGATGCACCAATTAACGGTACTTACGAAGGTGGGATTTATACTCCAAATGCTAACTATTTTGGTGAAGATACATTTACTTTTGTAGCAAATGATACTGAGCTTGATTCTGATCCTGCAACTGTTTCAATTACAATAGCACCGATTAATGATGTACCTTCAGATTTTGTATTATTAACACCTGAAGATAATACAGAAATCTTGATAACAGAAGAAAATCTTGATGTTGTATTAGAATTCTCGTGGGAAGCTTCAACCGATCAAGATGATGATGAATTAACTTATACATTTATTGGATATGGTGATCTTGAAATGTTGGCCTTCGGTTCTACTACCGAAACAAGTTTCTCAGTAACTTATGGAGAATTAGAAGATTTGATGTATCTTCAAGGCTTAGAAGTTATAACAGGAACTTGGTCAATACTTGTTACTGATGGTGTGGAAAATGTAGAAGCTATTGCGTTTGCATTAACAATTGATGGTTCTGCTGTTGGAATTGATGGCGTAATTGCTCCTGATAATTTTGCATTACGACAAAATCATCCAAATCCATTTAATCCTGTAACAACTATTTCTTACGATATTTCTGAGGTTTCTCATGTTGTGTTAGAGGTTTACAATGTTATGGGACAAAGAGTAAATACTTTAGTTAATGGTACAGTTAATGTTGGATATCATCAAGCACAATGGGATGGTAGAGATGATTCAGCAAGACAACTACCTTCTGGAGTTTATCTATATCATCTTACAGTGAATGGAATTACTGTGGATATGAAGAAGATGATGATGATTAAATAGTCACATCATCAAATGCTAATTTATATGAACGGGGGAGAGATTATTCTTCCCCGTTTTTTTTTCACCTCACCCTTAAACCATTTATTATTAAGTCCCATACGAGTATATTTATTTCCATATTGAAATTTGAACCTTGAATAGTAGTTCTCAATCGTCAACTATTAACTGCTTTTAACTTTGAGAATAATATAATTTAGATGTAACATTGCCCATAGTTTGGAGGTATAATAATGTTAAGTTGTTACATATTGTAATACAATATTTATTGGAATGACATCCTTACTGTTGGTATTATAGAGTGCTAATTGAGATAATAATTTAAATTTAATCAAAAAGTAAAAACCTAAAAAGAAAGGAAATAATAATGATTAAGTTAATGAAAAAACAAATGATTGTAGTGCTTACGCTTGTTGCGTTTGGTGCAATCTTATTTGCAGATGCTCCTGTTTGGGAAGTAGATGTACCAGCGTATGAGTTTAATGCGACTCAAACTGGTGTAGTTACTTTCGATGGTGTGGAATCAGTTGATGAAACTGACATCATAGCTACATTTGTAGATGATGTATGCCGTGGTGTTGCAAGCCCATCGTTTTTCCCAGTTACTGGAAGATACACTGTAAATATGATGATTTACGCAAATTCAAACGGTGAAACTATGACATTCAAAGCTTATGATTCTTCTGCTGATGTAGTATTTGAAGAATTGTTTGATATTGATGGAAATGTCTATACTTACACTTTCTTAGCAAATGAAAATGTAGGTAATGATATGACACCAGTTGAATGGTTTGCTGTAACTCCAGTTGAAGCAATTACTGCTGAATTTTCAGCAGATGTAACTGAAGGTGCTGAAGCTCCTTTAACTGTTACATTCACTGATTTGTCTGTTGTAAATGAAGGTGAGATTACTTCTTGGACATGGGATTTTGGTGATGGCGAAACAAGTGTTGAGCAAAACCCTATTCACGAATTTGTAACTGCTGGATATTTTACAGTTGCACTTACAGTAAGTGATGGAGTTAACGAAGATACAGAAACTAAAATTGATTATATTCATATCAATGAAGCTCCTGTTTTGACTGATATTGCAGACCAAACTATCAACGAAGATGAGTTTATCCAAATAATTTTGGAAGCAACTGATGACGGTGGTAATTTAGTTTTTGGTGCAACTTCTGATGAAGTTAATATAACGGTAAGCGTAAACAATGACCATATGTTACTCACTCCAGCTGAAAACTGGTTTGGTGAAGCGTTAGTTACTGTTACAGTTGCAGATAATTTTGGTGCAACTGATACAGATGATTTTACACTAACTGTAGTTTCAGTATTAGATGCTCCTGTTGCAGATTTTGATGCTGATGTAACATCTGGTATTGGTTCTTTAGAAGTTCAATTTACCGATTTATCAACAGATGTTGATGATGCGATTGTGGCTTGGGATTGGAACTTTGGTGACGATGCTACAAGTACTGACCAAAATCCTATTCATCTTTATGAAATGGCAGGAAACTATACAGTAACATTAACTGTAACTGACGAAGCTGGTTTAACAGGTACAGAAGAAAAAGTTGATTATATTGTAATTGTACCTCCGGAAGAATTATTCCCTCCAAGAAACCTAAATGCAGAAGTTGTTGACATTAACGATGTTAATTTGACTTGGTCTGCTCCTAACTCAGGTGGTGAAGGTGATGAAATTGAAGAAGGTTTTGAAGCTGCATTTCCTCCAGAAGGTTGGTTAGATATCGATAATAATGGAGATGGATACTCTTGGCAAGCTTATGAATATGATCCACATAGTGGAACATATGCTGCTGGAAGTTCTTCTTGGCCAGATCAAAATCCTGTTACACCTGATAACTGGTTAATTACACCAGCACTTGCATTGGGCGGTGCAGAAGAATTGACTTTCTGGACAGCAACACAAGATCCTGCATATCCAGCGGAACATTATTCTGTGAAACTATCAACTACGGGTACAAATGTTTCTGATTTTACAAATGTGTTGTTTGAAGAAACATTAGCTGATGATATTTGGCACGAAATTACAGTTGACTTATCTGCATTTGCAGGTGAAACTGTTTATATCGCTTTCCAACATCACGATTGTTATGATATGTTTTGGATGAAATTAGATGATATTTCTGTACTTAATAGAAATACAAGAGAAGTTGTATTTTCTGCAGATTTTGAAGATGTAAGTGATTTTGCAAAAATGACACAAAGAAGTAGTGGTTCAACTAAATATTCTACAACTAACCGTGAATTTTTGGGCGAATACAATGTTTACCGTGATGGTGTTCAATTAAATGTTGATCCTATTACTGAAACGAACTTTGAAGAATATGATCTTGAGGTTGGAACTTATGCTTATACTGTAACAGCACTTTATACAGGTGGGTATGAATCTGATCCAACTGAACCAGCTGAAGCTATAATCTTAGGTACTGGTACAATTACAGGTACAGTAACTGATGCTTTAGATGGAGTTGCAATTGAGGGTGCTTTAATCACAGCTGGTGAATTTGAAGTATTGACAGATACCGAAGGTTCTTTCGTACTTGAAGTTATTGAAGGAACTTATGATGTTACTTGTTCTGCAGGTGGTTATGCAGACCAAACAGAAACTATTACAATTGCTTATATGGATGTTATTACTTTAGACTTTTCTATGGATGAAGTACCTTATGCTCCAACCGTAGTTGAAGCTGTAGTTAATGAAGATGATACTGAAGCAACAATTACTTGGTCTATGAATGCTGAACCTGTTGGTGAATGTGCTGGAAGTTATTCTGTAGTTGGTATTGCTGACCTTGATGAGGATGGTGTTGATGATCCTTGTTGGTCAGACGGTACTGGTTACTTCTATTTCACTTGGGAAGGTGGCTGTTTGGCTACTTTTATTGAGTATAGTGCTGGTGGAATTGATCTTTCATCTTATGGATTTACAGAAGGTTTCTTCTTCTATGGATTTGAGCCGGGTGTAACTGAAACTTTTGCAATGACTTTTGATACAGGTGATGTTGCGACAGGCACAGCAACTTCAGCTTGTGGTGGTCGTGATGGTTTAACTCCTGGTGAGCTTATTACAGATATAAAATACAGAAGATATAATCATTTTGAAGATGCGAGCTATATAAGTCACTCAGATTATGTGTATGAAACACCTAACCTAAGAACTTTAGATGGCTATAATGTGTATCTACTTTTAGAAGATGATGAAACCAACGAAGCTAACTGGGTTACTATTGCTGAATCTGTTGTAGATACTTTTTATGTAGATGCAACTTGGGCAGATGTAGAATCAGGTATTTACGAATATGCTGTTAAAGCGGTTTATTCAAGTGGTACACATTCTGATCCAACATTCTCTGATGTGCTACCAAAAGATATGACAGTAGAAGTTACAGTGAATGTAATCTTGAACTCAGAAGAAAGTCCAGCTGGCGCACAAGTTACTTTATATGGTGATGAATTTGATTATACAGAAACTGCTGGTGCAGATGGTGTTGTATTTCCTGAAGTATGGAAAGGTAACTATGATTTGTTAGTTGAGTTAAGTGGCTATACTGAGTATGAACAATCTAATATTGATATTCAAGATGCAACTACTTTAGATGCTGTGCTTACAGAAATCATAGAAGCACCTGAAAACTTAGTTGTGAGTGTAGATGCTCCAAATGTTGAATTATCTTGGGATGAAGCTGGCCAAACTACAATTTTGACTATCGAAATATTAACTGATGATTATGGTTATGAAACTACTTGGGATCTAGTAGATTCTAATGGTAATGTGATTGATAGTGAAATGAATGGTGATTTTGCCAATGCAACTTTATACACTTGGGAATATGAACTTGAACTAGGTACTTATGTTTGGACGATATATGATGAGTGGGGTGATGGCATTTGCTGTGATTATGGTGAAGGTTACTATAATCTATATCTTAACGGTGACAACTTTGCAAGTGGTGGAGTTTTTGGAGCTTCTGAAAGTATCGAATTTGATACGGATGGTGGATCTACACCTGATGGATATTTTGATTGCGATGGTGTAGAGTTTGATGATGCTTATCTTGCTTGGCTTGGTGATGGATATTGTGACGATGGTACTTACGGTGTAAACTTCCTCTGTGATGATTGGGGATGGGATTGTGGAGATTGTGAAGGTCAAACAGGTCCAGATCCAAACGGTTGGTGCGATGGTAGAGAATTTGCTAATGATATGCCTGCAAAAGATAGTTTTGTACCGGTGTTCAGAAGTTTAGAAGGATATGTAATTTATGTTGATGGATTAGAAGTAGATATTGCAACTGAAACTTCATACACTTGGGTAGCAACGGTAGGCGGAACTTATGATTTCTGTGTATCTGCACTATATACAACTGGTGAATCTTCAATCATCTGCGAAGAAGGTGTTGAAGTACCATTTGGTGATGTTAGTGATTTACATCCGATAGCATTTGACTTGCATCAGAATTATCCAAATCCGTTTAATCCTGTAACAAGTATTGGTTACGATATTCCTGAAGCTTGTGAAGTTCAAATTAGTATTTATAATGTACTTGGACAACAAGTTAAAACACTTGTGAATGATTCACATCAACCTGGTTATTATTCAGTTCAATGGGATGGTACAAATGGTGCAGGTAATATTTTACCAAACGGTTTGTATATTTACACCATTGATGCTGGTAATTTCAGTAGCGTTAAAAAGTTAGTATTAATGAAATAAGAAAAAGTGATACGGATTAAGTGATTGTACAATTCACTTAATCATAAGCTATAAACTAAAACCCCTTGGAGAAATCTGAGGGGTTTTTTTAAATGGTTCTTAACAGATTTGAGTACTTTATTGAATTTGGCCTTACTCAATTTGCGTATAAAAACAAAAGTTGAATTCCGTTTAAAAAGAAATGCTGTCTGAAGTCAGTCAACTGACGGACAAGTTTATTTCTTTTAGGAATGAAAATAGTTGTTTTAGCAAATTGAGTGTCGCCTTGACCTTTTTGGTTCTTTTTCTGTCAAGAGAAAAAGAACAAGCTACTAAACTAATAATTGAGATAAATCCCGTATATCTATAAATCCTACTTCTGGCAATGTTTAGGGTCACAACAAAATCTTTCGTCAAGTCCGATTTACTTTATTCTAAAATAGTTAATCGATGTTCGATATTCAAAAAATAAGGGCAAGTTTGCACTAGCCATTACATTTAGCTTTGAAACCTTCACATCGAAAAGTATCGTTTATTGTGAAGAACCTTTTAAACTAAAAATGGATAACTGACAATGACATTACCAAGTTTCCAGTTTCAAATTTCAACCGGGAAACAAATATGCTCTTAGGAACCTCAATTATAAATGCGGGGGTAGCCACAGTAAGCAGTGGCTTAGACTGTGCAATCTGAGGTTAAATAGAAGGATTTCTTTGTAGTGAAAGAGAACATCGAAATTTAATATATATGGTTTGTGATTATTACTTGAATGGGTCTATAAAAATGGGGTAAATTCGAAGATGAAATTTCAGAGAAATTTGGTGGCTTGATTTAAGTTATTTACTTCTGAAAACTATAATTGAAAATATTTATTCTCTTGAAGGAATGAAAGGCAAACAAAAACTGATGAAAAAGATTTATTTTATACCGTTATTATTCTCACTAATTCTTATACCAAATTGTGATGATCCCCTAGAAGAAAATGATGCAACTGTGACAGATACACGAAATCTGACATCTATTGGAAACGGAAATATTGGATCCGTAGATGAATATTTCTACGATTTTGATAATGAAATTAATGTAACATTTTTAAATTGGGGTTATACAAATCTCCAAAACCCTGATTTGAACCCACCGAATATTGACGATGATGCTCTAAGCTTTAGAACGTTCCCATCAATAACTGTAACTGATACGAGTTACAATCCATTAAATGATTCAACATTTTCAGGTTATATTGAAATAACCTATGATGAACTTACCGAAGCTGATAAAGATTCATTATTCACACGAACTGTATTAGATTCTATTGCGGATTATACGGTTCTTATTGAGGACTCTTTGGAAGTTGATCAGTTCAAGAATAAAAACTTCATTACTTGGGATTTAAGTCTAAAACGATATGATACAAATAAGGATGAAGATTGGACAAGACCAAAAGAATTATTTGAATTTGTGGATTCACTGGATATCATAGAGTATCATGTTGTTGTTGACACTAATGTTACAGAAATCCATGATGTTACTTTATTTGTAGATACAGACCAACTCGTGAAAGCCGAAACAGAATATTTAACTCTAAATGATTCAGGCGAACCTGTTCCTCATACTTATGGAGATTATATTTCGTACACCAAAAAAGAATTTGCCCCAGATTCTTTGCAGTACATCACTCATGGTGATTGTAGATATAACGGAGTAATAGATGATGCTGAGACTGAAATCGAAGAAGAATGTATTTATGGAATTTGGAATGGCACAGGCACATATTGCGATGAGCCAAATGGATTACATGATATGGCAGAAACTTTTGTTGATGAAAATAATAACTCAACTTGGGATGAAGGTGAATTGTATAAGGATTGGAATTGCAACAATCAATGGGATGATGCTGAGACTGAAATCGAAGCTGAATGTACGGATGGTATCTGGAACGAAGAAGAAGGATTCTGCGATGTGCCGAACGGAAAATGGGATGATGCAGAAACTTCTTACAATGGTCATATCGGAGAACTAAGTGATCGACCAGGAAATTTGTTAGTAGATTATTCTAATCCTTTAAATCCAACTATTGTAGATAGCATAGCTTGTGGAGATTCGCTTAAATTGAAGTTTAGTAATGATTATTATAAAATAATTGTAGAAAATGAGTATAGTGATTATGTCCAAATGAATATTGACGATATTGATTATATTGAAACTATTTGGACCAACAACATAATAGATCAGACTTTTGCAAATGGTTCAACAGATTACTATGTAACCAAAACAGAATGGTACGATGAATCAAATGATAGACAATATGATTACCATCTCTTCAAACAAGGTTCATCTGTTGTTTCAAAATTAGAACATCCAAGTTATTTTCTTCCTGGAGGTGCTTTTGCAGGTTTCGGACATGATTCTTGGGAAGAAGGGACTTATAGCCCAGATGCTTTTGTAGATGGTTTCTGGTTTGAAGAATTTGCACAAGATATCCCATTATATTACACCTATAGTGGACAGTTTAGGGATGGTGAAATTGTACAATCTGACACTACAATTGTTACACCAATAGCAATTTACAATATAACAAAATCTTACATGGTGGAGTCTGACACTGTTACAGTACCGTTATCTGTTCATGATGAAAGTGATTCTCTTTTATCTTCGAATACATTTTTTGATAAAGAATCTTGTTTTAAGATTACTCGTGAACTAAGCATGATTATGGTTGGTAGTGGTGTGGAATATGGTGAGAAAAATATTACTTGGGTTGCTGAAGGAAATGGAATTGTTAGAGATGAAGTTTATATCCGTTGGACAGAACCATCTTGGATTAATGGTCAACAGTGGTTTCCATATTCAAAATGGGAAATTGTTAGTTATTCAGAAAATGAAATACTTGGAAGAGGATTTAATAATTCCAATTATATAAAATTAAATGAACTTGAAAATTTACCTGAAGTAAATAATGATCCATATCAAAAAAGACGGACAGTCGGTTTGCAAAGGGTTTCATTAATTGAATCTACAGGGAATTAGAGATAAACCGATGAATCGGTTTTGTTTTATGAATAATATTATTCCCACGACTGAAGTCGCGGGCTACGGTTGGCTGTGTTTAGATTTAAATAAACTAGTTGCAATTAGACTAAAGCAACCAACATGTGGGCAATGAGAAGATGAAAAGATGTAACAATAATGGTTTCTTGATGTTATGGTAAAATCAAGCAACCCACAGTTTCAACTGTGGGTAATTAAAAGAAGAAAAGATATAACCATTTCAATGGTTTATTAGTAATTTGATGAGTCATTCACTTACAAAATTATGGATACACAGTATATTTGGAACGAAAAACAGAGAACCTCTGATATCAAAAGATATAAGCGGTACTGTTCATAATCATATGCAAGAACAATTAGAAGAAATGGGCTGTAAGGTGCGGATTATTAAAGGAACTAGTGACCATGTTCACCAACTATTTTTGCTGTCGAACGATAATTCTATTGCACAAGTTATGAAATCGATAAAAGGTGAATCTTCTCATTGGATAAACCAGAAGAATTTGACAAAGACAAAATTTAGTTGGCAGACTGGGTATGGTGCATTTTCAGTTAGTGAATCAAATGTTAGTAAAGTTGAACGATATATTAGAAACCAAGAAGAGCATCATAAAAATATGACTTTTAGAGAAGAATATGAACGATTTATGAAACAACATAAATTAGAGATAAACCAATGAATCGGTTTTGGTTTATGAATATTGTTATTCCCACGACTGAGGTTGTGGGTTTCGAGACTAAAGCTACCTACAGTTACTGTGGGTGTTGGAAATAAAATAAGCATAACCATTTAATGGTTTTGTTAGTGGAAAGAAATAAAGAAAGATTTTATTAAAATGAGAAAACAAAGTATGATGAGATATATTCTATTATCACTCAGTTTAGTAACCGTTATATTTGCAGGTACTGATGGTACAATTCGAGGTAAAATTACTGATCAAGCAGGAAATGCCTTGCCATTTGCTCAGATTTATATAGAGGAACTGAGCATTGGGGCAGTCGCTGATGTGGATGGTGATTATATTGTGATGAATGTTCCTGTAGGAACCTATGATGTAACCTTTATGATGCTCGGTTATAGTAAAGTGGTAGTTACAGATATTGGTGTTAAAATGGATCAATCGGTTTACATAAACCAAATTCTATCTGAAGAAGTTATTGAAGGTGAAGAGATTATTGTTCGCGGTGAAAGGGATTTGGTCGAAAAAGGTACCACAGCTAAAAAAATTACTGTTGGCAAAGAAGCTATTGAAGCTCTTCCTATAAGAGATATTACAGAATTATATTCGCTTCAATCAGGTGTGGTTAAAGTAGAAAGTAAAACTCAAGGTATTCCAGACCACGAAGAAAGAGGATTAGAAGAAGTGCATGTTCGTGGAGGTAGAAGCGGAGAAATTGCCTATATGATTGACGGTTTATACATCAGAAATCCTATTTTTGGTGGAATTGGAAATGGAACTCGTCTCAATCTGTTTGCTGTTAAAGAATTTGACTGGCAACCAGGTGGCTTTAATGCTGAATATGGTGATGCTATGTCTGCTGTTTCAAATATGCACACTAACTTTGGTAATGATAATTTTGAGTATAAATTCAAATATGAAACCAGTACTTTAGGTGCTGTATCTGGAAACTACTATGATGAACTCCGTGGCTATAACGATTATAATTTTGGCATAGGTGGTCCTATATCGGTAGCACAAGATATTCACTTTTGGCTTTCTGGACAATATACTGATAATCAAACATATAGTGTTTATAAATTTGATGATAAAGTATTTATAGAAGATGACCCAAATAATGACAATAACAGAGAAAATTTAGTTAATCCTTGGGATAACATTGCTGGTTTTAAAGGTTTTGGGTTTGACAGAACTATTGATGGGTTTGGTAAGATATCATGGAAACCAAACAACAAAATCCGTACTAATTTTTCGTATTGGCAAGTTGCTGCGCACAGAAAAGTATTTAATCCGAGATATATGTATTGGGATGACGGACAGAACGAGTTATTCCGCGATACAAAGAGATATACTTTTGAACTCAATCACCAGTTAACAGGTAACTCATTTTATACAGTTAGATATTCCCGTTTTGAACAAGGACAATTTCAAGGTGTAAGATGGGCTGATAGTGATAACGATGGTTACCCTGATTGGTTTGAGTGGAATCATCCTGCTGGTGAAAGGAGTATGTCTGATCCATATAATGCAAATGTCGTGCCTTATGATATTGTTAATGGTGATACTGTAAACTATGTAATGCGTGATGGAAATGGTCCAGATGATTGGTCGAGTGGTTGGTATTATGGAGCAGATGCTGGAAATTATAATTGGGATGTCGCAGAAGATTTTGATGATGTTAACGGAAACGGAATTAGGGATTATGGGGAAGATTTTACAGATTTGAACAATAATAATGAATGGGATGGTCCGGCAAAAACAGAGGATTGTTATTACAGAGATGGTTCATATTGGCTAACTCCTGAAATGTATGTAAACTGGCAAAATTTTACAGATTATTCTTCAATTTACAATAGATATGAGCAAGACCCTTGGTATGATGAATTCTATGGCGATGCACAAGAAGCAGTAAATAATGGCTCAGTAAATAATCAGCCATCACAAGCATCTTTAGAAATTGTGGATAATTACAGTATGTATAATTCATGGTTTGGTACTATTAACGATTCACTTTATTATTTAGGTGGCTGGGATGAAGGTCAAACTTTTGGTGGACACGATAGATTTTATGGTACTTCAATGGCTGTTACAGATGAATTTAGAGCCGATTTCACTACACAGTTAACTAAAAAATGGAAAGTCCGCTCTGGAATTGATTGGAAAACTCATAAACTAAATTTTTATGAAGTAAAAAATCCATGGGACGATGTAGCTGCATTCAGACAAAGATTTTCTGAACAATGGGACGATTATGGTGCTGATGGTATTCCTATGATCGATAATGCTGGTGTTGCAGATGAAGGAGAAGGAAACGGTGTTTGGGATGAGGGTGAGAAATTTAGTGACTTTAACGGAAATGGTCGATGGGATGATTATGTAGAACCAGAAGAGTTGTCTGGCTATATACAAAACACATTTGAAGTGCCTTGGATGGTTATCAATGCTGGTATAAGACTTGATGCTGTAAATTATAATTCTAAAATATGGGCAGATACTACTGGTGAATTTTCACCGGGAGTTCCTTGGTATTTTAATGATGAAGATGGAGATGGGAATTGGGATCAAGGAGCTGAAGAAGCAGATGACCAATCACAGGATAGTTGGGGTTCAAATACTAAAGTTATTTTCAAAAACTCAGAATGGCTATGGAAACTCAGTCCTCGTTTAGGATTTAGTCATGTGATTACAGACCAAGCTACATTTACATTTAACTATGGTTTATATTATCAAACACCTGTTTACCAAAATGTATATTTGAATACAAATCGTCAAGAAGATCCAATGGAATTATTTGAAGAAAGTGATGGATATATTGGTAATGCAACTATGATTGCAGCAAGGACACAATCTTATGAATTTGGATTTAACATTCAAGTTAACCGTAATTGGGCCTATTCGTTAATGGGTTGGGTAAAAGATATGGATCAATTGGCAACTGCTAAAACATACAGAAGTGGGGTTTATGAATATCAAATTTATGACAATGGAGATTATGGAAGTGCAAAAGGTATTGATTTCACTCTGCAAAATCGAGGAATGTTTTTTACTACAATGCTTCAATATACATACTCACACGCAAAAGCTAATAGTCAATACGATGGTGCAGCTTTTGGGCAAGTTTATGTAGATGCTCCTTCACAAGAGTTTACAATGTCGTATGATAGAACTCACGATTTAACTGTATCAATGTTTACAGTTCTACCATTTGGTATTAGAACATCGCTTACTGGATTTTATCAATCTGGAGCACCTTATACTCCAATGATTTTTAATGGAGATAAACCTGAAGAAGATGTTAAGAATAAATTCACAAAACGAGGTCCAGCATATAAAAATGCTAACTTATCATTCTCTAAATATGTATCTTTGAACGATATAAAATTAGCAATTGGACTAAATGTTTACAATGTATTTAACTATATGAGTCCTTGGGATGTATGGCCATTAACTGGAGAAGCTGATGATCCTGGTGACTATTATACAGATGATGTAGGTTTACCTTATGATAGTGATGCTTCAGGAGATGGCCCAGACGGAAACTTGTCGTCAGCTTATTATGATATGCCGTGGTTTTATTCTCCTCCACGACAGATAAATTTCTTTGTACAAATTGAATTTAAATAAGAGATCGAAACAAAATGAAAATTAATTATATGAAATTATGCAAAAGTGTTCTGTTTGTATCTGCAATTGCATTTGGTAGTATTTTTGCCGCAGATGACAAACCAAACGATGGTGTTGGAGAAAATTTCAATTCCAATGGTGGTAGTCTTGGCAAAATTGGTGATTGGAACCAACCATCTAACCCAATGTTAGACAGAGCAAAGGGATTTTTGCTTAAAGGAAAAGTGAAAAATGCGGTTACTAACTATGGTAATTTTATAACTTGGGACGAACATCCAGCCGGATTATGGGGTGATTATACTTATCTTCCTCATGTTGCGTTTGTTTCTGGTGTTCCGGGACAAGTTTATTCGTCTGATTTTGAATGGTTAGAGGGTGAAGTCTCGGATGATGGTAAATTCAAATTTTGGGAATCTCCATCTGCTTATGATAAGTGGTTTGAAAATGGTAGTGATAATTTTGTAGGTGTTGTTTTTGAAGTATCTGATGATAAGGGAAAAGTTGGAGAAAAAGTTGAGACAATTGATGATTTAACCACTTATAATCAATGGGGAATTGAAAATGGTGCAGTTTTTATAAGTGTTGAGTATGATGAATATTTCCCAATTGATCCGAATAATTCCAGTGCTGATATTGGTTTAATTTATCCTTGGGCATTAAGACCAAAACTTAAAGAAAGATTATCTGATTTTGATTTATATGATTATGGCGATGACGGTGAAGAATGGACTTTTGGATATTGTTATAACGCAGAAAGTGATGAATATATTTATGATTTGGTAACTTGCGCAGACCTTGAATTAGAATGGGTTGACGAGATGGATCAGTATGATTATTACGGAGCTACTTTTAGTGAATCTTGGTTCACTAGATGGAATCCTAACACAAATACTGATTGGCAAGCCACAACAAATTCTAGAGTAAATACACATAACTCTGATGTAGATGCTGGTGATGTTTTTGGTTCAACTGACTTTACTGATACTGGTGATACATATCCTATGTTAGCTCATAGTGACCACTCTGAAACTTGGCCAGTAAAAATGATTGAGGGTGCAGAAACTCCCTTTTGGCCAGGATGGAGAGCTGAAAATTATATTCCTGAAGAATCTGGTTGTTCTCCACAATCACGAAGTAATCCGGATTGCTGGGAAAAAGACCCTGATAGATTTATTTCTGATACCGATGTTTATATGGAATTTGATGATAGATGGGCTCATCGAGGTAATTTGGTAAGTGATAACGAATATCTTCAAACGGGGTATCCAATGGGTCTTAAAGTAATGGCACAAGCTCATTCTTATGGTGTAGCTTATGCTGAAGATATTATGTTTGTAACTGTAAATGTAAGAAATGAAAGTGGTGATTGGTGTGCTTTCGAAAGAGATAAAGATGGCGTTGAAATTCCAGTATTGGATGATGATGGTTATCAAATTTGTGGTGATGGTTTGATTATGCCTGACGGTACTCAATTAAATCGTGGAGAAGGTTTTGATTATAAAGATGTATTTCTAGGTTTTTATATGGATGCGGATGCTGCATCTACAGATTATTTTGGTAATTTTTGGCCACACTCTAATGAAGATGATTTTATGGAATACTATTGGGAGAGAATGTATGTAAAAGGTGATTCTATGCGCATTAGTATGGCAATGATTTATGATTATGACGGCAATAGTAATGGAGCAACAGATTTAGGCATTGTAGCTACTCAGTTACTCGACTCTCCATTAGCAACTCACAATATTGATTTAGATAAAGATGGTGAACCTGATATTTATGCTGGTGAACCTTTAAAAATGACAGATTGGCACTGGTTTGATTGGTATAATAGACCAGGTGTTGTAACTCGAGAAAGTAACTCAAACTGTTGTGCAGGTGCACCAGGAAGACCTCAAGCATTAAACAAAGAAGAAATTCAGTATAAGGTTCTTGCTGGAGATACAACAAATCTTTCTAACGATGAAAAAGATTGGTTTTTCCATACTAATAATCCTGCTGTTGACAGTGATGACGACCTTAATCCTCATTTTGATTCAATTGAAGGATTAGAAGAAGAACCTATTTTTGATGAAGGATTAGATTGCGTTTTTGAAATGAGTTGTGGTCCTTTTGATTTAGATGTTGGTGAACAAGTACCTTTTTCTTTCTGCATTATTTTTGGACAAGATAAAGACGATTTAATTAACAATGCTCGTTTTGCTCAAATTATGTATAATTCACGATATCAAGGTTTTACAGCTCCTGAAAAACCTGAAGTAACTGCTGATATAGATTTTGATCAGGTGGAACTGACTTGGAAACAAAGTCCAATATTTTCACAAGATATTTTATCTGAATACTCTGATTTTGAAGGATTCAAAATTTATAAAAGTACTGATGGTGGACGGACTTGGGGTAATCCAGAGGATAAAATCAAAGATAGTGATAATGTATTTGTTGGATGGAGACCGTACAGCAAAGGCAATTTTGTAGCGCAGTATGATTTAGATCGTATAGAAGATTCTTTGTTCTGTATAAAAGGTTTCCAACCAGACATGTACGACGATTGGATAACAGCAGTTGGAGAATATAAAGATGATTTAGCTACGGATGAACTTGAAGACGACTATGATTTTGAACAATACTGTATTCCTCTTGAAGATGAGACAGCGAGTTCTTTACGAGGATATGATATTCAGGGTGAAGATCCAAAAGCAGGATGGTACACATTGGGTTACAATACTGGTCTTTTTGAAGATGTTTGGAATGAAGATAATACAATTGGATTTTCTTTCAACCAAGTTGATTCAGTTTACACATTTATTGACAGAAATATAACTCCAGGAATTGAATATACATATTCCGTTACTGGATATGATATGGGAGTTGAAGAGGATTTTGAAATTACTTATTCTGGAAGTGGTGTAATTGAACAGGATACAACTTGGTCACATTCAAATCCTGATAATTGGTCATCACCTGTTGGATATGAGAGTATCGAAAACTCAAAAGGAACTACACCACAAGATCAAAATTTTGTTACTGTTTACCCTGGTAGATCTCCACAAGATGATATGAATAATATTAGAGTTATACCTAATCCATATATTGTTCATTCAGATTATGCGGAAACTGAATATATGAGAAAAATTAGATTTGCTAATTTGCCTGCGAATTGTAAAATTACAATATATACAGTTACAGGAGAAAAGGTTATGTCTCTTGACCATAAATATGAAGCAGATGGAATCTATGGAAGCGATTATTATTGGGATTTAAGAACTGTTAACAATCAAGAAGTAGCACCTGGATTATACATTTTCGTCGCTGAATCAGGCGATAAGAAGCACATAGGTAAATTTGCTATAGTTAGGTAATTGGGTGATTCTGGCGACAGGAACTCCTTTTTCGAGTGTAAAATTAGTTGTAAGTAAGAAAGTAGAAAGTTTAAAGTAAAGATATAGGGAACAAGGAAATAAGTAGAGTTTGTACTAACTCCTTGCTCCAAGCTATAATAAGGAACAAAATTGATGAAGACAAGACGAATAATAACCATAGTATTACTGATGTTTGGGTTTGTTTATACCCAACAATTCAGAGATATACCTGATGTAGTAACAAAAGTAGCTACAGCCGCTTGTAACTGGCTCAAGATAGAGACAGGAGCTCGCTCCATAGGAATGGGTGGAGCAGGAGTAGCCGCTGGCGAAGGGATATCATCAGTTACATATAATCCAGCAAATATTGGATTTATCAATGGAACTGACACCTATTATTCTAAATCAAATTATTTAGCAGGTATTTCTCATAGTGTATTTGGTTATGGCAAGCAGCTTAGTACAACAGATTATTTTGGACTTCATATGTTTTATTTAGATTCAGGTCCTATAGAGATAACAGATGAGCTAAACTCTGATGGAGGGATAGGAGATTACCATGTATATAATTTTGCACTAAGGGCTACTTATGCAAGAGTATTAACTAATCGTTTAAAAGTAGGTATGTCTGTAAAGTATATCCGTGAAGATATTCATACGACCTTTATGCAGTCATTTGCGCTTGATATTGGTTCTAATTTTGATACAGGTATATATGGATTTATATTAGGAATGTCAGTAAGTAATTTTGGACCTGAGGTACAATTTCAGGGTGAAGGGTTAGAAGTTTCGTCAGATGATTACCAGAGGTTTTCCAAGATTACACAGAAGTTTGGATTACCCTTAACCTTTAGGTTAGGTGTAAAGAATGATATAATGGGTAGTAAGAGTGTATTTGTACCAAATAATCAACATAGGTTGACAGTAGCACTTGATGGTATAAATCCTATTGATTACACAGTTTATGGAGTTATTGGTTTAGAGTATGGTTGGAATGAGATGGCATTTTTACGAGCAGGCACTCATATAGGTCACGATACAGCGGGGCTGAGTTTAGGTGGAGGTTTGCAGTATGGCATTAAAGGAGGGTTCAATTTCTCTTTAGATTATGCTTATGTTGATTATGCTATCCTTGAGAAAACTCACCAGTTTGGTATAAGTCTAGGATTTTAAAAAAATTTAATAATAAAAAATTGAAATTAGGTAAAATAATGAAATTTATGAAATATGTAATTGTTGGTTTATTTGGGTTACTTACGATGTTATTTGCACTTGAGGCAGATGCTGGTCCTGACCAGACTGTTGAACAAGGGACTGAAATAAAGTTAGATGGATCAGGATCTGAATGGACGGATGATGAAGAAACCAAAAATTGGCATTGGTCCTTAATATCACCTGTTGATGCTGATATTGAATTGTCAGATTCTACAACAATGCGACCAGAGTTTACAGCACCTGATGAACTTGAACAAATCGAATATGTTTTCCAGTTAGTTATTGAGCAATTAAACGAATATTCAGACCCTGATGAAGTTACAATAACCGTAAAAGAGAACCAAGCTCCGGAAGCACTAGCAGGCGATGATGTTATTGTGTATTACTCTGATGAAATCAAGTTAAATGCTATGTCATCATTTGATGTTAATATCGATTATATTTCATATCAATGGACAGCGCCAGATGGTTTAGCAATATCAGATTTGAATGTAGCGCAACCTAAATTTACAATTCCAGATTCTTTAATGAATGTGGACGAAAGCGGTGAATTTATTAACACTGAATTTCAATTTTCATTAATAGTAACTGATATTAATGAAATAGGATTTGAACCACTAGATTCTCAACCTGATACTGTTAGTGTAACAGCAACTGTAAATGCTCCAACTGCACCGCTGGTTCCAAATCTATTCGCAAGAGTAGAGCATATGAAAATTATTCTTAACTGGGATAAAGTTGCAGAAGAATCAATTGACGGATATACAGGATATTCTGATTTTGAAGGATATAAAGTTTACAGAAGTACAGATGGCGGTATAACCTGGGGTGATGAAGACGACAAAATTTATAACTTTGATGGTGCTTTTATTGGATGGGAACCGATAGCACAATTTGATCTAACTGAGATACAAGACGAAACACACTGCATTTACTCAAACTCTTACGATGAAGAGTGTGAAGCAAGAGGACGGGAATTCTCTGGCTTAGATTCTTTGTCAGAATCTTCGAGGTTTTATTGGGGAGATAATTCCGGATTAAGCCATTCTTTTACTGATGAAACTGTGTTAGATGGAGTAGAATATACTTATGCAGTTACTGCTTATGATATTGGACTTCATACCTTTACAGAAACATTTAATGGAGATACTGGTAATGGATATGGAGTAGATTGGTCATCTACAAATCCTGGCCACTTTATAGGTCCGGGTGGAAATGGTTTGGCCACTCTTGAATCCATTAAAGGCTACACTTCTAGCTCATTCACAGACTGGGAAATGGATGAAACATATAATCGTGGTGATGCAGTTAAACATAGTGATAGATTTTGGGTTGCTACTGAGTCAATTATTAATGGTAATGAAACTCCTCAAGAAACACTAGATTGTCCTTGGCAGAAAGTTAGTGACGCTTCAACAATTTGGTTTGATAATATTTCTTATGACATTAATACCGTTGTAGATTATGATAATCAGTTATGGATTGCGATAACAACAATTGATGCTGGAGTCGTTCCTGAACGAAATAGTAATGTTTGGCATATGATGTATCCAAATCTTGCGTCCAAAGTTAGAGCAGGTTTTTATGCAAGTAATATTACTTTCCCTGATTTAGATAATGCAGAGAGTTTTATTGAAAAGTCAGACAACAATATTGGTAATGGCTTTATGTCAGTAGCAATAATTAATGAAGTTGAATTAACTGATGATATTGTTAAATTTGAAATCCAAGCTGATTATTCAGGTAATTCGGAATTATTTGAAGATTTACCTACTGAAAATCCGAAATTATTTATTTATGAAATTGAATCTTTGGAAGATTTCACGCCATCTGACTATGAATCAGAAATTGTTGCAGATTTAGATTCATTGGAGATAATTGAGTATTTAGATAAACCTGGAGCTATCTACAATTCTGATTCTACAGAAATTCGTTATCCATCAAATTACAAAATTGAAGATTTTCCAGTTGACAATATACTAAATGAAGGCTGGGAAAATAATTGGACAGACTTTTTTGACGGTATTCGTATGAGAACAGATAATGCCATTGCTGATTATGATATTCTTGATGATATTTATGGGTGGACTGGAGCTGTTCCAATTATAGAAAAATTTGGATATGTTAATGATGAACTTGACACTAACTTTGCAAATCAAATAGATATCAAATTAACATATAAAAACTTAGCATCGTTTAGTATGCGTCCTCCATATACTTACAAAATTGAATTCAGTAATTCTATAATTGATTACTCTGAAAAATCATCTCCTTCGGGCTGTTGCGATGGAACACCATTTGAAGATGATAGAACAGTACCATTCCCTTTTACTGTTACTAATTTAACAACAGGCAAAAGAGTAGGTATTCAACATATGGATAAAGGGTATCTATCCGAATCAAGCGATAATGGCTATAAAGATTGTTTTTGGGAAAGAAACGAATTATTACAAATGAAGTATGATACTGTTACTGTTGATGGAGAAATTGATGAAACAGGTGATATTTTTAAGATGAATATAGATTTTACTGGTTATGGTCAATATTTGGCTACATTATCTCCTTGGGTAGCAACAAAATTATACGAAACTGGCGATGTAGTTAGTTATGCTTATATGGCTTTTGAAGCAACTACAGCTGTTTCTGATATTTTACCAACAAAATGGGTTGGTGAGAGTACAATTGTTAATGAGAATCCTTGGAAACCTCTATATCCTTGGGAAGATGGAAGTTATATAATTGTTGAACCATTCAAGTGGTTTGTAGATGGTGATTCGTGGGTAGCTGATTTATCATTATTAGGCGATAGTCACGAAGTAACTCAAGAAGAGTTGGAAGGAATTAAGGTTGTACCAAGCCCATTCATTGTTGATTCTCCTTATGCAAATGATGGGATTCATTTTACAAAACTTCCACAAGAATGTAGAATTACAATTTATACATTGACTGGTGAAATGGTTAAAACAATTGATCATTATGACCAGTATAGAGGAGACACAAACGCAGATTGGGATTTAACCAATGAGCATAATCAAGAAGTAGCACCTGGATTATACATTTTCGTCGCTGAATCAGGCGATAAGAAGCACATAGGTAAATTTGCTATAGTTAGGTAATTGGGTGATTCTGGCGACAGGAACTCCTTTTTCGAGTGTAAAATTAGTTGTAAGTAAGAAAGTAGAAAGTTTAAAGTAAAGATATAGGGAACAAGGAAATAAGTAGAGTTTGTACTAACTCCTTGCTCCAAGCTATAATAAGGAACAAAATTGATGAAGACAAGACGAATAATAACCATAGTATTACTGATGTTTGGGTTTGTTTATACCCAACAATTCAGAGATATACCTGATGTAGTAACAAAAGTAGCTACAGCCGCTTGTAACTGGCTCAAGATAGAGACAGGAGCTCGCTCCATAGGAATGGGTGGAGCAGGAGTAGCCGCTGGCGAAGGGATATCATCAGTTACATATAATCCAGCAAATATTGGATTTATCAATGGAACTGACACCTATTATTCTAAATCAAATTATTTAGCAGGTATTTCTCATAGTGTATTTGGTTATGGCAAGCAGCTTAGTACAACAGATTATTTTGGACTTCATATGTTTTATTTAGATTCAGGTCCTATAGAGATAACAGATGAGCTAAACTCTGATGGAGGGATAGGAGATTACCATGTATATAATTTTGCACTAAGGGCTACTTATGCAAGAGTATTAACTAATCGTTTAAAAGTAGGTATGTCTGTAAAGTATATCCGTGAAGATATTCATACGACCTTTATGCAGTCATTTGCGCTTGATATTGGTTCTAATTTTGATACAGGTATATATGGATTTATATTAGGAATGTCAGTAAGTAATTTTGGACCTGAGGTACAATTTCAGGGTGAAGGGTTAGAAGTTTCGTCAGATGATTACCAGAGGTTTTCCAAGATTACACAGAAGTTTGGATTACCCTTAACCTTTAGGTTAGGTGTAAAGAATGATATAATGGGTAGTAAGAGTGTATTTGTACCAAATAATCAACATAGGTTGACAGTAGCACTTGATGGTATAAATCCTATTGATTACACAGTTTATGGAGTTATTGGTTTAGAGTATGGTTGGAATGAGATGGCATTTTTACGAGCAGGCACTCATATAGGTCACGATACAGCGGGGCTGAGTTTAGGTGGAGGTTTGCAGTATGGCATTAAAGGAGGGTTCAATTTCTCTTTAGATTATGCTTATGTTGATTATGCTATCCTTGAGAAAACTCACCAGTTTGGTATAAGTCTAGGATTTTAAAAATTCAAAACAGTAAGTAAAAATTTCTTTAACTAAAAAAGGAGAGTAAAATGAGAAAGTATGTTATTATTTCGTTGTTGGTTAGTGTTGGATTATTGTTTGCAAGAGAACGATTTCTTCAAACAAATTCATCTGATTTAACAATTGAAGGAGCTAAAACAATAAAATCCACCGAAGTATCTGAATCGGCATTAAACAGAGAAGAAATTATTCTGTTTGAACAGGATTTTGAAGGTGATGTAAGTGACTGGAATAATGGTTCCGGATGGGAGTTGACTGAATTAGAATCCTACAGTCCAACGCACAGTTTTAATTCACCGAATGAACTTAACGGTGCAAACGCAGGTATTTGGACATTAACATCGCCTGTAATTCCAATACCAGAGATTGGTGGGGAAGAAATTATGCACTTCAAATTTGCATTAAAAACTGATATGCCTGATTCTGACGGTGATGATGATACTTTACTCGAAGATTATTACTGGGTTGACATTGCAGATGCAGATGCACTTGCATGGCATACATCAGATTTTAATGCTTACACAGCAAATTCTTATTGGTGTGGTCAAGAAGAAGAGTCTGGTTATTTAGATGGTTGGCTTCAGTTCTTAGATTCACCAGAAATAACTATCCCAGATAATAGTTTCGTAATGAAAACTCAACTTAAATGGGGTATTGAAAGTCCTGCTGGTGCAGGAGATGTATCTGAAGGTTGGATTGATGGTTGGGATGCGGCAAATGTGCGAATTTCAACTGATGGTGGAGCAACTTGGGATATCTTAATTGGAGATCATGCTTATGATTTTTATAGTGGTTATGGTTGGGTGTTCAATGGTGAAGAAGATGGAACTGATGGTGTACATACAATTGCATCAGGTTGGGGAAACCAACAAGGTTGGCATCCGGTAGAATTTGATTTATCTGCTTATGCTGGAGAAACTGTTATCGTCCGTTTTGCATTTGGTTCTGACCCTGCGTATTCTGTAATTGATGATGCAAATTTAATTGGATTCTTGGTTGACGATGTATCAATTGAAAGTAATGGAACTGCTATCTTTACAGCAAATGCAGATGATGAAGATCCTATGACTGCTTCAGGTTTAACTTGGGTTAGTCAGTTTTATGATTATTATGATGATGGAAGTGAAACAGGTTCACCTCGTCCAGGAAGTTTAGGATGGGAAGAATATCTACCAGGCTATCCTTTCTGTGATGGTTGTAATACTTATTTAGATATCAGTGAATTTGCTGGTAAAAATGTTATATTTAAGTTTTCTTCAAGATATGATGAAGATGATGATGGCGGAAACGGAACTGGAATATTTATTGATGATTTAACAGTTTACAAAGAATCATCAGCTAATTATGTAGCACCTTCTGGGCTTGAAGGTGAAGCACTAAATTCTCAGTGTAATGTTTGGTGGGACGATATGAATCTATCAGGAACTGATGATTTTATTTATGATAATGATGATGTAACTGATGGAATTAATTTAACTGCAGAAGGTGATGCTTGGGCAGGCGAAATTATTAATTTAGTTGGAGTATCAACAGTTAATACGGTTTCTATTTTTAGTGTAAATGGTGAATCTGTCGATTCTAAAATAACAGCTTATGGAACAGTAGGAGCATTCTTTGAAACAGATCCAATGTATGAAATGGATGTAACTCTAGTGCCTGGTTGGAATACTTTTGAAGTAACTGGTTGGGATTTTGAAGGAACTTATATTATTGCAACTCTGTTTACTGATATTATTTTAGCTGGTTTGGATGCCTCCGCTTCACCAAGTACAAATAGCGTTGTAATGCTTGGTGGTGGTTGGGACCTTTGGTCAACTATTGCAGGTGGAGATCTAAATGACGGTGAATGGGGAATTAGAGCAAATATCACATTTGATGGTGCAAATGTAACTTACAATGTTTACCGTGACGGAGAAGCAATTGCAAGCGACTTAACAAATGCTTCATTCTCAGATTATGATGTTGTGAACAATTTTAGTTATGAATATGCTGTAAGTGCAACTTATGACGATGGCGAAGAAAGTGATTTATCAGACTCGATACAGTTAACTCCACAAGCAGATACAGTTTATGAGTTAGCTTACGATGATGGATCGCAGGAAAGTGGTTTCAATGCGGGATCTGGAAATTACTCTATGGTGAAATTCACTCCATTAGGATTAAATGATTTAATTCGTTTGAAGTGGTACCAAGTTGGTGATGGCGGAGCATTGTATTTGAAGATATACGATGATATCGATGGAATTCCTGGCGACCAAGTTTACAGCAAAATTATTACTGATGCTGTGGATGGCTGGAATACTTATGATGTCGGCGACGAAGAATTTGTATTTGGTGCAGATTTCTGGTTTGGAATTAAAGAATTCAGCTCAACTATGCCAATTGGTTTAGATACAGGTTCTGATGCTGGATTATCATATTTTAGTGGTGACGGTGGAGATTCTTGGGAACCTATCTCAAATCTTGGTTACTCTGGAAATCTAATGATTAGGGTATTTTTGGATGAAGGTCAAGCTGGAATTGGTGAAAACTTGGTTATTGATGATTTTGCACTATATCCTGCATATCCAAATCCGTTTAATCCTGTAACTACAATTTCATTTAATTTGGAAACAGCATCATCTGTAAGTGTAACAGTTTACAATGTAACAGGTCAACTAGTTGATACTATAGTTTCAGAAAATATGAATGCTGGATATCAAGCGTTTAACTGGAATGCTAATAATCATCCAAGTGGACTTTATATCGTGAATGTAAATACGAATGATGAAACTCTTTCACAGAAAGTGCTTTTAATAAAATAAATCTATTACTAACCTTGCGAAGGTTTACCAGTTCCGACTTAGCGTTGTGGGGACCTTCGCAGGGTTTTATCTTTAACTTAAACATGAAAGACAATAATGAAACATACTAGATTAATGTTGTTGGTTATGAGCTTACTTATTGGAAGCTCAGGGCTATTGTTTCCTTCCGGGAAAATGCCATATCACAGAGATAATACTATCCTGTTTTGCCTTAATTCTAATCAAGAGTTATTGGAGATTTCAAGACAAGATAATGGTGTAACTATAGATAATTCTGAAATCAATAGATATTTCCAAGAAAATGGAATTATAGATATTGAGGTGTGGTCACCAGCTGCAGGACCAAATGATTACGACGGAGAGATTTATCTCAATCGAATCTATCGTGCATATATTTCTGAAAACTCAAAGTCTGAGATTAACTATATCAAAGAAAATATAGCATATCTATCTTGTGTGTTATCATCTGAATTTGAAAATATTAACAAACCGTTTTACTCTCCGAATGATCCTCGATTAAACGAACAGTGTAGCATTGAAGCTGTTAAAGCAGATTTTGCGTGGGATTATTGGATAGATTCAGGTTTAATTCCTGGAGACCAACATGTTTTGTTAGCATCTGTTGATACTGCAGTTGATTATACTCACCCTGATTTAGAACAAACAAATTGGATAAACCAAAATGAAATTCCAGCAGGTATATTTGATATAGCTGATACGGATGGTAATGGTTATGTAACATCTACAGAAGTTATTGAGTTTTTGGAAATTGAAGGTTATGACCTTAATGAGGATGGACTAATTAATCTAGAAGATGCGATACACCAAGGATCTCCATTCATAGATGGAGTTGACGCTGATGATTGGGATAATAATCCATCTTCATATGTAGACGATTTAATAGGATGGGATTGCTCAGGTTACAGTGGTGCTGATGATAATAATCCATATCCTAAATTAGGAGTTCAAAATAATGGTACTTGGGCACACGGGACTCATGTGGCAGGTATTTTAGGCGCAGCTTCCGACAATAATATTGGAATAGCGTCAACATCTTTTAACTGTAGTGTGATGCCTGTAAAATGTTCACGAGAAAATCAAACTGGAGACCCTTATGTATCTGATGGTTATTCTGGGATTCTATATGCTGCAAAAGCTGGTTTTGCATCTGGAACATTTACAATTATTAACTGTAGTTGGGGTGGTGGTGGTTATAGTGGTTATGAACAAAGCCAAATTGATATTGCTCACGATAACTATGGTGCTGTAATTGTTGCAGCAGCTGGTAATGGTGATGATTATACTTGGCAGGAAGAATATTCAGCTCATTATCCATCAAGTTATGATAATGTGATTTCTGTATGTGCAATGGGATGTAGTGGATCTTGGGGTCATTGGGCTACTTACCACGAAACAGTAGATTTAGCAGCACCAGGTGAAGACATTTTAAGTGCGATTATTGGTAATGGTTATGAAGCTTGGCATGGTTCTTCTATGGCAAGTCCAAACGCAGCAAGTTGTATTGGTTTGCTCAAGGCATTTTTCCCTGATATGACAAATACTGAACTTGAAGAGAGAATAGTTCAAACTGCAGACGATTTTATTTATGATTTAAATCCCGGATACGATACTTGTGATGGTGCTGATGGAAATCACACTGGAACTGACTGTTTTGGCTCGGGGATGGTAGATGTATTCAAAGCTATTGGTGGGGATATATTTCCGAATTTGAGTTATTTTAGTCACTCATTTATCCTAAACGGTGGTGATGGAGACGGTGTTTTAAATCCAGGTGAACCTGCTGAGATGAGAGTAATATTAAGCAATGAAACTGGTTGGGTAAATGCAGAAAATGTATCAGCAACATTAAGTTGCGAGCATCCTCAAGTAACAATTACAGATGATTCTGCAGTTTATCCTAATACGATTAATGCTGGTGGTACAGGAGTAAACATATCTGATACTTTTGCGTTTGAACTTGCAGATGATATTGAGTTAGGCGATGTTGAGTTTTTACTACTTGTAACATCTGATGCAAGCGAAGAATTAACTTATTACAAAACCATAGAATTTGTAGTAACAGTTTCTATAAATCAAGATGGTTGGCCTGTTAGTATGGATAATCAAGTAGTATCATCACCTGCAGTTTTTGATGTAAATAACGATGGAATAAACGAAATAATTTTTGGTGATTACAACGGATTGGTTCACGCATTTGGTATTAATGGACAGGAAATTAGTGGTTTCCCTTTTGAAACTGGTAGCCAAATTTGGGGATCTCCAGCGATAGCTGATATAGAAGATGACGGAGATTATGAAATTGTAATCGGATCAAAAGACAAACATTTGTATATTCTTAATTCTGATGGATCTGTTCAAGCAGACTATGATTCAGAGCAGTATATTATGGGAACTCCTTCAATTGGTAATATTGACGATGATAGTGATTTAGAAGTTATCTTTGGAGGATATTCTTCTCCAGGTAAACTTTTTGCAATTAATGCAGATGGTTCTCTTGTTCCTGGATTTCCTTATGAAATTGGAGAAAAAATCCAACGAGGAGTAACTATTGCTGATATCAATGGAAATGGTAAAGTAGAAATGATTTTCGGTACAGACAGCGAGAACATCCATCTGATTTATGATAATTTAACAGAAGCACCTGGATTTCCTTTTGAAGCAGGAAATGATTTTAGAACTGCTCCATCTGTTCTGACTATAGACGGAGAGGTTATTATTTTTGCCGGCTCAAGGGATGATAATTTTTATGCAATAAATATAGATGGAAGTTTAAGATTTACTATTGAAACCGGAGATGATGTAAGCACATCACCTGGCTTTGTTGTAATTGAAGATGAGATTGCTGTTTTCTTTGGCTCGGAAGATGGATTTATTTATGGTGTAAATACTAATGGTCAAAGCATAGACGGATGGCCTATTGATGTTGGTGATCAAATTGTTTCATCACCTGTGTTTGCTGATTTAGATGGTGACGGAACTGCAGAAATAATTACTGGAACTGATATGGGAGATATCCTTGCTTATAATTTAGACGGTTCTCTTTATAATCGTTTCCCAATTGAAAATGAATTCCCTATTTCTGGTTCACCTGCCTTGCAGGATATTGATTCAGATGGAGATTTGGAGATACTCATTGGCTCTACTGGAAGTATGGTAATTATAGATATAAAAGAAACTGGAAATAATACCGATTTCTGGAATATGCACCGTGGAAATCTTCTAAGAACAGGTTTCTATACAGATGGCTCTGCGAGTATTGGTGATTTTCAATATTCAATTAACAATTTTCAATTAGAAAAAGCTTATCCGAATCCATTTAACCCAGTAACAACTATTACATACCAACTCCCAACTCCCAGTTCTGTACTACTTGCTATTTACAATATTAATGGTCAGTTAGTTGAACAGTTGGTAGATAGACAAATGGAAATCGGTTACCATCAAGTAACTTGGAATGCAGATAATCACCCAAGTGGGATATATATTATGAGATTTACAGCTAATGGTATTAATGGTAAATCTTACAAAGAAACTCAGAAATTACTACTAATAAAATAAAAGCTGAGTTATTTATTGCACAAATTACTAAATTAAAAGCTTGATTATCAATTAGATTTTATTAACTAAAGTAAAAAGGAGAAACAAAATGAGACAATTAGTAAAGATGATAACCATTGCTGTTTTCAGTTTTGGTCTTGTGTTTGGTGTAGTATCCAGATCAAGCCATAAAGTAAGCAATGTTTATAAACCTCGCTTTGAGCCAACAGGAAGTGTGCTAGATAATGGCACTTCAAGTCCTATTATGCAATACAATAGCCGTGATAACTATTTCCAAGCTGCACTAATAGATTCATCAAAAAATGGTTATGGTATGATTGCAGGAGGTACTTACCCTCTAGCAGTTCGTGCCGAAGGATTTTTTGCTGTTTACCGTCAATGGGCAGGAGAAACCGGTACAAGTGGCCAAATAGGTTCAGCATTTTCTGAAGATGGCGCAGATTGGACAACCTACCAGAATCTAAATCCTGGTATGGGAGTTGGCCGTTATCCAAGTGCATTAGCAAATGAAGAATATCCTTATGCATTTTGGAATGAGTACACAGGCGATGGAAATCCAAGTTATGGTGGAAGGCCATATTATGCTTATGATGAATTTGGATGGGATGGCGGTTCTTTTTCAGAGCCCTACAATGTTGATCCTGCTTGGACAGCAGGTAAAGATTTATGGGTAGGTTCTGTAGATTATTCTTATGATGCAGACAATGATGAACATCATTTTAATGCTTGTTATAATGATTGGACAAGAGCAGATCGTTATTGTTTCACATCAGAAGCTTATGAAGATGGATTTATAGTTTTCAGTAACGAAAATAAAGTAATTGATGAAAACACTGATTTTATAGGTGGTGATGATGAAGGAAGTTATATGTCTAGCCCTGTTCTTGATATCAACGAGAGTGGTGTTGGGTATGTTGCAGTTTCTGCATACTTCTTGGGTGCAACTGATGGTGTAAGTCATTATGCTAATACACACACAATTGTATTTAAAGGGACTAATGATTATGGTGAACACTGGGATGATGGAGACCAAGGTGGTTCAGGTTACTATTTTATTCCAGATAATGTATTTGATCATATGTTTACAAGTGGTGTATTCGATGAGTCAACAGAATATGATCCTTGCTTTTTAGATGAAAACGGAGAACCATATTATTTTAATGAACTTTTTGTGACTTATGATTTTGCATTAAAAGTAGATTCTGATGGTAATCCACATTTTATTGGCGGAATTTTACCTTCATCTGCGGATTTTATTTTCCCTGGTTTTAAAGATAATGGATATTATCATTTTACTATTGATAAAGATTATTTATTAGATCCAGGCGCACCTCAAAGTGCAACAGGCTGGAATTACTCTAAAGTGATTGCTACTGACGATATGTGGCCTTATGAAGACGAAGACGGACTTTCATACTGGCAAAATGTATTTCCATCATTAGCAATTAGTACAGAAAATGAAGACATTATGTATGTTGCTGTATCTGGTCCAGCTGCTACTGATTTTGTTACAGTAGATGATTCTGGAACTCCAGATGATGAATGTGATGATATGGGCTTTAGACCAACTTGGAATGAAGATGTTTATGTTGTTAAAACTACTGATGGCGGTGCTGCTTGGTGGGATCCATACAATGTTACAAATACAACTCCAGATTGTTGGGTAGCTGCGTGTTCAGATGTACAATACCACAATGAGGAAGATTGTATAGCCGCAGGTGAAACTTGGAGTTTGCTTGGAGCAGAAGAAGTTCATTGTGAAGATGCAGAATTCTGTGCAGATGGCGAAACTATGAATCAACCTGATGAAATAAGTGCACACGCAGGTAATGGTGCAACTGACGAAGTTATGTATGTTATGTTTCAAAGTCCAGATTGGTGCTATGGTTCAACAACAGGTGATATGAGTGCACCAAATCATAAAAATCGTGTGTATGTCGGAACAGTAACTATCGAAGGAACTGCGTCAACTGATCCAATTAGTGATGTAGTTGTTTCAAGTTATGAATTGAATAGTGCATATCCTAATCCGTTTAATCCTACAACTGCAATTCAATACACTGTTGCAAATGCTGGCGATGTATCAATTACAGTTTATGATATGCTTGGCCGTGAAGTAAGAACTTTAGTTTCTGAACATCACAATCCTGCTACATATTCTGTTTATTGGAATGGTATGGATAACACTAATAACGAAGTTTCTAGTGGTGTTTATTTCTATAAAATGACAGCAAATGATTTTGTTAAAACAAACAAGATTGTATTCATGAAATAAAATAGAACACAGTTTGTAAAGTTTAAGTAGGGGCGATTCACGAATCGCCCCTTTTTGTTTACCGAATATTGCACTTCCCTATAACTAGGTAAGTGCTGGCAGGCAAGGTGAAAAATATCAATCTGTACAAAGTATGCTTGCTCACTTGTCAATTAATAACGAGTGTCGAACATCGTTTAATGAATGTTGATTTATGAAGAAAATTGGATTTGTCCAATATTTCTTCTTTTCGATGGAGTGGATTAAGGTGTGTGGTAACTCAATAAAACCTTGTAAATGTTGTCGTTGGCTTTAGGATGAAAACTTTAGAATTGTTTATCTTTCAAATCACTCAATTAGTTTTACAATTTCAATGTATTTATGATTATTGATTTATGTCTATATTAGCACATTAACAATTTATCTCATTTTAGGAGGTTGACGATGAAAAAATTGATAGTAATACTTTTTGCATGTGGATTTCTATTTAGTACTGATATGAATTTATGGGTATCCGATGTTACAAATTCATCTGTTCAAATATCAGCATCAAGCGCAGAAGGCCTTGTTGAGATTTCTGGTTTCCAGTTTAATTTGGTTACAGATCCGATCAGTAATAATATTTTAGAACTTATCGATACACTTTTTGTTGAAGGAGATACTGTTTCTTCTTCAATTTTATATCCAATATCTGGTGCAGTAACTGAGTCAAATTTCACCTGCTTTGCAAATCCTGAAGGGAAGATAGTAAGTTTTTCATTTGAAGTAAATCCGATTGCGTTTGAAGGAACTCAAGTTTTGGCAGAATTCACTTGGGATATTAGTGATGTTGCAATCACGAGTGTTACAGTTGAAGATCCGGTATTCATATTTTCAAGTGGTGAATCACTAATCGAGTTATCTGTTGATGTCGGTGAACCTTTTGTCTTGGGAACTAGTATTTTCGAAAATATAAGTACATTTAAATTAGATAGTGCATATCCTAATCCGTTTAATCCTATAACTGCAATTCAATATACAGTAGCAAATGTTGGCTATGTATCAATTATAGTTTATGATATGCTCGGCCGTGAAGTAAGAACTTTAGTATCTGAACATCATAATCCTGCTACATATTATGTTAATTGGAATGGTATAGATAACACTAATAACGAAGTTTCTAGTGGTGTTTATTTCTATAAAATGACAGCTGGTGATTTTGTTAAAACAAACAAGATTGTATTCATGAAATAACAGCAGTTTAATCAGTTTATAAATTAAAGAAAAGGGGCGATTCGTGAATCGCCCCTTTTCAATATCCTGGGGGTTTGTTACATGCAACAATTAATTATTTGTATTTTGCCCAAAACAAATATTTAGCAATAACAAACTCCAGTCATAAATGAATAGTTAAATATCGTCTAAAGAATAAATTATTTTGAAAATACACAAAATATCATTTTGGTGATGTTATTAGACTGATGTAATTTATGTGCCCTGCAAGAGATTAGTTATAAAGCAGGTGTGTAGAAAAATAAAATAAAAATAATTGATAAAAGTGTTGTTCAAAGTATGTAAACACTTTTAAATTTAGAAGCTCTGCACAAGAGTATTTTTTTGAAGTATAGATTTTTGAAATTGAGAGTGCGTGAGTGTTCAATATTTGAGTGGTCGTAAACGATCAACAAAAATAAAAAAGATAATGAGTTAATCAAACTATACAATGGAGAGTTTGATCCTGGCTCAGGACGAACGCTGGCGGCGTGCTTAAC
>JACKQG010001363.1_pt1 | contig 34003 bp, 25 predicted proteins | sample 8237621 | NCBI WGS metagenome assembly JACKQG01 (sample SAMN15677084, study PRJNA649215) | marine metagenome | biome: marine; feature: Black Sea; material: saline water; isolation source: suspended particulate matter (SPM) from the Black Sea western gyre | collected 2013-06-09/2013-06-10 | depth...
TAATGCCGATCAAAATAATCAGAATTCTTTGATTAATTTAGCGCGGAAATCCACAACAGATAGGTAATCTCCGTATGGCCGATGAATTTGTACCTGAATCTTGCACAGGCAGTATTGAAAATTTATAAAACTTAAAACGTTCGTAAAAAGGAGGCAAACATCGGCTATGCGTCCTTCATGCGGACGATGCGATGCCCCTTTCTTCCCCAACCTTAAAAGGCTCATTTCGGGGTCTTTTTTAATGACTTGTCAAACCATTTCAAGCTGTTGACTTGGTCCGACCCAGAACCGCGAAACCTTCCATGCACACCAATCTATTCGCCCAGTTGGGAATAATTAATCTTGACGAATCAGTGTGTTATTGGTAAGTGGTGGCTTTAATCACTCGCCTAAAAACATCTAAACCCTCTGGAGGGTAGATGCCGACCAAAAAGCACGACATAATTAACGCCGTCACGTGCCTTTTCTCTTATCATGGATTTGAAGGGACTTCCACACGTCAATCTACGTAATGGGGGACGTTTGTGCAGAACATTCACAACTCCAAATTGAGGTTGTCATCTATATCCTCTTTTTTTCCTGATGATATCATTCGTGTCACGCAAGAGTTCGTAACACCAAGATACCTCGCAACATCAGCCCCGGAATAACCCAGTTCTCTGACACCGATCCACGACATTGTACGCCTGGCTTTCACTACTGCTCTTCTTCGACCCCCTGACCGGAGTTCACCGACTTTTCTCAATGCCCCTCGGCCCATGACACGGTGTAACGCTCTATAGGCATCTAATCTTGCTAATCTTGGCATAACCTGGAACTCTCATATTGAATATTAAACGGCAAGCACTTTCTGCACGAACGTATTTCACGACCCCGACGACCTCAAAGTTAAAGGACATCTGACGCCGTCTATGGCCGGAGAAATAGCAACCCGCTCAAATGTTGGCCAACTGGTCCTGACCCACTTTTATCCCGAATGCGATCAGGTCGATATTGAAAAAGAATGCCGCAAAACCTATACCGGTCCGCTGGTTCTGGCAGAGGACCTCATAAAAATCGAATTATAGCCAAATACCTCAAACCTGCATTCTCAAGAATACCTTTCCAGAAAAGAATGGGGAATGGGTCTGGACGGGAGTTGATCCGGCTCGAAGCAACAGGCCCTAATGCATTAAAACTCCATCAGAAAATCACGCGTCTGACACAAACTTGAATCTTGGTCCATTCGCCCGCTTACCAGCCAATCAACCCATTGCATAACAAAGGCCATTGCTTTCTCGCTCAAACAATATTGGGTCAATTCAATGGATCTTGTGCTGCGGATAACCGGCTGTACATGATCGAGCCTAATGATCGAGCCTTTTTCCTTTCCGCCTATAGGCAATAAATCCCATATAAACTGTGGATATTCGCAACGCCTGATCCGCTCTATAAATTTCTTTCTGTACCCAATATCGGCACCGTAAGATGGCACCACCAAAACGGTGGGAACGGTTCTCGATTTTGACATATCTCTGGTCAACTCTTTTTCGATTAACGGGCCGCCTTTCGAAATGATCACGGCCGGTCTCTTTTTGGTGCGGTAGACACAGAACTTTTCATTTTCATAGAGGGGTAATGCAGCAACTGAAAGGTCGTTTTTCTTGACAGGATCTCCAATGGAAAAAGATTTAATTTTTACCCTGGCCGTTCCGTGGTCTGTGGGATCTTCAGTTCGTCCAATAGGTATTAGCGTATATGGAACCTGGTCAGCGTGGGGTAAATAAGCCCAGACAAGCCTTCCCGGTCTGAACTCAATGCCGGTGTATTCCTCCCACCAGGGTTCAATCAATGACTGCTGGCAAACATCAGGATAATTCAGGGTCATGTCTTGCTTTTGATTTCCAAATATCCTCGCTAAAGGTTGCTGTATATTCTCCTTCCGCCGGAAGGGTCCCTGCCGCGGCGTCAAGCTGGGCAAGGCCTTCAAAAAATACGTCATCATACCGTGGCGGAAGCGGACAGGTTTTTGAGCGATTATCTTTGACCTGTTGTTCGAGCTGTGTATTCAACTTTTCCTTGAATGCCTGGAATTTTTGGCGGTGCAGCTTCTTCTGTCGCACCGTTAATTCAGCTTCAGGTTCATCATCTTCAAATGTTTTCTTGGCGGCTACAGCCACTTTAAAGTCAAGCAGTTCCCCAGGGGCGGCAGCGAGCATCGGCTTTGTTTTGTAAACAAAGTCCAGCAGACCGTATGTGTCAGTTCCAAACATGCGCATGTATTTTTGCACGGCTCCCATTGCTGTTAAATCCATCTGGTCGCCTAAACGGTCAAACAGGTCATCATCATCAAGTGACCATCTAACAAAATCGTCGTATTTTTCACTTTCAATGGTCCTTTGGGTTGCGCCGATGGAGATAAGAGAGGGTTCAATTTGCTGGAAACATTCAACTGACCATGGGCCGAAATGATGAAATTTCCAAGTCAGGCCGGTAAATGTTTCGCCATTGTGCTGTGATGCATAGGCAAGATCTGCCAGATAGGCATATTTTATCAGGTGGATCATACCCAGTTCCCGGTCGTATGGATCATTTTGCCCGGCAACGGCTATGATATACTGTAGCAACAAATCCAGTCTGTTATAATTTAATGCCATAATTAGGGTACCCTAAACGGTTTTCAATCAGACGCAATGATTTAAGTCAATAAAAAATAAGAATACGCAAGCCTATGTTTTTGTTTAAATTTTATGCAACAATTATACCAAGAAGTGTTTTTCCGGCAGATTTGAGCTGTTTTGTGATTTCACCATATTCCCCAAGTTCTGTTCTTTTTTCAAACTTTTCAGCTGCGTATGTTCCCCTGTTAAGAGTTCTATGATGTCTCGACATCATCATCTAAACCTAGCTCTCGAAGCGCAATCTTTGTCTCTTCGACTTTCTGTGTTGATATGCCACTTTCGGGGGAAATTTCAACGTTTAGAGTAATCTTTAGGCCTTTACCGCCGGCAAACTTAGAAAGAACTTTGGTATAAAAGTTCATCCATTTTTGAGGGGGAATTTGGCCGGTCCAAGATAGCTTGTTGATCTCCTCCGGTTTGGGCTCTTTTACATCGTCGGGTGGGGTCGTTCCCGGTAGTGCAATTGTGAATGTGGCAGAACCGGAAATTTTTCCAACGGTCGCTTTTACTACGAAGTTTCCTTCATCATCGGTAGCGAACAGCACTCCTTCATTGTCAATGGTCCCTCCAGTAGCACTCCATGTCACGTCTTCAATGGAAATGTCCCGGTTATGTTGATCCCGGCCCTTTGCCGTAAAGGTTTGTTTCTTGCCGGGTTCGATGTTCACGCGATCGGGAGTAACAACAATGGATGTCAATTTTGGCGGCTCAATATGTTTTTTGGCTTCTTCTGCGGTGATTATGAAAACATCTTCGGATATTTCCACTTCTTCAATGCTCAGTCCGCCGCCATATAGAAAAGGATCGTAACTGCCGTCTGATGATTTGGCAACATAGGCAAACAGTTTCGCATCAACCCCACGTACCAGAGTTTCTTTAATCGATTCAGCATCGAGCAGACGAGCAAATTGAGGTGAGGCAAAAATAGCATCCCGAACCTGCTTGGTGCTCCACTCCGTGAATGCCGGTGGCCAGTTATTAATGAGTTTTCTAGGCTGAAGGTAATCCGTGATTTCGTCTTCTTTTCTAAGCGTGCTCAATATCAGGTCAACCATGCTATCGGCGGCACTTGAATGAACAAGGCCAAGATCCACTGTACGGATGGTGTTGTCTTTTGCCAGAAGCATGATGTTCTTATACGTTCGCCAGACGCTTTCCCTTAGGTCTCGTTTGGCCTTCTTCAGGTTCTCGGCCAATTGACGTTTCTGGGCATCGTCAAGACGCAATTCCTCTTTATCGTCATTTATGTCCTCCCAGGCCAAAAATTTCCTGGCAGATTCTTTGATGACATCGGAAGATTCAGGGACGCACCAGATGAGGGCATTCTTAAAAGTCCTGGAAGAAGTTCCGTGCTCTTTGACCATATTTTCAACGGCCAAGACGGTTTTATCTTCATCCTTCATGGATTGGTCAGGATCAAGGATAACAAAGGTCAACGAAGGCCTGTTGGGTATTTGATTGCTTTTTTCAGGAAAAAAGACACGATCCACACTCGGGCCCGCATTGAAAACTTGTTGTATTTCCGAACGGATGCATTCTCCGACCTTGGGTGGCTTGACACCGGCACGGCGGTCGGACAAAAGTTTGTTCAGGTTGGGTTTGATACTGAACCAGTATCGATTCTTGGATGTATCAAGATAATAACAGGCCCCATCAGGAGGGACCAGCGCGTCAAGAACCGTCTCAACATTGGCAATATCCAGGTCAGGTTCGCCAACCGCCATCCGGATCTCGGGCAGAGTTGTATAGCTCTGCAATTGCCCACCATTTGATTCAAAAAATATAGCTGTCGCCACCTTTCGATGAAGCCTTGATTTTTTAATGGCATTCATCGCTTCTTTATCCAGCCTAACGGCGTTGGCTCCTCTTTTCCCACAGATGTCCGTGGTGACGGCCCCTTCAAGCCTGCTTTCGCCAAGTTGTTCGAACACTGCCGCACGGAATAAAGGATCATCAAGCGGGGCGGTGCCCACCCCGATAAGCGGGTCACGATGCGCGCCTTTATAACCTTCCTGATAGGCTTTTGAAACCCATAGCGCCAGAAGCCGGAGGATGCCGCGGGTTTGTTGAAAGCGGGGGAGCGCCTGCCACTTGCGCTCAAAGACTGAAATCGTCATCGGATGAAATGGATACGTCGCAGAAAAGACTTCCCTGGCATTATCAATGGGAAACACTGAAGGTAACTGGAGGCGATATTCAAGAACCCAGTCCGTATATTCCGTAATGGTTTTTTGGGCATCGCTGGGCAAACCCTGCCATTCGAAAAGCCTGCGGCGGATAATCTCCGAGGTCTCAGCCTCGGCCGACATAATAACGGCCTTGCCCAGTCTGTCCAAAAGTTTTTTGAAGCGATCATAGTCTGACTGGTCTTCGGCACTCATTTCCAGTTCGGATGCCGGAATGGATACCACCAAAACAGTGTTGTCCTGTCCTCTTGTCTGCTCCGACAGATTGTGCAAAAAATTATACGTCTGGGCTGCCATTCCCATTTTGCGGCTTCTGCTGACATAGTTCATCAGTTCGTCAATCAAGATGAGGCAGGGTTTATCCTTTGGCAAAAAATCGCGTATAACCTCGCCGGAGGGTGCGGTCATCTGTTTCTCATGCTCGGCAACAACGTTCAATGCATCTTTGCCTCCCAGTTGATAAGCAATTTCGCCCCAGGGTGTTTTGCGAAGCGGAGTCCCATCCTTCCCCCCGCGGCCCGTGATGGAATCGAATTCGGCCCCTACAAAAACCGCTGTCTCTGCATGGATAACTGATGATATGCCTGATTTCTCTATGATTCGATTCACGCCCCGCCATTGGTTGGCAGCAGGACCGTTTTTTGCCAGGTGATAAAGAAGCGTTAAGGCATGCGTTTTGCCGCCGCCAAACTGGGTGGCCATATTAAAAACCGACGATGTTTCGGTTTTTTCACCGGATAGACGGCGGATCGCCTCAGCAGCCAAACCGGTCAGGTTCCGGGTCATATAAGTGCGCTCAAAAAACTTTTTCGGGTTCTGATAGTCGCCTGGAGCGCTGCCGTCCCGTACTTTGTCCAGATGAACAGCAAATTCTGAAGCATCAAGCGGTTTACCTTCCCGCAGGTCTTCACGGGGAGTAACGACTTTGTACCAGGGTTTAAGGGCCATAGCTTTTCTCCTGTCAAATCAGTTCAAAAGTTCCCGTATTCTTATCAAACCGCCACCATTTGAAAAAACCATAAGGAAATGTCGCCGATTCATTGCGGCTGCCCACAACAACAATGGTTGCACCTTTCAATACCATTCGTTCTTCGATACTCAATGCCTGGAGGACCTGATCTCGAAGGAATCTGACCAATTCCGGCCCCTGATCGGAATTTTGCCTATAGCAGAATACAATTCGAAGTTCTGTATGAATGCACAGCACTTTCCATAATGAGTAGCATATGTGGTCGTTGCTCCTGCTGTTTTCCAGTTCCATGACCGCCACCGGGAATTTCCATTGATTTGTGCTTCCGGCAAAAGCCAGAACATCTAATCCGAGGTATTCCCCACGCGAAACCGGCAGAAAATCTGCCTTGTGGCCTTTGGCTGAGGCAGTCCAGCCCATCGTTTCACACGTTGTTACAACCACTGAAGTTAAAGCCTTGGTCCATTTGCCAAGTTGACCATTTATTGCTGCCTCGCGCAGTTGCCCGGCGTTCCGGTGGCGCTGCACATTCTCAAGGAATGCCGATTGCCATTTTTCGCACAAGTCCTTCATTGCTAAAATCCCAGGCTCTTCTTGCGTGATAACACTCCATCTACCCAACGTTTTTCATCAACATTTGTCGGATAAAGCGCCGAAAGGGATTGAGCCAGCCGCCAAAATCTTTGATCGCGCCCAATACCTTCTTCCACCAGAAACCGTTTCAAAGCCTCTCCACGGCCTGACGCAAAAAGAATCATGCACTGGTGGATTCGATCAAGAACCGTTTTCCCACCTAACGGCGCAGATTTGGCATCCCATTTGTGTTGTTCTTCGGTTTCTTCAATCTCTTTCTCGAAATCGAATTTTATCTGTTTGCCTTTCTTTTTGCGTTTGCCTTTGGGTGCTTGAGCGCTTTCTTTCCCAAAAAGATATTGATTCCGCTCGGAGACCGGCAGAAGCCTGGCCTTATCGCCTTTGACTTCCACCAGGTTCCCAAGCTGTTCCAGATGTGCCCCAAGGCCCTGAGCAATCTTGCGGGCTGCATCATATTCCAAAATGTAACCGGTACTGGCCCGCGCCTCTTCCTCTCCATTGCGTAAGCCATTGCCATTTCCACCCGTAGAAATCGTCCACAGCCACATGGCGGTAAGCCGTGCATCCTCTTCAAACCCCGTGGCATCGGCACCTTCAAAGATCATATTCAGCGCCTCCCTGGCCACCGCGGCCCATACATGCTCTAAATATTCCTTAAGTGGCACTGGATCACCACTTGCTTTTTCGACCCTGGAATATCGAGAGAAGATTTCAAGGGCAGGACCAATACAGGCGAATATGGCGTCAGCACCGACAACGCCTTCATCGGCTAAGCGCGGCATCCATTCGTGAATGCGTTTGGGCAGTTCCTGAAGAACGTCTCGCCAGTCGCCGATATCATCAGTGCGTAAAGAGCCGTCAGGGTTTTCACGAGGTCGGCAGACAATATGTATAGATGATTGGAGAGACGCTGCTTTAGCCGCTTGGGTTCGACTTTGAAGCTCTGTGTCGATGGGCCACGAACCAGTAATTACCCAACCACCATTGATCACTGAACTCAATATTGCTTCCCAGCTTTCTGTGGTGCTGTCCGCGAAAACAATAATACCAACCCCTTTAGGCCGGACTATTTCACGCATTTTTATCAGAGAATTAGTCATCTCTCTTGTGTAGAACTCAGGATCTTTCTTGAGCCCTTCGGTGTTTTTGCAGGCATTGGTAACGATCGTTTCCTCAGACTGATCAATTATTTGATCTGTAAAGAGGTCTGGATGGGCGTGAATAAGCATGTCCCTCAACCACACATAGAAGAATCCCGCCAGATCACCGTATGGTATTGCTGCAAAGTATGGCGGATCAGTGATCATCGCGTCGCAGAGATCATCAGGCAAAGGACAAAATTTTGCCGGGCTTTTTGCAATTGTTGCGGTATGCTTAACTGAAGAGTTCTTTTTAATTACACGTACAATCCAATCGATTGCGCTCTTCCAGCTACCAGAACCGTCTTCGAGAGGATTTGCCTCTGCAAAATCCCACGTAATCTGAAGGGCTTGTTTGCTGAACGCACCAGCAATGGTTGAACGGTTGTTTTGCCATCTGGATAACGAACTGTTTTGATGGACGATGCGACTAAAAGCTAGTGTTAAGATTGTAAATGTCGCTATACCAAGTTCGTCGCTAAGCAAATCTTTTTCTATAGCAGCACGGTTTACAGCTTTTTTAAATGCGACAACTGATAGGGCTTGCCTTTGGGTATACAAGTCTCGAAACCTATTCATTCCTATACGCGTGACTGCGCTTAATCCTCGTGTGTTTTTGTAAGGACGGACTGGATTGATTGTTGTATTTGGAAGTGTGTCTTCCACTGATTCATAAGTGAGAATGGCCTTCCTCAATGCTTCTTTATCTCCGCCGGTTGCAGCTCTGAAATATCGTTGAGCGCCTGACTTTACATATACAGCCAGCAGTTGTGCATCTTTTGTCCCCCCATCTTTATCAGTCAACTGAGTTTTAACAGCTGCAGCTTGTGTTGTATATCCGCAAGCTGGGCACGTTGCGCTTCCATTTCTTATTGTTGGATTATCCGGGGACTTAGAACCGTGATCTACAATAATCTTGAAGCAGTGTTTTTCGGTATCTGGCAACAATCTAAGATGGTAATCACCCGTCAAGGTTAACGTGCGAATAAGAGGTATTACAAAGCCACAGTTTGGGCCTTCACAGAGAATCGTACGAGCCCAAAGAAAAGCTATAGGTTTTCCGCCATTAGAGTCAGAAGGATAGTATGCCTCAAGATCGGCTAATGCTTTACGCTTAACCCAAGCGCTCCAAACACGAATATTTTCCACAAGTTTCTCGCCGTATTTTGGAAGATACTCCAGCAGTACTTTATTCAACACAACTGCAATTGGATTTATGTCAGATGCAAACGCATCCGCACCAACCCGCAAAGCCTCCAGAGGGATCGAGCCCCCACCGGCAAAAGGATCAACCACCATCGGTTTGGTTCCCGGCATTCCGCCAAGCGCCTCATGGGCCGACTGGGTCAAGGCGCGGCTGGTACCCAGATACTCTTTAACAGTGGAATTGTCCCAGTTGGCAAAATCGGCAATAAAATCAAGCAGGGCAAATCGCAGAACATTTAAGTGTGATGGGTTGGTTGGATCAAGGTCTTCGTGGCGCTTATGCAAAACGTTCCATTTTGCCCAAATTTCCGGGTCACACGTTTTAGCCAGAGCTTTGTCTGTAGCTGCCTTGCGAGCAAAGGTCATGATAATTTTTGATGCTGCATCTCGAAATTCCTGCGGGCATAGTTCATTTGCTGGATCTGGCCACAATGCCGCACAAATTACAGCCCGGCATGCTGCTAAGGGTCGCCTGGCCCACCAGATATGCAAGGTGGATATATGGCCGTGTCGGATAGATTTCTCTCGACGAGCGTGTGCGGATATACGTTTAATTGGTAAATCAACCTCAATAAGACGCTTTGGATATCTTGGAGTAGCATCTAACTGGCTTTGTTTTTCTGAAAAGGCCTGTTCGGCGGGTGCCTCATGAATCTGTCCAGATATTTGTGTAATTTGAGCCTCATGGGCATATGTCTCAGTTACGGGCATCTCTGTCTCTATACTAACAGGCGCTCTCAGGATGTCTAAACATTCAATAATAGGTGCTACATTAGGTTTGCCGGAGTCAACACTTTTACCAATAGGAAATGCTCGAAAGTTTCCGAAAATACTTTTTGTGGGAAAATCATCTGTACTATAATTCACATAAAACATGTTTGGTGTCTGGTGTGGATGTCGTTTTTTCAGTAGTCTGGAAAGCCAATCAGGTGATGGATCAGTTATCAAAACTGCTTTTGCCAGCGTTAGCTGAAGGTCTCTGGCGCGAAAAGCTAATGAAGGGCTCCACCTTTGATTTGGTTTTGCAGCGCTAAGAACTATAATTCGATCTTCATCCCATATATCCTGCAGGTCTTGTCGAACCCGAAAATTGATAATCCCATCCGATAGAAATAATGCAACAGTGGCACCTTGCTGCAATGCAATTCGTATGCTTGGGCGCTCAATGGCCGGGCCGTAGCCGACTAAAAATGTAACTCCAGGCTGAGCAATAGCTTCGATACAACCAGTCGCTGCATTAACCTCTCTTTCAGAAGGCTTACCTGATGGAAGCACTGCAAGAAAGGCACTATCTAAAATATTTAAGTTACCTTTTGCGCAAAAAGTTGCCGCACTTCTTCCTCGGAGTGCTTCAGGATATTTTTCATGGCCCGGATCTATGACAACAACCCCCAGAGATTCCAGTTTTTCCAAGCTCTCTTCATCTTCGCCGTTTTCAATCTTTTGCCCTGCCAACCTTGAAGCAGAAGGCTCGAAAACAAAAATTTCCGCTTCAAGATCGGATAAATGCTCTCGAATCATCTGTGAAACACGTTTCCAGTCTAAACCGCCATGTCCGCAACCGAGGGCCGGCAATGCGATCTTAAGATTTTTGTTTTCCTTTGTTTGTTCAATCAAATAGTCGCGCAATGCTTTGAGACCTGCCTCGATATCATCGTACCGAGAGGGTTCCCGCCAATGGCGCTTGGATGGAAAATTGATAATCCAATCTCCGAGAAGGTTCTTCCAGACATGAAGTTGACCGGGCTTTACCTTGCCCGCCTTGCAATCTTTTTGATAATCGCGAAACATCTCAGGATACTTATTTTTAAAAGCAAGCGCTACACCAGCACCCATAACCCCAACACAATTAACTGTATTGATGCGGATATCTGCCGGTGTTTCGAATATGTCCCCACTGATAACTTTTATCATAAATTAATCCAAGGCCTTATTGTACTGCAAAATTATCTACAACTCCTCTGCGACAATAGATCTTAATCTATCTATTTCCTCATGATCGACCCAACTTTGACTCACTGACATCATATCCGCTTTTCCAATTGCTATTAACATATCCAGATCCCGCTCATCATCGACGATGTTAATCAGCTCTTTTACCTGCCGTCCTCTGCCGATTCTCTTGCTCACGATGTCTCCCACAATATCGTGATAGCAGATTAACTTGCAAATAACCCTCGCTGAACGTTTCTTCATAGTTGCAACATCTTCAGTAAGTATCCGTTCTAACATTGGAAGCGCCCTGATTGGATGATCATGATCAACTTGCTGCCTTCCCATTTGTCCATCCCAACGGCTTTTAGGTCCCTTCCCAATATCATGCAAAAACGCCGCTATTTCCGCAAGAAGCTTATCCGCAGAATTCATTGCTTTAAATTCAGGCAAATCCATCAAATTTTTCACAACAGACACAGAATGGGTTCCAACAGTCTCTTCGTGCATTATGTTATCTGATTCAAGTTCTACAAGCTCTGCCGTTTCAGGTAGGATGGAAAAATCTTTTCGTAGTGCATTTCGTAACTCCTTTAATTTGTTAAATTTTGGTTTTGATCCAGCACCAATATTATTAACAATATGACGAATGGTTTTTCGATATTTTTTCTTTATAAAATAAGGCCCGGTTGCTATTGAATGTTGACCGGTTCTGTAAAAATCAATGAAATAGTGAATTGGATCAAGACCAATTGGAGGCGCCTTGAAACCAGATTCATCATAACATTCAAGCACATATTTTTTTATTGAATCGTTCCAAACGATGATTCTTGATATTGAAGCTTTATCAATTCTCCTGTGGATAAGCAATTCAGCCATTCTTTCCTGTTTGAGCCTGTCATTAGGCATGCTCCATTTAAGATTATCGATCGCTTCCCAATTTAATTGTTCCAAATCGGAAAAATTGCTATAGAAATTTGGAGGTATTCTTGTGTTGGCGGCCGCATCACAAAAAACACTTGGATAATCATTCATAATTAGTATTGGAAATTCAAAATAAATGACAAACTGCTGATCTACGACCTTATTACGAACAAGGTATAGTAACATAGAAGAACGCTTACAAAAATAAAGCGGCACATAGTCATGAACGATCCCGCCATTTCCGCAGGTAACAGGCATTGTCGCCCTGTTGCTCTGAATATCTGATAAAGCTACCGAATAATATTCAATACCCAAGCGATTACTCTCATTGGTTGACAGCAGTCCATGCTCAACTATTCCGGGCAAATTATCTATGTGAGTAAAATGGTACACATAGAGATGCTTGAATTTGTCAGGTATCGCCATTTTATGCCTCCGGGTGACTATCTCCTAAGATTGCCTTTCCTTCCAGATGATAATGCTCTATCTTTACAAGCGGCTTCCATTCAAGACGCACCGGGTTCTGGATTACATGAACTTCAGGCTTCGAAGCGCAATTAAAAACCACATAAAGCCAATAATCACTCTTAAGGCGTTCTGCGGTCTTATATTCATTGGTGGTCAGTGCCACCTCACCAATCGCTGACCGGCCCTTAACCTCAATGAATCGAACCGCTGTTGCTGTTTTGGGGTCTTCCGGGTGAGGCTTGCGTGAGATAAGATCGAAGCCGCGGTTTTGGTCTTCCACGCTCTCAGGCTCCCGGCCATGCCCCCTTTCATAAGCAATAACAGATTCTATGGCAATTTTTTCGATTTTATCATCCTTGACCATGGGTGAGATACGGGGCGATGTCCTCTCAGGATGAGGCAGAACCCAGGCGCGGCCCAGAAATTGGATGTCCCCGATCATGCATTGCCTTTCCTTGTCAAGTTCCTCTCTCCTGCGCTCCAGCCGTCCGTTTAATTCATCGATTCGGTCTTCCACTTGCTTAATATTGGCTGCAAGCAGGGGTGATTTCTCGTCTTGCTGCTGCTGCTCCAAAAGTTCCGCCATCCGAAGGTTCTGGCGATGGATCAATTCATTCAAGCTTATCTCGATATGCTGAGAGATGATCTCGGTTTCACGCTTCCGTTCAGCCGCCGTAACAAAAAGGAATGGATTCAATGCTTTTTCTATCAGAATCTGTTCGGCTGCCTGACGGTCCGGAAGGCCGGCTCCTTCAGGCGCGGTTGTGCCCCTGGGCGCCAAAGCAAGGTCAAGAAAGATGGTCGGCTGTCTGACAGACATTGATCCGTCTATGTTCACCTCAACCACAAACAACCTGCGGTGAAGAGGATAGCCTTTGCCGTCCTTTACAGAGGCGGAAAAAACATCCAAACGATAGGGTTCATTGTGGTGAAGATCAAAAAAAACACTGCCCCGTTGCAAATCTTCGCGGACGCGTTCATTTACTTCCTCCCTTACGACTTCAAATAAGGGATGGCCCGGTGTAACCCACTCGGATGTGGGGTCCTTGGATAAAAGCATCTTGTCGAATACCACCTGCCGGTAGTCGCGCCCCAACTTGCCAAACCTCGGTTCCAAGCGCTCGCCAATGGGCCACAAGTTCCTGGGAATTCGTCCGATTTTGTATATATGGGAATCCTTGCCGATTTCTTTCGGATGTATGCCTGTCAATGGGCCGGCATCAATGAAAAAGCCTTCAATGACCTCAGGAACAAGACGACGCTCGCGGGCCTCCGCGGACCGCCCGATGATGGCAGAGAGGTTTAACTGCCGTTTGGCAAGACCTTCAAGGGTAGACTCGGTGATGGCCCTGAAACGTTCAGCATCAATATCCTTGACAATTCGCGCCTCGATGTCAGGCACATCCGTCCGCTTTGCGTACATGTCGCGAAACATTTTTTCTAACAAATTGGCGGGAAAGACCTCTCCTACGACATCGAAAACCTGGTCTGTTCCCAGTTCCTTGCGGATCTCTTTGAGACGATCAAGGAGTTTCTGAAGCACGCGCCCCTCTCGGGTGTTTATGGCAGCGAAATTGTAAATTAGACAGTCATGTTCCTGGCCGTATCGGTGAATACGGCCCATTCGCTGTTCGAGACGCACGGGGTTCCAGGGAATATCATAATTGATCATGAACCAGCAAAACTGCAAATTGATTCCCTCGCCGGCGGCTTCGGTGGCCACAAGCACCTGGGTCTCATCACGAAATTCCTTCTCGGCATAAAGCCTTGTACCGGGAGTATTGCGGTCCCCGATCTTCATGCTACCGTGAATCTGGGAGACAGATAGGCCCCATTCCCGCAATTTTCCCATAAGATAATCAAGAGTATCCTTATGTTCTGTAAAAAGCAGGAGCTTCATTTTGGGGTTTTGGAAAACCCCTTCTTCGGTTATGACCTCTCTAAGCTTTACCAGCTTGGATTCCACTTCACGTTGTTCAAGGGTGCGAGCCTGAACGATAAGCTGATTAAGCTGAATTATCTCCTGCCTGAGTGTTTCGGGATCAATCGAGGCCACGATTGATTCCAAGGCGTCAATGATAGCTTGTTGCTCTTCATCAGTAAGTTCATCGAAATCTTCCGGGTATTTTTTGACAATCTGTTCCTGGCGATAGGCTTCAGGATCATCGAGGATCTTCTGACGCTTGTCCCGCATCCGCTCCAAACTGCGGCGCACGGCATAAATGCTGGAGGCAAATCTGCGTTGCAGCATGGCCATTGTAAAAGCAAGCGCCCGCCCTCTGGCAGAATCGTCGGCCGATGCCTTAATGGACTGATCCTCAACGTACCGGGTGAGGGCATCGTAAAAATCCCACTCATCATCATCTATTTTGAATTCTACGGTCTGAACTTCCCGATTGGTAAAAATTTTTTTGACGTCGCCGGTGTCAGGGTCCGGGAAAGAGACCAGTGCTTCCTTGATCCTGCGCAGGTAAAAGGGTGCACTGTTTCGTCGCATGGCTTCTTCAAGGCTCTTCACGTCGCCGTAAACATCTTTGTCAAGCAGTTCGAGAAAGAGGCAGAAGTTTTTCGGATCGCCCTTATGCGGCGTAGCAGTCATTAATAGATAATGATCGGTCATGGTTGAAAGGGTTTCGCCCAGTTGGTAGGCAAGGGTCTTTTTGTCTGCACTATAGGCGCTCATCTTATGGGCCTCATCCACAATAATCAGGTCCCAGCGGCTTCGAAAGAGGCTTTCCCTGGCATCATCTATGCGGGAAATCCATGAGACGGAAGTGATGACCTGATTCTTCTCCTGCCAGGGATTTGAACCGTAAGTAGCGCGCAGGATCTCACCGCGCATGATATCAAAGTTTTCATGGAACTTATCTTTCATTTCCCGCTGCCATTGGAAACAGAGGTTCGCGGGCGCAACAATAAGGGCTCTCTTAACTAAGCCACGAATCTTAAGTTCTTTCAGGAGCAATCCGGCCATGATGGTCTTGCCTGCACCCGGATCATCTGCAAGCAGAAAACGAATTCTGGGCAAGGCCATGAAATAGTCATAAACCGCTTCAAGTTGATGAGGGAGAGGATCAACCCTTGCGATGGATAGCGAAAAGTAAGGGTCATACTCGTAAGCCAGGGATAGACGCAACGCTTCGATTCCCAAGCGAAACCGCTTGGGGTCGCCGTCAAAAGGCTCTTTTTCAGGTGTGGCTTCAAGGAGATCAATCTGGTCTGCTGTGAGGACTGGTTCATGAACCTGACCACTGTTGAGTCCCTTGCCGACAAGTTTGATGGATTCACCCATAGGTGTTGCTACAATGACCTGGACGGGTTCAGGAAAAACCGGGCCGTGTACGATTACATTTGGTTTAAGGTCTTCTTTTTTCATTGACTTCCGGGACATACCATTAAATTATAAGTTTCTACTTTAACCTTTGATTTGTTTGGTAAAAATGACTTCATTTTCATTGTATTAATTTGAAAGCATCCCATTTATCCTGCTTGTCCAGCCTGCCCTGTGCAATTCACGTCAGTGACAGCGAAGTTTATCCCGTGGAATTGCTCCGCAGGAGCACCCGAAGGGATTCAACTGGGGCGTATTTCACCGGGGTAGAATTAAGTTTTGGTTGTTATTCCATCGGGGTTAAATCTTTTGTTCTTTATTTAACCGGAGCTTGAAAAGCCGGAACTTCCGGTATCCTCAAAAAGATAAAGCCCTTCTTAGCATTCTTTGAGCAAAGAAGGGCTTGCATTATATGTAGAGCCATGGGGCACCTTGGATAAGATGTTTAGATCGCACCGTGCTGAAAATTTAATGCCTGACCTTAAATGAAATGTTTAAAAAAATCAATGGCTAAATGCTGGATGCTGGTTGCGGGTGTGGCGCCTGTGGCGCTGGTGGAGGAGCGCTCTGCAAGTACTTGGCCGCCTACGCTGAAGCTACGTCGTGCCAAGGGGCTTGTGGAGCGGCTCGAGGAGCCTTAATGCGAAGTGTTTAACCAATAACTTAATGGTCACTGGTTACGGGTTGTTTCACACAAAGGCGCTAAGAATTATTTGACCACATCGAACTGCACGATCATCTGCCCCAGGCAGTGGAAAGCATTATGCTGTTTCTAAAAAAACACGCCATGCGCGGCGCCGATTTTTCGGAAATCCGGCGCAAAGATGTCTGGAGTATTCCCCTTGGCATTCTGCGCGAGGTGGTTATCAACGCCCTGGTTCACGCCGACTACTCCCAGCGCGGCGCTCCTACCCGTATCGCTTTTTTCGATGATCGCATCGAGGTTGAAAATCCCGGCATTCTCCTTCCCGGCATGACCATCGAGGACATGAAACAGGGGGTCTCTAAAATCCGCAATTCGGTTATTGCCCGTATATTCAAGGAATTGGGCTTGATCGAGCAATGGGGAAGCGGTGTACGGCGCATCTTCAAGGAAGCCGAAGAACAAGGCCTGCCCGAACCGCAAATTGTGGAAATAGGGATGCGGATGCGTTTTATTGTTCCACTGGCTGAACCGAATAAGATTCAATCAAATGCGAAACAAACCATGGGAGACGATGCGCTGCCGCCAAAGTCTGGGAAAAGTCCGGCGATTCCAGCGACCCAGTCGCCGACCCAGTCACAGCCCAAGTCACAGCCCAAGTCACCCCCGAAGTCACCCCCGAAGTCAGAAGGATGCTTGCCGTTATAACCGGGGAGATGACACGAGGGGAAATCCAGGAAAGATTGGGGCTGAAGGATGAAAAGCACTTCAGAGAAAACTACCAGCAAGTCGGCGTGAAACTGGGCTTAATCGAGATGACCATCCCGGGCAAACCCCGCAGCAGCCTGCAGAAATACCGTCTAACCCCGAAGGGCAAAGCCGTAATTGATGCACAACACACAGATGACACGGAGAGAGGGGCGGCCGTTGATGAATAAATTAGGCATATAATATAAGTGGGTTATCTCAACTTAAGCAGACGTGATCTTAGAGGGTACAAGGGGTCAAGGATTCACGGATTCGAGTAAATTGCTAAAGACTTACCAGGGAAAATCTTACAAAAGTCGTATGAACTCTGTCCGCCGGAATGGAGCATTCGATCCGGATCTGTTGTTTTGATTTTTAAACCATCATCGCAAAAAACAATTCAACAGCAAGAGTCACAGCAAGAGTCATTGCGAAAACGAAGTTTTTCCGATGCCATTGATCAGCACTTTAAGATCGGCAACAATTTGAATCAACGAGATGTGATCGCCGTCCGAAAAACCGTCTCCGGCTTGCTGAAACTGCTGTATCCCCAAGGTGAATTCGATAAGGCTGTTGTTGAACGATGCTTCGTATACGCTCTTGAAAGCCGCAGGCGTGTCAAAGAGCAGTTAAAAAAATCGGTGGCGATGTTCATTTCAGCTACATTGATAATGAAACCCTGGCGAGCTCTTCGCCAAGTTCCAGACCAGCTTCTATTCTGATCCTGTTGATGCGGCTTTTAAGGCTCTTGGGGTGGAATAAAAAGATGGTTTTTAATTCTATATGATTTCATATTTGAGTCTGCCGAAAGGGGTTTTTATATGGAAATAATTCTTGCATCTAAACCATCTCTTAAATTCTCTCGCTTCGACGTTAAATTAGGGTCTTAACAACCTGTTTTAACATAAAGTAAACCAACGGCATAAAAACCGCGGGCAGCATGTTGCCCACGTGGATCTTTTTGATTTCAAGCAGGTTGATGCCGATGGCCACGATCAGTAAGCCTCCGACGGACGACATTTGACCGATCACCTCAGGAGTCAAAAACGTTTTAATCATCGATGCGGAGATTGTTATCAATCCCTGATAGACGAATACCGACAGGGAAGAGAACAAAACGCCGAGGCCCAAGGTGGATGCAAAAATGATCGAAGCAATGCCGTCCAGGGCCGACTTGGCAAACAAGGTTTGATGGTTACCGGTCAAACCACTTTCCAACGATCCGACGATCGCCATCGAGCCCACACAAAACACCAAACTGGCGACAACAAATCCATGTGAAATCCCTTGGCCGTTTTTTGAAAACCGGGCTTCGAGTCGTCGCCCCAAGGCGTCCAACCGCGCTTCAATGCTTAAAAATTCACCGACGACACTGCCGACGGCCAGGCTAAAGATTACCACCAGAATCTGATTCGATTTGAATGCCATCTGCAAACCGATCAGTATCACGGCCAGGCTGATGGCCTGCATCATGGTAACGCTATATTTGCGGGGTATCCCGCCTTTTAACAGCAGGCCTATAAGGCTTCCGGCCCCAATGGCCAGCGTGTTTACTATCGTTCCTAACATTCTTTGCTCCCTGTCCCAGTCTATAAGCAGGCGACTGCGGATCGGCACCATAAGTGCTAAGTTGTTTTGAAAGATGAACGTCGAACAGACTGAACATCGAACATCGAACGTCCAACGTTGAACATCGAATAATGATGTCGCTTCAGGCTTCGCCTTCGGCTTCAGTCTTCGCCTTCGGCTTCAGTCTTCGCCTCCGGCTTCGACCCGACAAGACGACCCGACAGGCCGCTCTGCAATTTAATTTATTTCGGTTTTTTTTATTCATCATTCGATGTTGGACGTTCAATGTTCATCTTTTAAGTAAACCTTACACAGTCCATCCGGCACAAAAAAATAATTTAGCGCTTATGCGGATTCCTTGAACGCGATCTGCACTTTTGAGATAGCTTCTAAATATCCCCTTGGCACATAGCCTAAGGCGATTAGAGGTGAACCTGTCTGATAGAGGATAATCGATCCATCTGCAACCCTAAAATTTCCCAGCTATCTGAGCAACGACCCGGCTGCAATCCCAATGGGTTGTTGGGCCTGATCCTTCTCCAATGTGCACCAGGAAAATCATAGTAGGCCAAGCTTTTTCAAGGCAGCTTCGTCCTTTTCCGTGGCGGCTTCTCCTTTCCTGGTCTATTGGTTTTGGGTAAACTCCTATAACCACAGACACCAGTTCGAGGTCACCGATACTTAAAATGTGTAAAAAATATGTTATCGCCTACTATCTTGACAAGCCCAAATTGATGAATTACCATCATGTGTCAAAACAGATCTAAAAGGGGGATTGAATGGCAGTCATTACGATAAGCAAAGAATTTGTAACCGAAAGCGAAAAAGTTGCATCCCTGGCGGCACAAAGACTCGGTTATGAGTATATTGGTAAAAATCTTATAGCAGAAATTGCAAAAGAATTACATATTTCCGAAAGTGAGGCAGAGATATTCCGCAAAACATCCCAGTCTCGAATTCTTCGCTTGGTCGATCGATATACCTGTTCTATTGTACAAAAGGTTGTCGACCGCGAGCACGGATGTCTGGACGATAAAAACTACTATGAAACAACCAAAAATCTTGTTGAAAAATCGTACGACGCCGGCGATGTCATCATACTCGGCTGGGGCGGTCAGTGTATTTTAAGGAACAAGCCCAATACCCTCCATGTCCGTCTGACAAAAGATGCGGAAGCTAAAATCAATGAGATAATGCAAAACAGAAATCTGGATCATAAGGCTGCAAAGGATTTTATTGAAAGAGAAGAAGAAGATTTAAGAGCTTATATCAAGCAATATTTCAATGAGGACTGGAACGATGCACGCCTGTATGACCTGATTATTGATATGGGTAAAAATACGGTCGAGCAGGCCGTAGACAAGATATGCGATAATGTCAAACACAAGAAATAACAAAGCGCATTCAACTTAACTACAAGCCGTCTCTAATACACCGAGAATAGAACCAACGTGAGGCGGATTAACCTTCGGGAAATCCGCGATGATGCCGTTTAAACGCAGCAAATACATGGCATTCACCAGAGAGCTGGTTGCCGACCAGATTTTCAGGCCGACCCAGAGGTTTTTTAGAAAAGAAGCTTCCAGCAGCATACTGCTCCTCGGCGCCACATTAATTGCGCTGGTTTGGGCCAATTCCCAGATCGGCGACACCTACCACAAATTCTGGCACACAGAAATATCCATTATTTTAGGCGATTACAAGGTCAGCAGAACACTTGTCCATTGGATAAATGACGGTTTCATGGCCCTCTTCTTTTTTACCGTGGGACTGGAGATAAAACGTGAGATTCTTGTCGGAGAACTGGCGGCCCCTAAAAAAGCGATGTTTCCTATCGCTGCCGCAATAGGAGGGATGTTAGTTCCCGGCCTGATCTATTTAGCGTTCAACTTTGGCTCCGAACACATATCGGGCTGGGGTATTCCCATTGCAACAGACATTGCATTCGCACTGGGAGCCATTGCGCTGTTCGGCCGCAAATTACCTGTGGGTCTGCGAATTTTTCTGGCTGCTTTTGCCATTGCCGATGACCTGGGTGCAGTGTTCATTATTGCAATTTTCTATACAAAAGAAATTGTCTGGCATTACATTATTATTTGCCTGCTTCTGTTGGTCTGTCTTTTCATAGCGAACCTCCTTTGGATCAGACAGACATTGATATATGTCGTTTTAGGACTATCCATTTGGTTTTTCATACTGGGTTCGGGCGTACACCCTACAATTGCAGGCGTTATCGTTTCGTTTTTTGTTCCAGCCCGGGGAAGATATGATACGGATCGCTTTTTACAAAATGTTAACCAATTAGTAAAAGAGTTCGAGTGTGAGGAACAAAGCTGCGGTTATTCGATTTTGCTCAACCAGGACCATTTGCACACAGTTCATGCCCTGGAAATGGCCTGCCATGATGTGGTGACGCCCTTGCAGCGGCTGTTGCACACCCTGCATCCATGGGTGGCATTTTTAGTTTTGCCTTTTTTTGCGCTGAGCAATGCAGGCATGAGCTTGCACGGCATCAATTTTGCCCAGGCGGCCTTTAACAATGTCAGCATGGGTATTGTTTTCGGATTGCTGTTCGGCAAGCCCATAGGGATCGTATTGTTTTCTTTTCTTGCCGTTCAAATGAAAAAGGCAGTTTTGCCCAAGGATGTCAGATGGGCACATATTATCGGCGTTGCCATGCTGGGAGGGATCGGATTTACCATGTCGTTGTTTATTTCCGACCTATCATTTTCAACGCCGCAGATACTGAGCTATACTAAGATTGCAATTTTTTTGGGTTCCGTTATATCAGCGATTGCCGGCATTGCTTTCCTATACATAATTACCGCTATGGATCCCAAAAACTCCGAAGTCAACTGATGTGCATCACGCTTTTTTTAAACAATTCTTTATCCGGAAAGTATCAAAGGGCGAACGCCGCATTGATTTTGGGGGTAAACTACTTGAGTTTAAAAGTTTTGGTTTGTATTCCCCAGACGAATAATTTTACCCACTCAAAACCGAGCTTCATCAACGCCACATCATCGCTGCGAATCTTTTTGAGGATGGCGGATTTTACTTTGTAGCGCTTCAAAAAGGTGCTGTTTAGTAAGAAATCACGGAAACGATCGATATTGTAAATGGCCATGAATGCCATTTTGGCTTTGGGCCCTTCCGGCCCCTCGCGACCCCAGGGGTTTTTCTGGAACAGGCGCTTGAGTTCCGACCAGCGCAAGGTCATTTCATTATAAATAACAGCTTCCTGATCCCGGGACCATGATTCGGTTGTCCATAATTTATTTTCGTGTTGCCCCTCACAGAAATCCGGAGGTCTGAAGAAATGGACCAGACGGGTGGTATCGCTGCCGACATCGTGCAGAGCGCCCTGCTCCACGGGAAAGGTGCGGCAGGTATCCGGGCGATCCTGGTAAACCTTGCACCCGGAGTCACTTAAAAAAGGACACGTCCGCTCTTTGTTTTCGGACATGGCAAGGAGCACTTCCGGAAAGAAATTTGAATCTCTCAAAACAATATCAACATATTTGTCCAAGAACTGATCAGAGGTCAGGTTGAGCTGGTTTTTGAGCCGGACAACGTCGTAAGGATACAAGAAAAGATTAAGATTCCGGCAACATAAATTAAAGCAGGCAATTTGCGGATGACAATGAAATGAAAATTTGTCCCCGGTCGCAAGTCTCTTCCCGGGCAATTGGTCAAGATTGTCAATATCGATGTATTTCATATTTTAAGCGCTAAAACGTTTCAAGCATTTCTGAAACGGTCATTTTGAATTTTTGATTCACGCCTACGGCCTGCTTGAACTCCTTTTCCAGCATGGCCATTTCAACGAAAAAGGGAGTGCGGTCGAACTTGAAATAGCTTTTATCCAAAGGCTGCTCTGAAAAAGCTTCGCAGCCCGGGTGACGAATGACTCCCATTCCGGGTTGTTGCAGTTCATGGGCAATGCCGAACAACCTGCATATCATGGGGCGAAAAGCATAAAGCTGACACAAACCGTTGAAATTGAGCGGACACATGAGCCGCGCGGTTTCCCCTTGTTCATCGGCCAGAGCTGTTTTGCGGCACACCTTGGCAGCTCTTTGTTTTATCTGGTTTTGTTTTTCTTTATCAAGCGTTGTAAAGCCTTTTAAAATAAAAGAATATTCCAGCAAGGTGTGATGATAAAACCGCGTCAAGCAGCAGTTATCCTCGCAGCCGGTACACTTAAATCCGTAATAGTCCGCCGCTTCTTGATATTTACGATCCATGGCGGCATAGATCGTTTTCAATTGGTTTAAAAACGGGGCGCAGGCAGTATTCAGGGCTTGGATTTTTAAAAGCGCTATAGACATGCTAAAGCCGTTTATACCTGGGGGGTCGGGAAAAAGATTTTTGTGTACAAGTCGAGTGCGTACCTGTCCGTCAGGCTGGCAATGAAATCACAGACGATGCGCTCTTTGGACTGGCCGTTGTGATTACACGCGGACATTTCCAGCACTGCAAGTTCTTTTTGAAGCATGGATTCGTTGTTGAAAAAGTAGACGTATAACTCGGACAGAATTCTTTTGGCTTTGACAAATTCTTGATGGACCTGGGGTGAGCGGTAAACATTGTCATAAAGAAATTGCCGCAATTCGGCCATGGCGGCATATACTTCGTCACTCATACTTAAACGCAGTTGACCGTCCTGCACACTAGCGGAAAATATCAGATCCTTGATCATGACAGTGGCGCGCTCGGAATGGGTATGCCCCAGCACTTTTATGCAGGTGTCCGGGATTTGGCCTGTTTTGATAACGCCGCTTCTGACGGCGTCATCCAGATCATGATTCAGGTAGGCCATAATATCGGCAATGCGGACGATGTTGCCTTCAACCGTACAGGCCATTTCATCGGGATCGTCGGGGATAATTTTGCCGTATCCCTTGGAGTGTTTCAGAATCCCGTCGCGAACCTCATGGGTCAGGTTCAATCCTTTGCCGTTCATTTCAAGTACGTCGACAATGCGCAGACTCTGTTGGTGATGTGAAAAATCCGGGGAATATATTTCCTTGAGGGCCATCTCTCCACCGTGTCCGAAAGGAGGGTGCCCCAGGTCGTGGGCCAGGGCGATGGCTTCGGCCAGATCTTCATTGAGCCGCATGGCCCGCGCAATGGTTCTGGCGATTTCAGCAACCTCGATAGTATGGGTCAGACGGGTTCTGTAGTGATCGCCCAGAGGGGACAAAAAAACCTGGGTTTTGCGCTTAAGCCTCCGGAAAGCATTGGAATATACAATCCGGTCCCGGTCCAGTTGGAATACCGTTCGGACAGAACAGGCTTTTTCGGCTCGCAGTCGGCCGCGTGTTGCGGAACTTAAGCACCCGTAAGCAGATATAAAGCCTTTTTCCCGTTTCTCAAATTCTTCACGTATAGACATATATTTCCAGCCGACCAGAAGGTATTAATTGATATAATGTTACGACTAAGGTATCTTGCCACACCTGTCCGCCATTCTGCAGGCGGGAAGACACCAAGGCAGTCACGAGTGAACAGTCATCAGTAAGAAGTGATCAGTAAGGGTAAACTGATTACTGATAACCGATCACTGATCACTGACATTGTACCTTAGTGGCTGAATAGTTACGATATAATAACAAATAAAATTGATGCCCAAAATGCGCTGATCACTATAAAACCTTTGCAAAGCGGATTTATTCACATGCAAAATTAATTGTAAAGAAATATTTTAGCCTTTACATCATGAAGATCATTCATTATTTTTATCTAAAGGATTACCAGAGGAAGGAAATGCAGGGACATCATCTCATACTTGGCGAACTTGCCGATTTTATCTCCGGCGCAATCATCAAAGACACCCATGATGAAAGGTACCGGCAGAAACTGGCGCATCTTTTAGTGAACCGTAAAGGCTACCTGAAAAAAGAGATTCAACCCCGACGCGAACTTTTGGTAACAGCCGGAGATAAAAGCGCAATTGTTAAAATCGATTTCGTGATCAACGTGTCCGGTCGGACCGGTATGATCATAAAATACGGCCCCGGTTCACTGGTCACCCGTCACCGTCCTGCGCTGGCTGCGTCCAGGCTTGTTGATCCCTACCAGGTTCCCGTTGTGGTGGTGACAAACGGCGAAGATGCAGATATTATAGATGGGGATACCTGTAAGGTTATATCACAGGGTCTTGAGGCAATACCCGCCAGAATCGAACTTGTTGAAAAGATTTCTAAAACGGATTTTAATGCAATTTCGCCCCAGCAGGTTGCAATTGAATCGAGAATCGTCTATGCCTTTGAAGTTGACGGCAGCTGTCCCTGTGATGATACGATTTGCAGGCTATAACGCTGTTTTAAGAAACGACCTATTGATAAAAAATGTCGATGTTTGTAACGCGCATGTCTTTTATATGAAACAGATGCTGGATGCTGGCCGCTGGATACTTGATAAAATGATAACAAAAGCAGCTATATACAGTATCAAGAATCAAGCATCCAGTATCAGCCGTCATGAACGAAAATATGGCATATCAAAGACAAACAAACTTTTTAAGATTTTGACCGATAAAGATGGAGCAAGGCTTCTAACAATGGATTATGAGCGTTACATGAAAAAGGCGCTTGACCAAGCCCAAAAAGCACTTGAGGCCGGGGAATTTCCGGTTGGCTGCGTACTGGTTTATCAGGGCAGGATTATAGTAAACGCTTCACGAGCAGGCACCGTCGGAGATGCTGTCAATGAAATTGATCATGCCGAAATGGTTGCCTTAAGGCGCCTTATTGACCTTAAGGAGAATATAGATGAAAGCAAGGTGACCCTGTTCTGCACCATGGAACCCTGCCTGATGTGCCTTGGCGCCATTATTTTAAGCGGCATCGGCGCAGTGGTTTACGCCTACGAAGATGTCATGGGAGGAGCCACAGGCTGCAATTTAGAAGCGCTCGCCCCTTTGTATTCTAGCGGTCAGATTTCAATAGTGCCGCATATTTTACGCCAACAAAGCCTGGAACTTTTTAAGGCTTATTTCAACAATCCGGAGCATACATACTGGCAAGGGAGCCTGCTTGCCAAGTATACACTCAGCCAGTAAAGAATACGGACTAAATTTTTATTTTTCTTGCATTTTTTTCTTGCATTTATTAACGTAATTTTATATTCGAAAAGCTAGTCTGGACCGGTGGTTCACAGTTTGGGAAGATAGTAACCGCAGGGTTAAAGCCGAATACAATTTTCAAAATAGGCCTGTTGCTCTGCTTCCTTGAGACCTTTAAAAAATGCCAATTTTTGTTCGAGTTTAAGGAAGGCGAAAATTTTAACCACAGGAATACATTTAGTATTTCGAGGATTAAAATTTGAGCCTGACACAGAAATCGGGTAAAAAGGGGCGTTTTGTAAAGGTCTCCCCTATTGGTGAGCAATAACAAAAACATTTACTGTAGGAGGTGCAGGATAGCTGTAACAAAACGACCAAATAGACCAAGGAGGTCAGACAGAACATTTATAAATAAAAATATAAGAGCCAAAGAGGTTAGAGTAATCGATCCCGACGGAAATCAGATCGGTATTATCCCTACGTACAAGGCCCTTGCCACTGCTGGAGATTTTGGTCTTGACCTGGTTGAAATTTCTCCCAATGCAAATCCTCCTGTTTGTAAAATAATGGATTACGGTCGGTACAAGTATGAACTGACCAAAAAGAAACAGGAAGCAAAAAAGAAACAAAGCACCTTTCAGCTCAAAGAAATAAAGGTGCGCCCAAAAACAGGCGATCACGATTTGCAGACCAAAATCAACCATATCAAGAAGTTTATTGCTAAAAGGGACAAAGTTAAGGTAACCGTTATGTTCAGGGGTCGTGAAATTACGCTTTCCCAGCTTGGCAGAGATGTGCTGGAAAGAATTGTTCAAGAAACGGAAGAAGTTGCTACAGTGGAGCAATACCCCAAGTTTGAAGGCCGTACCATGTTTATGTTACTGGCACCGAAATAATTATTTTCTTCATCCGACTCTCTTTTGCAAGCGTAAAAGTGCTGGATATGATAGCATGCTACCTTGCTAATTGTTCATGTTTTTTATTTTGAAGATGGCGTGGGCTGGATTTTGTCTAATGCTCGCGCCATTTATATTGGAACTTCTAAAATCAATTAGTGCCCATCCATAAATACATTTGAGCACTAAGTAGTTTCCAATTCCTCATTTGTGGATGGAAACTAAAACTTGTAAAGGACTTGATAAATGCCTAAAATTAAGACAAATCGTGCAGCAGCAAAGCGTTTCAAGAAGACAGGTACGGGTAAATTTGTATTTTCAAAATCACATGCAAGTCATATTTTAACTAAAAAGACCACAAAGCGTAAGCGGGGGCTACGGAAAAGCCAGATTGTTGACAAAACGAATAGAAAAGAGATAAAGCTCCTGCTTCCCAACGGATAGGCTTCCGCTGGCAGGCCCGCCGATGATAGACAGGAAATGCGCTTTTGGGTGCAATGAAGATAAGGGTAACCGTTCAGAGGTTCAGGGTTCAGAGGTTCAGGGTTAAGAGGTGTAAAGTACAGAGATAGCCCAGAACGCAGAACCCAGAACGGGAAACGTTGAACCTGTGAACGGCTACAGATAAGGAGAATAACAATGCGCGTAAAAAGAGGTTTTAAAGCTAGAAGACGCCGTAAAAAAGTCTTAAAATTGGCCAAAGGGTTTCGCGGAGGGCGTAGTAAGCTGTTTCGTACAGCGGCTGATGCGGTAGACAAAGCATTAATGTACGCCTATCGTGATCGCAGAGTACGCAAGCGCGATTTTCGGAAACTCTGGATCGCAAGAATTAATGCGGCGGTTCGCATGCATAATTTGTCATACAGTAAATTCATACACGGCCTTAAACTTGCCGGCGTTGAGCTTGACCGCAAAGTTATGGCAGAGCTGGCGATATCTGATCCTGCGGGATTTGCCAAGATAGCCGATTTGGCTGCACAACAACTTTAGCCCGGATATTTCATGAAAAGTGGAAAAAAATATTGAACAGATTCAAGAGCAGGCACTGAAGGAGCTTGAGGTTGCTGCTGATGTTGCAAGCATCAAAGACCTTTCAATCCGATATCTGGGCCGGAAAGGCAAAGTCACTCAATTTTTAAGGAGTATAGCGGATCTTCCGCCGGAACAGAAACCGGAAGCCGGAAAAAAGGCCAACGAGACTAAAAAATTTCTTGATGCCAAATTCAAAAAGGCCGTCAAACAACTTGAGACGGCATCATCAGAATCTGAAGGCTGCATCGATGTTTCGCTGCCCGGCCGAGTTGTCCGGCAAGGATCGTTGCACCCCATTACTCAGATTGCCCGGCAGATTTGCGACATTTTTATCAAGCTGGGGTTTGATATTGCTGAAGGGCCGGAGGTTGAAACCGATTATTATAATTTTGAAGCACTTAATATCCCCCAAAATCATCCGGCAAGGGATATGCAGGATACGTTCTATATTTCAAAGAACATTGTTCTGCGAACCCATACCTCTCCTACCCAGCCGCGGATAATGGAGCAACAGAAGCCGCCGGTCAGAATTATTGCCCCCGGCAAGGTCTACCGTTGTGATTCCGATCTGACACACACACCCATGTTTCATCAAGTTGAAGGCTTGCTGGTTGATAAAGGCATTTCCTTTGGCGATCTCAAGGGGGTGCTTACTACCTTTGTGCACCAGATGTTTGACACCGAGACAAACTTAAGATTCAGACCCAGCTACTTCCCTTTTACCGAACCCAGTGCCGAAGTCGATATTCGATGTGTTATCTGCCGGGGGGCGGGATGCAGGGTATGCTCACACACCGGGTGGCTTGAAGTCCTTGGTTCCGGCATGGTACATCCCGCTGTGTTTGAAAACGTCGGTTACGATACTACACGCTACAGCGGATTTGCTTTTGGGATGGGCGTTGAAAGAATTGCCATGCTGAAATATAGAATTGATGATATCCGCAAGTATTTTGAAAACGATTTAAGATTTTTAAGGCAGTTTTAAGATGAAAGTCAGTTTAAGCTGGTTAACGCAATACGTGGACGTTGACATGCCGCCGGAAGACCTGGCTGACGCCCTTACCATGGCAGGGCTTGAAGTTGAGAGCGTTTCAGATCGTTATGAGTATCTCGATAGAGTTGTCGTTGGCCGTATTGCCAAGATTGCATCCCATCCTCAGGCTGACAATCTCAAAATCTGCCAGGTGGATGTGGGCTACCGCGTGATTCCTGTTGTGTGTGGCGCGCCCAATGTGAAAAAAGATATGCTGGCACCCTGTGCCCTTCCCGGCATCTGTCTGCCGGACGGAAATATTATCAAAAAAGATTTGATCCGCGGCGTAACCTCTGAGGGGATGCTTTGCAGTGAAGCTGAATTGGGCCTGGGTGCAAGCAGGGCCGGTATCATGGAGCTTGCCTCCAAATTTTCGCCTGGAGATCCGTTAAACCAGGCGCTTGGATTGTCAGACCCTGTGTTTGAAATTGACCTGACACCCAACAGGGCGGACTGTTTAAGTATCATTGGAATAGGACGGGAAGTTGCGGCATTTAAGAATACAAAGGTAAAATATCCTGAAATTAGCCTTCCGGAATCTTGCGATGATATTTCCAATTATACCTCTGTCAAAATTTTAGATCCGGACTTTTGTCCAAGATATGCCGCTATGCTTGTTGTTGATGTTAAGGTCGGCCCTTCACCGTTTTGGCTCCAGGATCGACTGATTTCGATAGGTTTAAAGCCGATTAACAATGTTGTCGATGCCACCAATTTTGTTATGATGGAGACCGGCCAGCCGCTGCATGCCTTTGACTTTGACCGGCTGGCTGAAAATAGAATTGTTGTGCGGGTCGCGCAACAGGATGAGACATTTACCACTCTGGATCAAAAAGAGCGGCGCCTGGATCCGGAAATGCTTATGATCTGCGATGGAGAGAAGCCGGTTGCTATTGGAGGTGTTATGGGCGGGTTGAATTCGGAAGTCGAAAACACCACCACACGGGTTCTACTTGAAAGCGCTTATTTTGATCCGGTTTGTATTCGGAAAACGGCTAAAAAACTGGTGCTGAGCACCGATGCGTCCCATCGGTTTGAACGTGGCGTTGACCCCCGGGGCACCACAGCCGCATTGCATCGGGTTGCCCAACTCATTGTCGAAATCAGCAGCGGCAAACTAATCAGCGGTACGATTGATGAACACCCCAAGCCTTTACCCGATAAAATCATCGATTGCAGCGTCAACGCTTTAAATAGTCATCTTGGTACCCGGTTGGACCAAAATGAGATTGAAAGCTTTTTGCGGTCGATTGAGTTTGATGTTGAAAAAATTGATAACGACAAACTTCGTGTTTTTCCGCCGTCCTGTAGAGTTGACATCAGCAGATTTGAAGATCTTACTGAAGAAATTGCGCGGTTGTTGGGTTATGACAACATCAAGACAACCTTCCCCTTGATACCGGCGGATGACAGAAAGGCGTCCCGGCGGGTCGACTCGAGAGCCCGCATTAAACACCTGATGACAGGCATGGGCTTTACTGAAGTAATAAATTACAGCTTTATCAACAAGCTGTCATGTGATCGCCTCCAAATCAGACCGGATGACCCTAAGCGCAACCAAGTAGAGATATTAAATCGTTTATCGGAAGATCAGTCCGTGATGCGCACATCTTTAGTCCCCGGCCTGCTTGAAACAATGCATCGCAACCTGGCAATGCAAAATAAAAATCTGAAACTTTTTGAGATGGGCAACGTTTTTTTTAGTACCGGAGAAATAGAGAGTCAGCCGATTGAAGTTGAAATGCTGGCAGGTCTTTGGACCGGAATTAGAAACGATGCTTTGTGGTTTTCCGAAGAAATAAATTGTGATTTTTATGACTTAAAAGGTGTTGTCGAAGAATTGTTAAAGAGCCTGGGCGTCGTCAACGGGGCATTTACCCTTATGCCGCCGGAATTTTGCTGTTACACCAAAACCGGTTATACGGCCCAAGTTTTTATAACCGATGAACCATTAGGCCTTTTAGGAGAACTGCACCCGAATGTGCTTGGCAACTACGATCTCAAGCAAACGGCCTACATTTTTGAACTTAATTTCGACCTGCTGCTCAAGCAAATACCTACTATGAAATCAGCCCGGCCCATTCCAAAATTTCCGGCCACTGCAAGAGATATTACCCTGATTGTCGACAAGAATGTCGAAGCGCTGAAGATACTAAAATGCGTTGAAACCCTTGACCAAGACCTGGTGGAAAGTTTATATTTATTTGATGTATTCGAAGGTGATCCGACCCCTTCAGACAAAAAAAGTATTTCATTTAGAATAACTTACAGATCTTTCCAAGAGACCTTGGATGATGATAAGGTAAATCGAATCCATAAAAACATTGCCGACAGCCTTTTAAAGGAATTTGATGCTGCATTGCCTGCCTGACATTTAGGCGAATTAGTTTCTTAGTGATCAAATTTGTGCATTTTGTGGCAAAATATTTTTATAACACCTTGTGATGCCTTTATGGATAAGATGCTTGATGCTAGTTTCTGCCGTCTACGCAGTGCTTCGCCGTGCCAAGGGATACTGGATTTTAATAGGATGTTATCCTTATTTTATCCCCGCTAAAGACGGGATCTTCGACCAGCATCAAGCATCCAGTGTCCAGTATCAGCTTGTTAAATGGCACAGGTGATTAAAGTTTTAATATGTCCTGTTTGGTTACGTCTTGTCCGGGTTGGGGTATTAAGATGCAAAACCAGAAGCCTGATCAAAAAGAGCTGCCTGACAAACTGTACTTCAAAGTTGGAGAAGTCAGCGCAATTACAGGGGTTCCGGCATATGTTTTAAGGTTCTGGGAAACTGAATTCAAAAGAATAAAACCAAAGCGAACACCATCAGGCCATCGACTGTACAGAAAGATTGATGTGGAGCTAATTTTAAAGATCAAGCATCTTCTGTATAATGAAAAATTTACTATCCGGGGAGCCAAACAGCACCTGAGGGCCACAACCGGCGATCTCAAAGAAAAGTCTACACCCATCACTGTGGATGAAATCCGATCAGAACTCAAACAGATTAGGGACCTCATAGAATAGCTTGATTTTTCTGCCTTTTTATAAACCGCCAATTCCATCAGCACATCAAAATTATCACGTCTTTTCACATTCTTTGATGCAGTTACAAATATGCTTGAAAAATATTGACAAGAGTTTTTTTTTATAATAGTTTAATCTATTTATTGCGCGGGCATAACTCAGTGGTAGAGTACAAGCTTCCCAAGCTTGGAGTCGCGAGTTCAAATCTCGTTGCCCGCTCCATAGATAGAACGCCTTTTTCATTATAAAGGTTGTGAAGATAGAACTTTTGGCGGCGGGTGTGGCTTGGAGTTAATTTATTCCGTATGGATACTTGCATGAACACTTAATATTTACGGTCCACGACAAAAGATCTACCATCGCAAGCGGAAACGGGCCACAGCCCGTTTTTGTTTTTGTTAAGCAATAAAATCGCTAAAGCGATTTTATATAACGCGGCTTTGCCGCTTTTAAAAAGGAAATTGTTTTTACGCTAAAGACTTGTGAAAGGGCAAAGAAAAAAAACAAAAAGAAAACAAGGATCCAAGGCAAAAGGCCACAGCACAGAAAACCGGTCTGCAGATAGCGAGAAAAAAATTATCGCGCAGATCAGGGATTTAATTGAAGCATTATGTGCAACCGAGGGCCTGGAACTCGTGCATGTTGAGTTTCAGCGGGAGCCCGGCGGCAGGATACTGCGCTTTTATATAGACGGCCCTGGCGGGGTGATCTTAGATGACTGTATCAATATAAGCCGTCAAGGGGGTGACCTTCTGGACGTCTATCTTGAAAATATAGGGCCTTATAGGCTTGAAGTTTCATCACCGGGACCGAACCGCCCTTTGTCAAAAAGACCCGACTATGAAAGATTCATAGGGAGACAGGCAAAAATCAGGACCATGCAGCCTATTGAGGGGCAGAAGAATTTCAAAGGCGTCCTGTCGGGCACATCGGCAGAGATAGTAAAACTGGCAGTCGAAGGTATTATCGTTTCTATTCCTTTTAGTAAGATTGCTCGAGCGCAGCTTGCTGATTAATCTGCCCGTTTTTAAAGTTAGATAACGGAGAAAACCGATGTTAATATCAGATATAAAACGCGTTGTTGAGCAGGTCAGCCGCGACAAAGGTATTGACCGTGAAGTCCTTATCAAGGCTCTGCAGGAGGCATTAGAATCTGCTGCCAGGAAAAAGCTTGGGGTCAAGGTCGATATCGAGGTGCAATACAACGAAGAGGTCGGTGAACTCGAAGTCTTCCAGTTTCAAGATGTGGCCGAAGTAGTTACAGAGGCGGATCTTCAAATCAGTCTCGAAGAAGGGCGCAAGCTGGATCCGGATTGCCAGGTTGGCGACAGCCTGGGCATAAAGATCGATACATCCACCTTCGGACGCATAGCGGCCCAGTCGGCTAAACAGGTAATTATCCAGAAAATGAAGGATGCCGAAAGGGATGCGATTTACGCCAGTTTTATCGATCGCAAAGGTGAAGTCATCAATGGAATTGTTCAGCGTTTTGACCGCAATGATATTATTGTTAATCTGGGGCATATAGAAGGAATCCTTTTGTATAAAGAGCAGGTTCCCAGGGAGAATTACCGGCGAGGTGATCGTGTCCGAGCTTATATACATGATGTCCTTTATGAAACGCGCGGACCTCAGATTCTTCTTTCAAGAACGCATCCTAACTTTTTGATAAGTCTTTTCCAAACAGAAGTGCCTGAAATCAGTGAGGGTATTGTTTCCATCATGGGTGCGGCCCGTGAGCCGGGAGTGCGGGCAAAAATTGCCGTAACTTCAAATGATTCTGATATTGATCCGGTGGGTGCCTGTGTAGGCATGAAAGGAAGTCGGGTTCAAAACGTTGTGCAGGAACTCAAGGGTGAGAAGATAGATATTATACCCTATCATATTGATTCGGCAAAATTCGTGTGTAACGCGCTGGCGCCTGCAGAAATATCCAGAGTGATTATCGATGAACAAAACCGCAGTATGGAAGTTATTGTTCCTGACGAATTTCTTTCGATTGCGATTGGTAAAAAAGGCCAGAACGTACGACTGGCCTCAAAGCTGACCAAGTGGCGTCTTGATGTCACCAGTGAATCGCGATACAGCGAGGCCATGCAGGACGGCTACAACTCTCTGACGGCACTGGCGGGCGTTGGCATCAGCCTGGCAGATGTTTTGTATGAAAAAGGGTTTTATTCTGCCGAAGAACTCAGCCATGCGGACATAGAAGATTTGGTCCAAGTCAGGGGAATCGGCCAAGAAAAAGCTAAAAAACTGGTTGAAACTGCAAAAGATTATTTAGCAAATATAGAGCAAATTGAGGCGGCATCCATAGAAGTTGGGCCAGATGATGCAGAGGATTCGGATACCGGGGAAGCTGCTGAAAAAGGTACCGCCGAAGGTGAGGATGCGCCTGCCTGGATTGAGTCTGGCGAAGATGATGCAGAGGCTTCGGATACCGGGGAAGCTGCTGAAAAAGGTACCGCCGAAGGTGAGGATGCGCCTGCCTGGATTGAGTCTGGCGAAGATGATGCAGAGGCTTCGGATACCGGGGAAGCTGCTGAAAAAGGTACCGCCGAAGGTGAGGATGCGCCT
>JACKQG010001234.1_pt2 | contig 33982 bp, 28 predicted proteins | sample 8237621 | NCBI WGS metagenome assembly JACKQG01 (sample SAMN15677084, study PRJNA649215) | marine metagenome | biome: marine; feature: Black Sea; material: saline water; isolation source: suspended particulate matter (SPM) from the Black Sea western gyre | collected 2013-06-09/2013-06-10 | depth...
ACTTGTTAAAAAAGGGGTTAAAGAAATTATTTTAACAGCTGAAAATACCACTGATTATGGTCAGGATTTTCAGGATGAGACTCGATTGGAACACGTTCTTGCTTCTCTTGCTACCACTCTTGAAAAAGAACACGCAAAGGCAAATACATGGATACGATTTTTATACACCCATCCAGAAACATTGAGCGCGCCCATCATAAAGGCTGTAAAAAATCACAAAAATATCTGTTCATACTATGATGTTCCTATCCAGCACGCTGCTTCAACCATATTGAAAAAAATGGGCCGTCCCTATACCCGTGAAGATCTTTATGTTCTTTTTAACACCATCCGAAAAATAGATCCCAGGGCAGCTTTAAGAACAACCCTTATTGTAGGGTTTCCTGGTGAATCAGAAGATGATTTTAAACTATTGCTGGCCTTTATTAAAGATATCCGGTTTGATCACCTGGGTGTATTCACCTATTCAGACTCTGATGATCTTAAATCTCATCTTTTAAAAAACCATGTCCCTTCCAATATAGCCCAAAAAAGGCATGACCTGCTCATGGCAGCCCAGGCAGAAATTTCAGTATCAAAAAATGAAAAATTAGTAGGCAAAACCTTTGAAGTCCTTATTGAAGAAAATCCTGAACAAGGCGTATACATAGGCAGGACAAGATTCCAGGCTCCGGAGGTGGATGGGGTTACATTTATTTATGCCAATGGGCTTGAAATCGGCACCTTTGTTAAGGTAATAGTTACAGATGCGTTTGAATATGATATTGCCGGAGAGATTGCATGACAAAAGGGTTAAAACAAAAAATTATTGAGCAAGTGGATACAGATCTGGAAAAAGTGGAAATTGCCCTTGAGCATCACTTGAATCCTAATCTTAAGCTTGTTAAAGAGATTGCTTCCCACCTTCTTTTCAGTGGTGGGAAAAGGCTGCGACCTCTTCTGATGATTCACAGTGCCCGGGCTTGCGGTTATAATACTGGTTTTGAAATAACGTTTTCCATCATTTTTGAATATCTCCATGCTGCCTCTCTTTTACATGATGATGTAGTGGATGAAGCAGATACCAGACGTGGCAAAAAAGCTGCCCACACAAAATGGTCTGCTCCCCAAGTGGTACTGACAGGAGATTTTCTTATGGCCAGTGCCCTTGATATTGCAGCAAAAACAAGAGAACCTGATATCATCTCAGTCATTGCAAAAATCACCCAGGATATGTCCCAGGGGGAAATAGACCAATTAACAAAAAAAGGAAAGCTTGATCTTTCTGAAAAAGAATACCTTGAAGTCATTGAAAGAAAAACCGCTGTTTTGATCCAGGGCGCCTGCCAGTGCGGCGCCATCCTTGCAAAGGCCAATAAAGAAAAAGAAGATGCCTTGAGCCAATATGGATTTCAATTAGGAATGGCCTTTCAGATGGCTGATGATCTTTTAGATTACACGGCATCTGCCAAGGAGCTGGGGAAAAATCCCGGGGCAGATATGCGGGAGGGAAAACTCACTTTGCCTTTGATCCACAGCCTTGCCAATGCATCCCTAAAGGATAAAGAATGGATGGAAACTGCCATAACTGCACCAGAGTTTAATCTGGAACAATTTGAAAAATTAAAAAAAAAATTATATAAGTACAAGGGAATTGAATATACCCTGAAAAAAGCACAAGACCATGTAACAAAAGCAAAGGCATGCCTGGATGGATTTCATGATTGCCAGTCCAAACAGCTTTTGTGCCTGATTGCAGATTATTCCATTGAAAGAAAGGTATAAGAAAGATGTTAAAAAAAATAAACTATATTGGTTTCATTGTTTTATTCATAAGTATCCTCTTCATATCTGAACCCTCATCTGCAGCCAGCGATTCCAGTATATTAACGGGTGTGACCACGGGCAAAAGACAAATTATCAATCACAATCTTCAGCAGGCCAAGCAAAATGCAGTATCTGAAGCATTAAGGGCTGCCGTTCAAAATGCCTTTGCAAAAGTTGTATCGAAGCAGGCCCTTGCATCAAACCTTGATTTTTTTTACAATCAGGTGCTTTCCAATTCTTCAGACTATATTGTTACCTATCAAGTCCTTGGTGGAATTGAAAACAAAGGCCATTATCTTGTTGGCGTGGAATCAAAAGTGGATATCCTTAAGCTTGAAAAGACATTGACTGATGCCAGGATAATCAATGCCAATAAGGACAAGCCTGTAATACTTTTTTTTATAGCAGAAAAGACACCTTCAGATCTTCTGCCCAAATACTGGTGGGGGAAAAATCCAATTCCATACCAATCCCTTACAGAAAAAATTATTATTGATAAAATGCTCCAGGATCGGTTCATTATAACGGGTAATGACCGGGAACGCCCAGATCCTTCTTTTTATAATATTACCTTTGATTCAATTTATGATGTAGCTGCTGCCAAAGATCTAGGCAAAAAAATGGACGCAGATATGATTGTTTTTGGAAAAGCAGTCTCAGCAGAAGCCACAAATATAATGGGACAAGAAAAAACCTTTAATGCCCAAATCAACCTGGATGGATACACCCTTGAAACAGGAGAAAAAGTTGTTACTTCCCAGGTTCAGGCTGTGGCCAAAAGTGATATGGACATTGAAGGAAACATTCAAGCCCTTTTTAAAGCAGCCAATCTGTCAGCCGCTGATCTGAGTGAAAAAATGGATGTCTACTGGACCCGGTATTTGAGAAAAGAACACTCCTTTGATGTAACAATAAAAGGAGAAAACTTTCTGCCCCGGTTTATTGCCTTAAAACAAGAATTTCAACAAATGCCCGGGATTGAAAACATGCAGCCCAAAGAGATGGGGTCAAACTATGCTGTCATGCAAATTTTTTATAAGGGACAATCATCTCAGTTTGCCGATGCCGTTATGCTGAAAACCTTTGATTCTTTCGGGCTGGAATTTTCAGATATAACTGATAACTTTGTTACCATTACATTTATTGAAAAATAAGCAGTATCTTTGTTTGATAATACGTTTCAGGGGAAAATACTGCCTGTAATAAAAAAACAGAATACAAAAGAATTAAGCCCACGTTTTTCTTGACACAAACCAGGGCTTTTGTTATTAAAGACATACGATTCAGGCGCGTAACTCAGTTGGTAGAGTGCTACCTCGACACGGTAGAAGTCAGCGGTTCAAATCCGCTCGTGCCTACCATAAATAATAAATAATTGTTTAGCCCATTAAAAGAAGTTATCTCAAAGCCCTGTCTGATGGATATTTGCAGGAGGTTAAGCGTTTAGCATCGAAACAAATATCCATCAGACAGGGCGGTTTCAAGCATAAGAGCTGAATAGTTACAAAAATAAAAGGATTTAACTTGAACAAAAGTTAAATCCTTTTTTATTGTTGTTTTTATCTTTTAATTTCAGGGCAGAGTGATTTCTCCATCCTCTATGAAGAAAGTCCTGGGCATCAGTTTGAAATTTTTTTAGCTAAAACACAATCAATATGGTATGCTTAATCTGCTGATGGAATCAGAATAATAAAAAACAAAGGGGGAATAAAAGTGAAATCTGGATGGGTGCTTTTGCTGTTCTTTTCATTATTCCTTGGTTGTGGAGATGATGAATCTGTCATTAGGGTGGATTTGACTGCAAAGGAACAGGTGATGATTAAAGAAGAGCCTGAAGTCATAACCTATGCCTATCTCCCCCAATATTCCCATACTATATCCCACACCCGTCATCATTCCCTTATCCAGTATTTACGAAAAGAAACCGGGCTGAATATCAAGCAGATATTTCCAGATACATTTGATGAGCACATGAAAATGGTGGGACAAAAAAAAATTGATATTTCATATTCCAATCCTTTTATTTATATAAAAATTGCCCATCGATATGGAGCACAGGCCTTTGCCAGAATTGTGGAAATGAGCGGCAAAGAAAATTTCAGGGGGCAGATTATCTGCCGGGCAGATAATTCATCCATCCAGACCCTGTCTGATTGCCGCAACAAAAGATGGATTGCCGTGGATTCAACATCAGCAGGTGGATATCTATATCCCCTGGGCCATTTCATAGACCATGGCTTTACAAAAATGGATTTTAAAGAGATTGTCTTTGCACCTGGTCCCGGAGGAAAGCAGGAAAAAGTTGTTCTTTCCGTTTTTGCCGGGAAATATGATATTGGCACCATCAGGGAGGGCACCCTGGATGTTGTGTCAGATAAAATTGATATCAATAAGATAAGGGTCATTGCAATGAGTGATCCCTATCCGGGATGGGTCTATGCTGCCAGGAAAAATCTGGATAAAAAAATCGTGAAAAAATTAAAACAGGCCTTTGAAAAACTTGATTTTAATAATAAGAATCATCGTGAAATATTAGAAGCTGCAAATTTTATTAAGGTGATAGCGTCTGCTGATTCAGATTTTGACTCTGTGCGACAATTAGCTGTCAGGGTTGGTATGAGGCTTGAGGAATAAGGGAATGACATAAATAAATGAAGCTGGGATTTCGTGGTAAAATATATTTGGGATTTTTTTCTTTGCTCCTGATCCAGGGGTTTGTCACCTTCTTCTGGGTCAGCCAGGTCATGAAAGACTCCATGCTGGAAGAAATAAAAAACCAGGGGGTCTCAATAGGAATAGGCCTTTCCGCCCGCATGGTAGAGCCTATGCTGGCTATGGATTTTTTAAGGATGAAAGTCCTTGTGGATGAAACCGTTCAACTTGAAAATGGTATATTTTATGCTTTTGTCCTGGACGGGAAAGGCAATCCTCTTATCCATACATTTAAAGAAGGTTTTCCAGTTGAGCTTAAGACTGCAAACCATGTTTTAGACAGCCAAAAAGGATCTATGCTGCTTCTGGACACGGGGGATCACTTGATTTTTGATTATGCAGTACCTATTTTTATCAATGACAACAGATTGGGAACCTTGAGACTGGGCCTTTTTCAGACACGGGCGGAAAAAGCAGTTAATAAAATTATGATTTCCACTATTATAACCATAATTTTGGCAATACTCATGGCAGGTGTTGTCGGAACCCTGTTGCTCAATCCTGTAACAAAAAGCATTAAAAAACTGCATGATTCATCAGAACAGTCATTAAGGGGAAATCTTGATGTCAGAACGGCCCCGATGCTGAAAAAAAACTGCTGGGATATTATGCAATGCAATCAAAAAGAATGTCAGGCATATGAAAATAAGCATCACCGGTGCTGGTATCTGGCTGGAACCCTTTGCTCGAGCTGTGTTGAAGGAGAATACGCTAAAAGAATTGACTCCTGCCAGCAATGCCAGGTTTATAAACAATGTTCAGGAGATGAAATTCAGAGTCTTGCAGAAAGCTTTGATGCCATGACCCTGTCTTTAAAAGGAAATTTATCTGATCTGAAAAGTGCTGAAAGTATTCTGAATGAACAAAAAGCTCTGCTCCAGACAATTTTGGATGCAATACCGGATTTCATATCCCTGCAGGATAATGAAGGCCGTTATGTCTCAGTGAACAGGGCTTTTTGTGAAATGCTAAATAAAAACAAGGAAGAAATTGTTGGAAAGGCTAACCATGATTTGTTTCCCCTGGTCCAGGCAAAACAGTATAACAATGAAGATAAAAACGTTCTTAAAACAAGAATCCCCCTTGTTAAAGAAAATAGAGTGGCTGGTTCAAAAGGAACAAAGTGGCTGCATGTGGTAAAAATTCCTGTTCTGGAACCCACCGGCCATATCAAAGGCCTGGTTTGCAGCGGCAGGGATATTACTGAACTTAAACTTGTCCAGGAACAGCTTACCCATGCTCAGAAAATAGAATCCGTTGGACGTCTGGCTGCCGGAGTCGCCCATGAGATCAACACCCCCCTTGGTATTATTCTTGGATATGCCCAGCTTTTGCTTGAAGATGTTGAAAAGGACGGGCAGATTTATAAAGATGTGGCAACCATTGCCAAGCAGACAAAACTTTGCTCCAAAATTGTTGCAGACCTTTTAAATTTTTCCCGCTCCAGTCAAAAAAATATAACAAACTTTAATATTAATGACGCCATCAAAGAAGTCCTTTCCATGGTTGAACATACATTCAGCCTGAACCATGTTATTATTAAACATGACTATGATGATAAAAATTCTTTATTGATGAAAGGGGATAAAGAGAAATTAAAACAGGTATTTCTCAATCTTTTGAACAATGCATTTGATGCCATTGAAGAAAATGGCAGCATAATCATTAACGCTGGATTTGGAAAAACGCAAAATGAAATAAAAATATCCATATCAGATACGGGTTGCGGAATTTCCAAAGATAATATAGAAAAGATATTTGAACCATTTTTTACCACCAAAGGCCCGGGTCAGGGAACGGGACTTGGGTTGTCCGTTACATTTGGCATTATAAAAGAGCATAACGGAACCATTAAAGTCTATTCTCCTCCGTTATCAGAAAATAAAGAAAGTGGGGGAACACAATTTATTGTTGCGTTGCCCACGGGATTAAATAGTATAAAGGGAGAACTAAATGGCAAACATTCTCGCACTGGATGATGTACTGGATGCAGCAAACCTGGTTAAAAGAATTCTTGAGAGAAAAGGGCATAAGGTTACTCCTTTTACGGAAGAAGAAGATGCCATCTCATTTGTGGAGTCCAATGAGGTTGACCTGGCTATTCTGGACATCAAATTAAAAAAAATGAGTGGAGTTGAAGTCCTGGAGGAATTGAAAAAAAGGTCGCCGTCCATTCGGGTCATCATGCTGACTGGATACCCCACCATAGAAACGGCCAGGGAGTGTTTAAAACTGGGTGCCGGTGAATACTGTGTAAAACCCATTGATAAAGATGAACTTGAAGAAAAGGTGGCGCAAGTTCTTAAAAATTCATAAAAATATGAAACCAGGGAGGTCTTGCCTCATTTAGGATAGTTTACTTTTACCCCTTCAGCAAGATCAATCTCAATTTACCGGGTTGCCAGAGGAGGACTTTCCTTTGCTGACTGGATCTTCAGCTGACTTCTGAATATCCACGATCTTTACATCACCCACATATTCCTTTGCCTCGTATTTGGTAATCCTGGTCATCTTTCGTGTGAGTTCCGACACAATATTGAGGTTCCGGATAATCGTTTTAAGATCATCCTGCATCTGGGGTTCATTAAGATCATCAAGAACCAGCTGGGCTGTGCCAAGTGCTGAAAATACAGGAGTGTTTAGTTCATGAGCTGCAGCTCCAGCCATTTCTAAAACACCCTGAAGCCGTTCTTTTGTCCTGTGTTCTTCTCTAAGCTGAATATGGGCGGTCACATCCCTGATCGTTAAGATAATGAAGTCGATCCCCTCTTTTTTCCCAAATGCTGAAACAGATGTGGCCCTCTCTTCCAGGTATTTTTCTTTGGTACCTGCTTTGCTCTGCCTTATACAGGCAGTTGTCTTTTTTCCTTTTTCAATATGCGTTAAGGGGCAGTCATCAAGGTTACAGACTTTGATAACCTTATGACAAGGTTTACCAATAATTTCATTTTCCTTCAGGTCATTGTTCTCAAGAAAGGCATGGTTGACCATGGTAATGCGATGATCAAGGTCTATTACGAGTAATTCAGCATAAAGACTGTCAATCACCATCTGAAGAAAATCCTCGTTTTGTTCCAGCTCTGTTATGAGTTTTGTTATTTTACCGTAATTTTTCGCATTCTGGATCGCAATTCCACCCTGCTCTGCAACTGCCGTGGCAAAATTGATTTCAGCATCTGAAAAATCCCGCCTCTCAGAGGTAAGAAGCCTGAGCACCCCTATAATTCTTTTTTTCACAACAATAGCGACTGCCAGAATACTGGCCACCCCTTCTTTTTTTGCATTTTCCTGAAAACTTATCCTTGGATCAATGGTTGCATCATGAATGATCACAGGCTCGCCCATCATTGCCTGGTGGGTGCTAAGTTCGTCGTCAATGGAACCACGGCCAAGATATTCTTCGCTCAAGCCAGAGGCAGCCACCAGATTCAAATGTCCTTTCCCTGGATCAAAGAGCCTTATGGTGCACCCTTTCAGGTTCATGACTTCAGGAATTTTGGCAACAATAAAATCAAGCACCTCCTGCAATTGAAAAGTGGAATTAAGGGCCTTGCCGATTTCTCCCAAGCTTTTAAGATATCGGATCTGGCGGTTTTGCTCCTCATAAATTCTGGCATTTTCAATGGCAATACCGCATTGTTCAGCCAGGGCCGCAACAAATTCAATTTCATTGTTTTTAAAAAGTCGCGGGGTTTTTGTGAGCAGCCTTAAGACCCCGCCAATCTCTGCCTTCATGATAATAGGAGCAACCAGAATACTTTTTATTCCTTCTTTAAGAATGGCTTCAGGATGCTGAATATGGGGATAGGACACAGCATCACAGATGGCCACAGGTGTTCCGGCCAGGGCTTTTGTGACACTCTTTTCAGCGTCTATGGGACCCCGGTTGAGATATTCTTTGCTAAGGCCGTGGGAAGCTACAAGAAGAAGATGCTCCCCTGCCGGGTCAAGCAGTCTTATGGTTGCGGCATCAACACCTAGAACCTCTGGCACTTTTTGAACAATCACATCCAATACTTTTTCTACGTCAAGGGTGGATGTGATCATATTGGTCACCTTCTGAAAAAGGTGAAGGAAATCTATTGTTTTATTCGGCATTTTTTTATCATATATAGTGTTAAAATTTTTGTAATTGTTCAGCCTGTTAAAACAAGTTATCCCACAGCCCTGTCTGATGGATATTTGCAGGAGGTTAAGCGTTTAGCATCAAAACAAATATCCATCGGACAGGGCTGTTTCAAGCATAAGAGCTGAATAGGTACAAATTTTTTTAGTCCTTTTTTATTTTTTTTCAATGTCAGCCATATAGTGAAAATATTTTTGAACAAATTTTCCTGAAATCGTATCTGCCATGGAAAACCTAAAATCAATATCTGGTAAAAATTTTCCGGAAAAAGCCAAAAATAAAGTTTGGGAAAGCTCAAAAAGCATATCCTGGATTTCATTTTTATCTGCTGAAAACTCAAGTGCTCCATAAATCCTGCATCTTGCAGGCCGTATATCATATACTTCACAACCTTGCCCCCCATTAAAGGGGCATAGCAGTCTTTCTTTTTTATATGTTTCAACTGCTCTTTTGATCAACACTTCTCTTTGAGCTGATGTAAAATGCCTGTTCATTTTATAGTGAAGGTAAAGGACTTCTATCAGTTGGATATCAAAACCTTCACCACAACAATTGTGCTCTGCCTTGCCGCATTGAATATAGGCATCATCTTGTTGCCTTTGAATTTCTTTATCAATATTTTTAATCAAAGCTTCATAATCAGAAAAAAAAAGGCTTAGATCAACCCTGTTTTTAATTTCCAAAGACGGTTCCCGGATTTTCAGTGTGCCTGATTTTTTACCATATTTTTTTAATAATTTCCACTGACCATAATTGGAAGGATTCGCGTTTGAGAACTTTAATTTTTTTGAAGCTGCCTTAAGGGAAAGACCTTTTCGAATCATGTAGGAGCTAACAAAGGTTCCAGTCCTTCCAATCCCGTGGCGGCAGTGAACCAGCACTTTTTTCCCCAGATAAATGGCTTCATCAAGCCAGGACAAGGCCTTTTCCATGTCTTCCATTTTTGGAATATCCTCATCCCAAATAGGAAGGTAATACACTTCAAATCCTGAAGATGCTTCAAGATCATGAAGGTCACTGAATTCAGCGCAAAGGTTGACAATGGCATCAATACCCAGGGCTTTTATGTCATCAAGCTCAGTATAGGACATGGGAGCATATCCCACGGCAAGGTTATCTGTGATCCATTTTATGGGGTATTGGGACATCTTAAGTTCCTTCTAACGGGTGTTATGGATTCTCATTTTCAACAGCCGACCTGAAATCATACCTGCCGTTCATAAAATCATCAACCAAAAGTTCTAATCCCGTATTTTCTTTAAGGTACATATCCATGAGTTTTGTAGCACCTAAAAGTCGTCCAATCATATCCAGTGTTTCTTTCATGGTTTTTAATGACCCGTGCTTGAATTCTGCATCAACAAGATCTGATTTAATTTCAACCATAAATCCCAGCCGAGTTAAAATTTCTTTAATAAAATTGGCCCGAAGGGACCGCCCGACAGGACTGCCCCCTCCACCGGAAAACCTGAAAAGAATATAATTATCTTCTTTTGAAGAAGAGCATATGGTATCCAGGATGACAAAATGATATCCAAATCTGAAATTTACATTCAAATACTCTTTTGACAGAACGGCATAGCTTCCAAACTGTGGGGAATCCGCACTGATGATGCCCCCGGCCATAACGATCCTGTCATATTCCTCCCAGTCAAAATGACTGGTTTCAGCCCAGGATATTTTTGGGTTTAAAAGTCCTTTTAATACTGCGTTCATGGGAATGCTGGCAATATCGTCAGGTTTTAAAAAATTCCCATTCTTTTGGTCATAATTCTTTGAATACTCTTTAATTCCCTGACCCACATCAAGGACATAAAAGAGCATAGGTATCTTGGAGATGAGTTTTTTTGCCCCTTTTTTCCGGCTGCCTTTTCTATTACCGATTAAAAACATCTCTTTCATAGCGGTTTCATGGGTAAACCGGATAATATCATGGAGAGACCTGCATCCTTCCGGCACAAAAGATGCGGAGGCAGGATTTGTAAGTTTTAATTTGGCGCAAAAATTAATCACATACCGTAGTTTTACCATAAAAGAACTGTCTGTAAAAAAATCCTCTTTTGGTCTAGTCTTTTCCAATAACGCTTTTACTATTCCCTTGTATACGATGCCTTTGTCAGCATCCACTGTCACAAGGCTTCCCTGGGCAAGATCCTGAAAACCATTTTTCAGGTTTACAATGGCTGGAACCCCATATTCCCTGGCAATGGATGAAAAATGGCTGGCATGGCTGCCAGTGCCGATAATAATAGCTGTCATTTTTTCTATTGCTATAACAAATTGAGGCAGAGCATGTTTGACCACAAGCACTGATCCATCCGGGATATGGGCTATTTGCGACAATTGTTCAAGTCTGTAAACAGGACCTGCTCCTGCGCCCTGGCAGACAGCCTCACCTCCTGAACAAATTATTTTATTTATAATTTTGTTAGCAATTTTATTTTTTGGGGCCTGGACCTTTTTTGCATTGTTTTGTATTTGAGCTGAATGGATATTCAATGGTCTTGACTGGAGGATAAAAAGCCTGCCAGTTTTATCCTGGCACCATTCAATATCCTGGGGCTGCTTAAAATGCTCTTCAAGAAAAATTCCCCATTTAGCAAGTGTTACAGCAGATGGTTCATCAAGAGAAATAAGATCTTTTTTGGCTTGATTTGTATCCTTTATCCGGGTTTGAATCTCTGGCTCTAAAACCATCTGTTTTAGTTTGGTGGTAATTTTTGTGCTGATGATGTTATCAGGATCTTTTTTTGATATCTTTATAACATCCGGCGATACTTCCCCTTCCACTAGCAGCCCACCCTGCCCCCAGACTGAATGGATCAATAAATTGTCACAAAGAGCTTCTTCAATATCCCGGGTATACATCACGCCAGATGATTTTGAATCAACCATTTCAAGAACCAGTACTGCCATGGGAGTATCATGGTCCATTATCCCATGGCTGATTCTGTAAAAGAGTGCCTGGGCAGAATATTTGCTGGCAATGATCTTTTTATATCCCTTTAAAATATTTTTTTTATTTACATTTAATATGGTTTGATACTGACCGGCAAAGGATGCTTTTCCATCCTCTTTAACAGCACTGCTTCGAAGCGCAACCCTGAAATTGATTTCATGGCTCTGGCTAAGATCATTTATGGCATTGGTGACAGCGATAGCAATATCTTCGGGTACAATGGCATTTAATATGAGTTGCTCAATTTCAAGGGCTGTCTGTTCCAGGGATAAAGGATTGCTGATATCGACAGTAGCCAGTTTTTCATTAATTGGTTCTCGTAAATCATTGACCTCCAGAAAAAAATGAAAGGCATTGGTTGTAATTACAAATCCATCCGGGGCTGGCAAGCCAAGCTCGTTATTTAGACAGGATAAGGAGAATGCCTTTTTACCTGCCAAAGCTTCATTAAATGATGAGATTTTATTAAACTCAATGGTAAATGGAGGTGAAAATTCAAACTCTGGAGGGGCAAGCATGAACCTGATATAAAAATCAAATTTTTTAAAATAGGATTTCAGGTCCCAATAACTTGACGGGCTCATTTTTAAAAGTTCTTCAACCATTCGTAAAACGGCCGTTGCAAATTGCTCATAGGTTTTTACGACGGCCTGAAAATCATATTTTTTCCGGGTATAATAAATATCCTCCAGAGTCGCCATCAAATCATGGGCTGCCTTGTCATATTCCAGCAACTCCTTAAATGATTCGTATTTTTCCCTTAAAATAATTCCAGGAGAAAAGACCTGGTATGTCCAGTATCTGAATAAATTTTTAATTAGCATGATCTATTAAGTTTTCATAAAATTTATTGTTTTAATTTTATGTCACAACGACCTTTTAAAGGTAGCATTGAAAATAAAAGAATACAAACAGGATAATACAGATAATTGATAAAAGCAAAAAAGTTGGAGAGTTTTGTTTTTTATTCTTCAGCGCAATAAAAAAAATGCAGTGCAAAGTTTTTATTGCGCAGAGTTTTTATTGCATTTTTTAATTTAAATTATTAACTTTCATGTGAATTAATGTATTTTCAGGCATTTGAATAAAATTGGACTGAAAAACAAAGGAAGAATCAGGGTAAAAGCAGGACACTTCTCTTTTATACTTTTTAATCACTAAAAATTAATAATATAGCATTAAATTTCCAATACTTGCTTTATTAATTGAGTGTTTTTTGGAAGGATTAAACATAATGGCACGCTTATGGCAGATAGATTTTGAAATATTGTGAAATATTGCAGAATAAAGTTTGCTTTGTTCTGCAATAAAAATTTTTTCCCAGTTTGGATATAATTACAACCAGATTGGCATCAGGCATTAGTCAAGGAGTGAAAATGGCAGAAAAAACCTGTCCCGTTCGACAAACAGTTATTTATCTTTCTGAACAGATCAGTTCAGGATCTTTAACAGATCCCAGGGGAAGGAGAATCTCTGAACAGATTTTGCACTTGGCCGAAGAGATTGCTGAGGGTGCGGCGAGTACGGATCATCTTTCAGCCATTGATTCTCTGGTTGAAGAATATTTTTATGCCAAAAGTCCTTTGCAGAACCAGGAGACGGGCAAGACCTTAAAAGGGATACTGGATGAACATAGAGAAATCTTTCAAAGCCATATTGAATCAAAGAACTGCCCTTCCCATGATTGTGGAAAACTTGCTCCTTCACCCTGTCAGATGGCATGCCCGGCCGGGATTGATGTCCCCACTTACCTTAGTCTGATCGCTGAAGGAAAAGATGTCCAGGCAATTGAAGTGATCCGCCGGGATAATCCATTACCATGGGTCTGCGGACTTGTCTGCACAAGACCATGCGAAATGATGTGTGTCCGTGCCAGGATTGATACGCCAATATCCATTAAATTTTTAAAAGCCTTTGCAGCTGAAAGGGCAATGTCGGACAGGGCCTATAAAAATCCAGAGAAAAAGGATTTTAATGGGAAGAAAATCTGTGTTGTCGGTGCCGGTCCTGGCGGACTTTCTGCTGCCTATTATCTTGCACTGATGGGATACGGGGTAAAGGTGATTGAGGCTCTGCCCGTTCCCGGGGGTATGCTCATGGTGGGAATTCCCAGATATCGACTGCCAAGGGAAGTTATTGACAGGGAAGTGGCCATGATTGAAGATCTTGGAGTTGAAATTTCCTATAATACCCGGTTTGGCAAAGATGTCACATTTGAAGGATTAAAAAAAGAAGGTGTGGATGCCTTTTTTATTGCCATTGGTGCCCATAAATCATGGGACCTTGGTATAAAAGGGGAAAAAGATTTTCCAAAGGTTTTTGATTCAATTAAATTTTTAAAAGATGTGGCTCTGGGCGACCACCATGTGCCTGGGAAACATGTGGTAGTGATCGGTGGCGGAAATGTTGCCATTGATGCAGCAAGAACCAGTCTGAGATTGGGAGCTGAAACTGTTACCATTGCTTACAGGCGATCCAGAACCCAGATGCCGGCAGATATAGAGGAAGTTGAGCAGGCAGAAGAAGAAGGCATTGAATTTGCTTTTTTAACTATTCCCAAAGAAATTGTTGGTGAAGACAATGTTATTACGGGGCTTGAATGTATAAAAGCCGAGTTGATCAAGAAAAAAGGATCTGACAGACTGGCACCGGTTCCCATCCTTGGCAAGGACTTTACCATCACAGCAGATGCCGTGATCAGTGCAATTGGGCAATATGTGGATGATGATGGCATGGAAGCCTTTGACCTTGTGAACTGGACCCGGAGGGGCACCATAGAAGTGAATCATGCCAGTATGGAAACAACCATGCCGGGCGTATTTGCAGCAGGGGACGCTGTATCAGGTCCTGCAACAGTGATTGAGGCCATTGGCGGCGGAAAAAGAGCAGCAGACGCCATAGACCGCTATCTAAATGATATCCCCCAGCCCAGGATGCCAAAGATACCAGTCAGGCATACGATTGAACGTCCCATTGAAATGTCTTCCAGCCGTAAAATGACCCTGAAACGTCCTGAAATGCCTATGTTGAATGTGGACCGCCGGCGAACAATGTTTCAACAGGCAGAGCTGGGGTATGATGAAGAAAGTGTCCGCCAGGAAGCAGCCAGGTGTCTTCGGTGCGATATCTGTCGAAGATGTGCCAAATGTGTTGAGATCTGCCGGGATAAGATGGGGATTGATGCCCTGCAATTCGGATATATGGATTTTGATAACCCTGCTGAAACAGACTTCAGGGCAACAAGTGAAAAATGCATTACCTGTGGGGCCTGTGCGGCAAATTGTGAAAACAAGGCCATTATCATCGAAGAAAAGGATGACCTAAGAATGCTGAAGCTTTGCGGCACAATATTGAATAAACAGAAAATTCAATATTGTGAAGAATGCAACGCCATTCTTCCTTCCATAGAGTATATGCAGTATATCTCCCAAAAAACAGGAGATATAACAAAGGTTATTGAAAACCGGCTTTTGTGCAACAATTGCCAGCGTAAATTGAGTGCAAAGAATAATATTGCTACACAGCCTGCTGGCCCCAAATAAATAAAAGGAAACCATCATGCAATTCCAGAGAGGAAATAAAATCGAGGTGTATAGAAAATCAGAGGATGAAGCCTGGGAGCCTTATATGGATGATTTTGTCGGGCTTCATGGGCTTGTAACTGACCCGGATACCACCATCAATGATCCAGATGCTTTAATTGAGGTCAGTATTGAGGATAAAGGCACCCATCGGCTGCCCCAGGATTGCTTAAGACTTATTGGTTAATCTTATGATTAGCTTTGCCATAAATTTTGTCGGGTCATTTATGGAAAATGGCTTTTCACTCAATATTTATGATTTGTTTATTTATATGGCTGTATCAGGAATCACAAGTTATCTGGGGGCAAAACTGGCCATCAGGTATTTTAATTTATAATTGTTACGTATATTTTTAAAAAGGAGAATCAAATGAAAAAAATTGTTATGTGTTTCATTATGATGACGCTGGTTTTACTCTTTACAGTGTCAGGGTCTTTTGCTGCAAACTCAATATCGGCATCTTCCTATAAGGCAGGAGATGTGGTTGAGATTAAAGGCAAGATCGCACCGGGCCAGGATCTGTATATTGCCATTGCCCAGCAGGAAATGTTTTCACCAAACGACACCAACGGTGTTCATGAAATTAAAAGGTTTAAAAGCGATAGTAAAAAGAGCGGGTTTTCTCTGGATACAAAAATTCCGCCCCTTTATTATCTGATCACCAATGCACCGGACAAATTCGGTAAAGTAGACAAGAAAAAATTTGGCGGCCCTTCAGTTCTTTTGAAAAAAGGCCAAGGCCTTTACAGCACCACCATGTTCTATCTGAATAAGAAATTATCTGATGTTGATGCAACTGCCCGGGGTATGCTCGGACCCATCAAATCAGACGAACAATGGAATTTTCTCAGATATGCCAATGAAAGTAGTTATGGTATCAATACCATTACCAAAGAGGGTAGCAAAAAAGGGAAAATAGATATTTTTTCAAGATCTGTCATTACTGACAAGTCCAGCGGCAATTACTGGGATAAAGGCACATCTATAAAACTTGATAAAGCAACTGGTGAATTTACAGCTTCCTTTAAATCCTTCAGGCATACCCCTCCTAATACCAAGTTTGATGTGTATGTAAATAGTGCAAAAATTGGAGATTATACACTGGAGAAAAACGGGTTCTGGATGTCCAAGGGTTACAGATATATGAATCCTTTATGGATTGTCATCGGTGCTATTCTTGTGGGAACTTATTTTTCCATGATCGGTGCAGCCGGTGGTATGCTCATGGCGGCTTTCCAGGTGTTGTTTGTCAGCACTGCAGGCCCTGTGGGTATCAATGCTGCCAATGTTTTAAAGCCTTCCAATATAGCCCTGACCCTGTTTTCCCCATTGGGAGCTTTCTGGCGGTATGCAATGGTTGAAAAACGTGTTGCATGGCCTGTGGGGATCTCCTTTGGCCTGGGTATTTTTATCGGTTCCATCTGGCTGGGAAAATATGTTTCAGCCCTTCTTCCCATGAAAGCTTACCAGGAATGGCTGGCTATTCTGGTGCTTATCATGGGCATCAAGACTTTGATGGAGATGACTCCCAAGGCCATGGATAAAAGAAAAAACATCAAGGCCATGACCCAGAAATTTAATAAAGAGGTTGCTGCAGCAAAAGCTGAAGGCCGTTCTGCACAAATGGGCAGTATTGAGCCTGTAAAAACTGGTCTGACGGATTACAGATTTAAATTCTGGGGTGAAGAATTCCAGATCAACCCATTGCTTTTTGCATTCCTTGGTATTTTCATTGGTATAGTATCCAGATCCTTTGGTATAGGCGGCGGATTCCTTCTGGTACCTGCCATGACCACTTTGGCTGCTCTTCCAATGTATGTGGCAGTTCCCATATCTTTGATCGGAACCTGCTTTTCCAGTATCGGTTCATTTATCGGATATCTCGTGGCAGGATACCTGCCTGACATGACTCTTGGTATTTCTATTATTATTGGCGGATTTGCCGGTGGTATGCTTGGCAGTCGTGCCCAGAAAATGTTCTCTGAAATGACCTTAAAGGTTGTTCTTGCGATTACATTGTTCTTCTTATTTTTCAGATTTTTCAAGATTGAAATATGGATCTAAATATTCACCGATAACCATGAGTTGCACGCTCGCAACAAAATGGGTAGGGTTTTACCCTGCCCATTTTGGGCTTGCAGGCAAAACAATATTAAGCTCAATATAATCCAGGATTAGTATAAGGTTCTGTGGATTTGGAGGAATTAAATGGAAAAAGAAGTATATAGTTTATGTTTTATGTGCTCGATAAGATGCCCCATCAGGGTGCTTGCCAAGGATGGCCAGGTAACGTGGATTGAAGGAAATCCCCATGTGCCTGGAATGGAAGGAAGCCTCTGTCCACGGGGTGTTGCCGGGATTAATATGCTTTATGATGATCAAAGGGTACAGTCACCCATGATCCGCATTGGTGAGAGGGGCTCTGGACAATGGCGCAAGGCAACCTGGGATGAGGCCCTTGATTTGGTTGGGAATAAACTCAAAGGTATAATTGATGAACATGGCGGCCACAGCGTTGTTCTTGGGGAACGTACCCAGCTTGCAACCCATGTAAGCAAGACCTTTCTAAAAGCAATTAAATCTCCCAATCATTTTACCCATGATGCCCTTTGCAAAGGCTCGGTAAACACAGCCTGCAGGTCCCTGTTTGGCTATACAGACGGTGAGATAGGCATTGACTATAAAAACACAAAAAATATTGTTTTATTTGGCCGCAATATTTTTGAGGCAGTTGCTGTAAAAGAAGTGAACAACCTGATGTATGCCTTGGAGCATGGAGCAAAGATGACCTATATTGACCCAAGGGTCAGTATAACAGCTACAAAAGCTCACCGATATTGGATGATCAGACCTGGAACCGACCTGGCCCTTAATTATGCCCTGATAAATATTATTTTAAGTGAACGCCTTTATGATGCCGCATATGTTAATAAATGGGTACATGGATTTAAAGAACTACAGGAATTTGTCAATGATTACACTCCAGAATGGGCAGAAAAAGAAACCGGTATCTCTGCCAATGAAATTATAGACTTTGCAAGAGAAATCAGCCGGGATAAACCCAATGTGATTTTTCACTTTGGATACAGGGGAGCCAACCATGTGAATGAGATTTATATGCGCCGCTCCATTTTGATTTTAAATGCTCTTATGGGAAGCATTGAATCACAGGGCGGGCTGTTCTTTAAAAAAGGGCCAGGAGCAGAAGGAGGCAAGCCTGCAAGAAAGCTGGTTTCCCAGGAATTCCCAAAGATTGATGTCCCAAGGTTTGATAAGGCAGGAACACCGGATTTTCCACTTCCTGATCCAGCCCATGGTGTTGGACAAATTCTGCCCTATGCTATTTTAAATGAAGACCCATACCCAATAAAAGCATTGATTGCCTATCGTTTTGATCCTTTGATGTCCATTGCAGATACAAATTTGACAAAAAAAGCTTTGGACAAACTTGATCTGATTGTCACAATTGATATCAATTACAGTGATATAGCATGGTATTCAGATGTAATTCTGCCGGAATCAACTTATCTTGAGCGTACAGACTGTGTTCAGCAGATGAATGGCCTAAAGCCCCAGATGTTTCTACGTCAGCAGGTAGTGGAGCCCCGTTATGATACATGGGATGGGGTTATGATATTAAAGCAGATTGCAGAACGGATAGGCACTGGCGAGTATTTCCCGTATAATAGTGTGGATGAGCTTGTTGACTGGCAACTGGAGGGGACTGGTTTTGTCCGGGATGATTTTAATAAAAAAGGATTTGTCGCCTATGGTAAAAAACAGATTTTCTGGGATCGTGAAGAAGGCTTAAAATTTAAGACTCCTTCAGGGAAAATTGAAATCAAATCCTCACTTCTTGAAGATGCGGGTTTTTCATCTTTTCCAGCCTATGAAAGTATTGAACCGCCACCTGAAAATAAATTCCGACTGGTTGTTGGACGTAATGCCCAGCATACCCATGTGTCCACCCAGAACAATGAGTATCTGAACTATATTTGTTCTGAAAATGAATTATGGATTAATGACAAGAAAGCTGCTAAATTAGGCATCAATAATGGTGACCAGATTAAGGTTACTTCTGCTGTCGGACAAGGGACAATAAAAGCCAAGGTAACCAATTTAATCCATCCTGAGGCTGTTTTTATGATCCATGGATTTGGACATGAGGCAAAATCTGCCAGCCGTTCTTTTGCCAAGGGTGTGTCTGATGCTTTATTGCAGGAAAATATTTATGACAAGATAGGAGGCAGTCCGGCATATCACGATACATTTATAAGCGTTGAACCGCTTTAATTAATAAAAATTGGATTTGAGAGGAAAACCATGAGTAAATATTTTATGTTGCAGGATCAGCAGAAATGTATTGGCTGCCATGCCTGCGAAATACAATGTAAAAGTCATAAAGGACTGCCTAATGGACCTAACCCCTGCCAGATCATTCCAGTGGGACCCCAGATGATTAATGATCTTCCCAGGGCATCTTTTATTTTTATGCCCTGCTTTCATTGTGAAAATCCCTGGTGTGTGTCAGCCTGTCCTACGGGTGCCATGAAACGGCGCAGCAAGGATGGTATAGTGTTTGTAGATCATAATCTTTGTGTGGGATGTAAAACATGTATTACTGCATGTCCTTGGGGAGCACCCCAATGGAATCCTGAAATCGGTAAAGTGGTGAAGTGTGATTATTGCATGAACAGGATAGATGAAGGGTTAAAACCAGCATGTGTGACAACCTGCCTTACCCATTGCCTGAATTTTGGACAGACTGAACATATGCCGTTAATCAAGCGGGAAAGGTATGCCAAAGCAATGGCTGCATCCAAAGGTGCTGCTATTCACGATTAAATTATGACAGGGGTGGTTTTTTGTTTTAAGCACCCCTGTACTAAAATAATCTCCTACACTGCTGTATTTTACAAGCGGCAATATATTTAGTATTTATTATAAAAAAATTAAGAAGGCTTGTATTCAATGGACTTAAAAGCGGTCAATGAAATTTTATCGCACTTTCCCCAAGGAAGAGGCAATTTAATTGGTATTCTCCATGAAGTGCAGAATCATTTCAGCTATCTGCCTGAAGCAGAATTAAGGCATATTTCAAAAAAAATAGATATCCCCATCACCCAGATTTACAGTGTTGCAAATTTTTATAATAGATTCAGCCTGACACCCAAGGGGCATAATCAAATCTGTGTCTGCATGGGCACTGCATGCCATGTCAAGGGTTCTGAAAAAATAATGAATGAACTTCAGGAAAAACTGCAGATCCAAAAAGGGCAAACAACGCATGATCTGCAGTTCTCACTGGATGAAGTCCGGTGTATCGGTGCCTGCGGCCTTGCCCCTGCCGTGGTGATCAATGAGGATACCCATGGATTGGTAAAGCCGAAAATGGTGGGTAAGATTTTAAGTAAATATAAACCATAAATAAAATGTGGATATAGGCTTTTAATTATGAATGCGAAAAACAACGATTCCATAGTCATCAGTGTTTGTACTGGTACCGGTGGTGTTGCCACTGGCGGGTATAAGGTTATTGATGCCTTTAAGGAAGAACTGGCAAAGATCAACTCTACAGCCAAAATAGGTCCCAGGACCCATAAAGTGGGATGCAGGGGATTCTGTGCAAAAGATGTGCTTGTAGATGTTGATATAAACGGAGAAATAGAAACCTATCAGCATGTAACAGCTGACAAAGCCCGTGAAATTGTTGCATCTCATATTCTCGGCAAAGAGCCTGTAAAAAAATGGCTGGTAAAAGAGGATTATCATAATTTCCATGACAAACAGCAAAAGCTTGTTCTGGCAGATTGCGGCAAGATCAATCCTGAATCCATTGATGAATATCTGGCAATAGGCGGATATAATAGTTTAAAAAAGTCCTTGTCCATGGAACCGGAAGAAATAATAGACATCATTAAAAAAGCCGGGTTAAGGGGCAGAGGCGGAGGAGGATTTCCTGCCGGGATAAAATGGGAAAGCTGCAGAAATGCCAAAGGAAACCCAAAATATGTGCTCTGCAATGCTGATGAAGGTGACCCAGGAGCATTCATGGACCGCTCCATTGTTGAAGGAGATCCCCATTTGATGTTGGAAGGCATGATTATCGGGGCCTTTGCCATAGGCTCTCCTGAAGGCTATGTCTACATAAGGGCAGAGTATCCCCTGGCCGTTGACAGACTCTGCCTGGCCCTTGACCAAGCCAGGGAACGGGGTTTTCTTGGAGAAAATATTTTTGGCAGTGATTTTTCATTTGATATCAAGATAGTGCTTGGTGCAGGAGCTTTTGTCTGCGGTGAGTCAACCGCCTTGATGACCTCCATTGAAGATAAGCCTGGAGAACCACGTCCCAAATATGTGCATACCACTGACAAGGGGCTATGGGGCAAACCCAGCAACTTGAATAATGTTGAAACCTGGGCCAATGTTCCCATGATCATTGAAAAGGGAGCTGACTGGTATGCATCCATTGGAACTGAAAAAAGCAAGGGCACCAAGATTTTTTCTCTGGTGGGAAAAATAAATAATACGGGCCTTGTTGAGGTGCCCATGGGCATCACATTAAGGGAAATTATCTATGATATTGGTGGAGGAATTCCCAGAAAGAAAGAGTTTAAAGCTGTCCAGACAGGCGGCCCTTCAGGCGGATGTCTGCCAGCCAGTTTTCTTGACAAGCCCGTTGATTATGAAACCCTTTATGAAGCAGGCTCCATGATGGGCTCAGGTGGTATGGTTGTCCTGGATGAAGATTCCTGCATGGTTGATGTCTCCCGGTATTTCTTGGACTTTTGCAAGGATGAAGGATGCGGCCAATGCACCCCCTGCAGGGAAGGTGTGGCCCATATGGTGAGAATTCTTACGCAAATCACTGAAGGAAAAGGCAGTCTGGCCCATATTGATCTTCTGGAAGAGCTTGCCCAAATGATCCAGGATACATCCCTTTGTGCTCTGGGGACATCTGCGCCAAACCCTGTGCTCTCCACTTTGATGTATTTTCGGGATGAATATAAAGCCCATGTGGTTGATAAAAAATGTCCGGCCGGTGTATGCAGGAACTTGACAACCTTTGTTATTGATGAAGACCTTTGTACCGGATGCACCCTGTGTGCCAGAAATTGCCCGGCAGGTGCCATTTACGGGGAAAAAAAAGAAGTCCATTTCATAGAACAGGACAAGTGCACAAAATGCCGTGTCTGTTATGACAGCTGCAAGTTTGAAGCGGTGAAAAAAGGATAGGGAGAGAATATGGCCAAGACGGTTAATTTGATAATAAATGGTAAGAAAATTAAATCTTCGGCAGGTTCAACAGTTCTTGAAGCAGCTCAGAAAGAGGGTATTTATATTCCCACCCTGTGCCACCATAATGCACTTGATCCTGAAGGGACCTGCAGGCTTTGCATTGCTGAATTCAGCGGATCAATCCGTAACTCCATAAGAATTTCATGTATTCAGGAAGTAAAAGAAGACCTAGTTGTTGAAACGGAAACCGAACGGATTAATAAGAGCAGGCGGCTTATACTGGAACTCTTGCTTGGTCGAGCCCCGGAAGCAAGTGCTGTGATAGATCTTGCTGCAAAATACGGGGTGACAAAAAGCCGTTTTCTGACCGGTGAAAGCAATGACTGTATTTTGTGCGGACGTTGCGTAAGGGTCTGCAGGGACAAGATAGGTGTCCATGCCCTGTGTTTTGTCAACAGGGGACCTGCCAGGAAAATAACAACAGCTTTTGAGAGGTTGTCAGAATATTGTATTGGATGCGGTGCCTGTGCCAATGTCTGCCCGACAGGTGCCATTAAGGTAGAAGACAAGGGCGACCAGCGAAAAATTTTCACATGGGAACAGGTAACGGCCCGGTTTACCCTTGAACAATGTGAACATTGCGGTAAACCCTTTGCGCCAAAACGATATCTGGAGCTCATCAATAAAAAAGCATATAATCCCAAGGGCCTTGAATTTGTAGATTATATCTGTCCGGATTGTTTTAAACAACATGACCGTTTGTCAGATAAGAGGCGGGAAGGGGCTTTGAGGAAGGCGGTCAATAAATGGTCAGTACCAAGGGGATAATATCATCCTTAAGAAACCTGTGTCTTGTGCACTGATTTTTAGTGAAAATAAATTCAAATTAGATTCTGTGGATATTAAAATTGATGGATAGTTTTCTGGACAGAGCTTGGGAGTTAATTTATGCCTTTTTGACAGGTGTTGTGGTGTTTCTGAATACTCTGTTCTCTCCTCTTGAGGCCCTGGGCCCGGGGTTTGTAATATTTGTTCTTGCATTTATTGTCGTTATTTTCACAAGAATTATAGCGCGATTTTATGTGACCAAAAGATATGTCCATCTGGGAAAACAATTTCAACACTGGAAGGGTGTGCGGGATGAGGCCATAAAACATCCTGACAGGGAAAAAGGTAAGGCTCTGGCAAAAAATATTGACCAGGCCGAATTAAACAAGGCCTATTATGATTATTTCTTTGAAGGCTTGTTAAAGCATTTTATCGGCAATGTCCTTCCCATCTTGTTGATGGTTTCCTATATTACAACCATATATACGCCGGCAAACCTTTTAAAACGATTCGGAGAAAAATGGGTATTTTCCTTTACATTCAGGTCCTCCCAGGTAAATGTAAGCTCCCTGCTCTGGTTTGTTATTTGTCTGATCCTGTCTTTTATACTCTGGGCCGTAATAAAAAAGGTTATTAAGAAAAGATATGATAAAAAATCGTCTGCCTAGCCTTTATCTGATATTAAAACCTATGCTGGCAATAGCAGCGGCTATTTTTATTTTACTGCCCATAAATGTATCTGCCACCCAGCTTCATGCAAGCTCGGAAGGAGTTATCACCCACCAGATGGGGCACATTTTCTTTCTTTTTTCCATGCTGGTCCTTATTTTTACAGTGACAGACAAAGGCTTGAATAAACAAAAAGGCTGGCGTTTGATTCAATGCTCAGCTTTTTTTTTCATTCTCTGGAATCTGGATGCCATCACAGCCCATTTTTTCGATAACCAGATCCATGCCGTGAAAATTGAGAATATCTCCATCTGGAAAATGAGAATTATTACCAACAATGATTCATCTTTACTGGCTTGGTTTTATTATATGTTAAAACTGGATCATTTGCTATGCGTGCCAGCCATGTTGTTCCTTTATAAAGGCCTTTCAAATCTTCTTGACGTCCAGAAACAGGTAATTGTGAAAAAGGATAACTCATGACCACCTCGTTTATTCCTATACTGGCAGTAGATGTTTTAGGATCTGTGGCCGTGGTTGTCATTGCATTGCTGTCCCTTTATAAAGCCCGAATACTCAGGGAAATGGATCCTGATAATGCAGTCTTTCTTTATCTGTTGTGGATCAGTATGGGGTTCACAATTTTTTCCTTATCAAGAGCATTCGGGCATATTTTAAAACAGTTTTTAGTCCTCACATCCAATACAGAGGCCTGGCATGCCATTAGTTCCTATTCCGGGAGTGTTAATACAGTAACCTTTATGCTGGTAGGCCTGATCACCCTTTTTTTTAACCAGACCTGGAATATTAATGAAAAAATTTTTTCAAGCAGAAAAAAACTTGAAAACACCCATATTAAACTCATGGATCTGAATCAGACCCTTGAGCAAAAAGTCATTGATAGAACAGAGAAGCTCACAAGCAGCGAACATAAGTGCCGAAGAATATTTGAGCAATCTCTTGATACCATTATTGTTACGGACTATGAATTCAAGGTTATGGAGATTAATCCGGCCGGGATCGCATTGACAGGATATCCCAGGGAAGAATTGATTACTAAGAAAATGAGCGTAGGCACTTTTTTTGCCGATCCGTCTGAATGGAAAAAAATTACCAATAAGATTGCTTTAAAGGAATATATATTAAACGAAGAAGCTGAATTCTTAAGACCGGACAATGAGTCTTTACTGGTTTTGATTACGGGGAGTGTTGATTACGGCGCATTTGGATGTGCAAAATCTTACCATTTTATCATCAAGAATGTCAGTGAAAAAAGACAGATGGAGCAGCAGATTGCCCAGGCAGATAAACTTGCTGCTATGGGTGAGTTGTCAGCTGGCGTGGCCCATGAAATAAACAACCCGTTAGGAATTATTCTTGGGTATACGCAACTTTTGTTAAAAGAGGAGCCTGAACACAAAAATGATTTAAAAATCATAGAAAAACATGTGCAGAATTGCAAAACCGTTGTGTCAGATCTTCTTTCCTTTTCGCGAAAAGGATCGCCTGAGATGAGGATTGTGGATATCAATAAGGTGGTAGACGGGGTGATTAAATTTTTATCCAATCATACGGATTTTAGAAATATTGAAATGACCTTGAATCCGCATACAGGAGACAGGCTCAATATCCTTGGCAATGAGCAGGAACTGGCCCAGGTGATTATAAATCTTGTTATTAATGCCTGTCATGCAGTTGAAGGAAAAGGCAAAATTGATATTGCCACCCATAAAACTCAGCAGGACAAGATCCTGATCATGGTGAAAGATAATGGTAAAGGGGTTGAAAAAAAGAATTTATCCAGGATTTTTGATCCGTTTTTCACAACAAAACCCGTTGGGCAGGGAACAGGACTTGGTCTTTCCGTGGGATATGGTATTATTAAAAGGCACCAGGGAGATATAAGTGTAAAAAGCAGTGAAGAAAATGGCACTGTTTTTACCATCAGTCTTCCTGCTGATAGAACAAAAAAATAAGAGCGACCAGGGAATAAAAATGAAAGCAAACATACTTGTGGTTGATGATGAAAAGGACATGACAAGGCTTTTACAAAGAACTCTTGAGCCTGAAATCAATTGCAGGGTTTCCATGGCATTTTCTGCAAAAATGGCCATATCTATTCTGGAGCAGGAAGCTTTTGATCTGGTCATCTGCGATATCAGAATGCCTGGTATGGACGGGTTTGAACTGCTCAAATATATCAAAACAAATTATCCTGATTTGACAGTGGTCATGCTTACGGCTTTTGGGAATATTGAGTCTGCTGTAAAGGCTATAAAAAAAGGGGCCTATGATTTTATTTCCAAGCCGTTTGAGCAGGATGAGATCATTTTTAAAATCCAGAAAGCCCTTGAAAGAAGCCTTTTGCTAAAAGAAAATAAGCGTCTTTTAAAGGAAAAAGAGATCAGCCCTTCTCAATTGATTGGAAAAAGCGACCCCATGCAAAGGGTGTATGACAAGATCAATCTGGTTGCATCAAGTGATGTCACAGTATTGATAACAGGCGAATCTGGAACGGGAAAAGATCTGACGGCAAGATCCATTCACGCCTTGAGCCCGAGAAAAAACCAATCCTTTATTCCCGTCAGCTGCCCCACCATTCCTGAAAATATCCTGGAAAGCGAATTATTTGGATATAAAAAAGGAGCGTTTACCAATGCCACCCGGGACAAGGACGGGCTTTTTCAGGAAGCAGACAAGGGAACCATTTTTCTGGACGAAATCGGAGATATCGGGACTTCCATCCAGACAAAATTGTTGAGAGTCCTCCAGGAAAAAGAAATAAAGCCCCTGGGAGACACAAAAGTCATAAAAGTAAATGTACGAATTATTGCTTCCACCAACAGGAACCTTAAACAAAAAATTGCCAACCATGAGTTCAGAGAGGATTTTTTTTACCGGCTCAATGTCCTTCCCATTGAGCTGCCGCCCCTGAGAGACAGAATTATTGATATCCCGATCCTTGCCGAACATCTTGTGGCAAAACACTGCAAAAAACTAAAGAAAGAACCCAAAACCATATCCCGGGAAGTGATGGATCTTTTGATGAAACAGCCATGGCCCGGAAATGTAAGGGAGCTTGAAAATATTCTTGTCCAGGGAATTCTGTATTCGAAAGAAAATAGTATTGAATTGTCTGATATACCCTTAAAGGATGTAAGCAAAAAAGGGAATGGTTTTGGAAGGATTGACGGCAAAGGAATAGCTGACCTGCCCTATAAGGAGGCCAAAGAAAAAATACTCCATGAGTTTAATCACGATTATATCGGTGCCAGGCTATCCGTTTGCAGCGGCAATATCACCCGGGCTGCCAAACAATGTCATATGGACCGCCAGGCCCTGCAGCAGATCATTAAACGGTTTAATATTGATCCTGATAATTTCAGGTAACTATTCCTATGGTCAGGACTCTTGATTTAGGAAATAGTAATCTTTTTACTTTTTATGAATTAAACTCAATATTTCAAATACGTTATAGTGTGAACAATAGCAATATGGCCAAATATTGACTGGAAATTTAAGATGACACCTCAATCTTATGATTTTTTTTGGTGTCAGGAAAACTTTTTAAAGAGTTGCATAGAATCCAGTATTCATAGGCATTTCAGAAAATGGTCCCAATTTATTCCTGACACCTTCCCATCACCCCATACGCTGAGTGTCACAATATCTTCCCAGAGGTAAAGAGTCCTGATGGTATAGTGTATTTTCTGATATAGTGTATTTTCCTTTAAAAAAATAAAAATTATTAATAATGCTTGACATTTGTTTGTTTTGCTATATTATTGTCCAAGTTGCGCTGATATTAGAGATGCGCAAAAGTTTCCTCCTTAAGGTGTATATCCCAAACAATCAAATGTGGTTTGCCCCCAAAGTTAGAAGCTAGTATTTTTTATTATTTATTTAGGAGATTGCCAACATGGCTAATGGTACAGTAAAATGGTTTAACGACTCAAAAGGTTTTGGTTTTATCGAACAGGAAAACGGCGGAAAAGATGTATTCGTGCATCACTCAGGAATCAATACAACAGGTTTTAAATCCCTCAATGAGGGAGACCGTGTTTCATTCGACATCGAAGAAGGACAAAAAGGGCCTTCCGCAGCAAATGTAACCGTGATTTAGTAAACCGTTTTATTTGCGTAAAAAAAAAGTCATCGTATGACTTAAAAAATAAAGTCTCTGGATCGTTTATGGTTCAGAGACTTTTTTGTTTTTGTAAGGGTAACCCTGTCAACCGAGTATCAGACGTTGGGGATCGCACTCCTCTCTCAGTATTTTCAATTCTGTTTGTGTCGGCGGATCAGCCTGGGTTGCTTTTGAAACATCCATGATAAATTCCGTGTTTTCAAGAATTTTTTCAGGTGTGATACCCGGATAAAATTTATCCAGATACATTTTGCCCGTATCCTTATCAATCCGCATCAAACCCAGATTGGTTACCACGGCACTTACGCCTCCGGGTCTAAGTCCTGCAGCAATCCTGCTGTTTCCGCCACCAAGTTGTCCAGGGCTTGTCAGATAATCAAGTTTTTTCACAAATTTACGTTTTTCATGCTGCATAAATGCAATGCACCGGGGAACAAAGCTGGCCACGTCACACCCTCCCCCGCTTCCTGAGAACCGGATTTCAGGGGAAAAATAATCTCCAATACAGGTAGTGTTCAGGTTCCCATATACATCTATCTGGGCTGCGCCCAATATGGCAATCACCCGTTGCCCCGTTATTGGATTCTGCATGGTGGCAAAGGAATCGGTCAGCCTGGAATTTGAAGCGGCCCAGTACATGATTCGAGGATCTGCAACGGCAAAGGGCAATTCTTCCAAAAGAGAATCTATGGCCCCTGTTTCAAAAAAAATTACGCTGTCCGGGGCATTGATATTCTTGGCTGCCATGGCTGCCAGCATTGAAATTCCCGTACCGCTGAATACAATATCTCCATTTTTTATTTCTCTTGCAGCCATAATGGTCATGATTTCTTTGGGGGTATAGGGTTGAATCGTTTCCATATTAATCTCTTTTCATATTAACGGCGTAACCCGTTCTTGGATCTGCCTTAATCGCATCAATTCTTTCCTGGCCAACAATGTTTAAAAATGCTTCATGGTCTTTAACACCATAAATGTATTTATCCTGGTATTTTTTAAATTTGTCCTGATTTTTATCTTGGTCTTTTGCTGCAATTGCATATTGACGCAAATACTGAGAATCGTAGTCATAATGGCCAAAGACTGCAGAGGGATAAGCACCCAGGGGAATATGGCAGACTGCTGATACATGGATAAAAGGGATTTGATTCAAGTCAGGATTCAGTCTTAATTCTTCCTTATCAACAAGTTTTTCACATGTGACGATAACGTTTTTTGAAGCCTTTACCTGTTCGATGTCAGCAAATGGAAGACCTTGAATACTGCAGGTACCCATGGCATCAGCCTTTTGAACATGAATAATGGTAATATCAGGGTTAATGGCAGGTACCAGAACCACCTTAGATGCACCTGTCCAGGTTCCAAAGGGATTATCTATAATTTTCAATTTTTCATCCACGATTTTAGGGTCGGATTTTCGCATGGACTTGGAAAACCCCCATTTGCTCAGAATATCTGACCCAATTCCTGAAAGCGTTGGCAAAAAAGGTACACCCATGGATCCTGCCATAAATCTCAGACTCATCATGTAATTTGAATAGTCTTCAAATATTATTTCATTGTTCTGAATCGCCTTTGCAAAACGGATACAGGTTGGTGCGGCTTTCCCGATCCCGGCATATGCGATTTCCAATTTTGAAATACAGCCTGCTCCAATGAGCTCATCCAGTCCAGTACCGTTTGAATGGGCATATAAATGCAGGTCGTGAATGTTCTGCCTTATAATTTCATAAACAGCTGCCATGGGATTTCTGTTTAATGTAAATCCACCAATGGATATATGGGAGCCATTTTTTACATATTGTTCTATGGCCTGTTTAAGGGGTATTACCTTATTTAAGCTATTTGTCATTAGTCATACCCGTGGTGGTAGGTGTAATGGAATAAAATTTCTGTAACGCGCAGGCGATTATCAATGCAATAAGACCTGCAACATCTGCCCAGTATTCCGGCCAGAAAAGCCCGATGGCTGCCAGCCAGAAAAGAAGAGTTTCAAAAAGTGTGGCTTTTCGTAAAAAATATCTTTCTATAGCCGATGCAAAGGCAACCAGTCCAAGGGTCGTGGTTATCATGGTTAACATCACTTCCCAATGGAGCAGTTCATAATTATCCCCCATACCTAAAAGTGGTCTGTATGCCATGACGATGGGGATAATATAAAGTCCCTTGGCAAGTTTCCATGAAGTAAACGCAGTTTTCATGGGATTGGCCTTTGCAATTGCGGCTCCCGCAAAACTGGCAAGACTGACAGGTGGTGTTACATTGGCATCCTGGGAATACCAGAACACGATCATATGGGCGACCATGATGGGAACCCCCATATCCATCAGGGCTGGTCCTGCCAATGTGGCCAGAACGATATAACTTGCAGTGACAGGAAGCCCCATACCCAGGACCAGGGAGGCAGCGCCGATCAAAAGAATGGCAAGGGCCTTTATACCATAACTTAAGTCAAGGACCAGGCTTGAGAACTTAAGCCCCATACCAGTGAGACTGATCATACCAACTATGATGCCGGCAGCGGCGCATGCCACTGATACCATGACAGCATTTTTCGCTCCATTTTCAAGGGCTTTAATGATCAATTTAAACTCGCTTACGCCGAATCCGATCAGACTGGTTTTATTTTTATTGTTCAAAGCCCAGCGGATAAAATTTGCAATGATACTGATAAAAAGTGTGCTGACAACGGCAATAAACCCGGCCATCATGGGGGAATAATTGGACACAAGGACATAGATCAATATCAAGACGGGAATAATAAAATGCAGCCCATTTTTAATCACAGTCATAACCCTGGGCAGGCTTTCTTTTGGCTGGCCTTTTAAACCAAATTTTTCGGCTTCATAATGAACAAATATCAATACGGTAAGATAATACATGATGGCAGGTACCAGAGCCACTTTGATGATGGTCAGATAACTTGTGTTGGTAAACTCGGCCATTAAAAATGCGCCTGCCCCCATAATGGGCGGCATAAGCTGCCCCCCCGTCGAGGCTGCTGCCTCAATGGCACCAGCCACATGGGAACGATACCCCACTTTTTTCATCATTGGTATGGTAAAAGAGCCTGTGGCAACTACATTACCAATGGCAGAGCCGGAAATTGACCCCATAAATCCGGAAGCAACCACTGCTGCCTTGGCAGGGCCTCCGGAAAAGCGACCCGTAAGGGCATAGGCCAGATCAATAAAAAATGCCCCACCTCCTGTGGTTTCCAGGATAGCTCCGAAAAGAACAAAAACAAAAACAAAGGTGGCTGCCACACCAATTGGCAGTCCGAAAATTCCTTCTGTGGTCAGCCAGAGGGTGGTGGCAATCCGTTCAATGCTGTACCCTTTGTGGATAATCAATTCCGGCATATAGGTCCCAAACATGGCATAGACAATACTCATGGCACAAATAGCCGTCATAATAAACCCGATGACCCTGCGGCAGGCTTCCAGCACCAGAAGCGTTCCGATAATACTGACAATCTTGTCCTGGAAAAGCCAGTCGCCCTGACGTTCAAAAATGGCTGTCAGGTTATTGCAGATATAAAAGGTGCAGTATATGGACAAGGCCACCAGAATCCAGTCCAGAAAGAGGGCAAAAGAAAATTTATCTTTTCTCAGCTTTGAAAAAGCGGGTTTAAGTAAAAAAGTAAGGCTGAGAATGGCCCCCAGATGGATGGACCGCTGAACCAGGGCTGTCAGTGCGGCCACGCCTGCAGTATAGAGCTGGTAAAGGCTTAAGGTCACTGCAATCGCCATTATGACCCATGCTGTTATTTTCATCAGGGTTTGATTGGCATCTGCCAAACCGGAATTTCTTACAGAATCCTTATCTTTAACGAATGTAACTTGATCAACCATTTATTTCCTTAAGAATATATTTGTTTGTCTTACTTTTTGCCTATCTTATAAGGGTTATCCTGCTGATCAGAAACCCTGAAAGATCTCCATATTTGATACAGCATGCTCCTTTGTTTTCCAGAAAATTTTACGGCTTTGTGGGCAATGGTGTCGGAAAGATTAAACCGCTTGTTCCGCCAGATAATGGTGTGGTCAACCCCAGGACTTCCCACCCTCAATATGAAATCACCCACGGGCATGTGCATATCTGTAATCGCCTCATATTTACCCTTTTTAACCATCCGGCCCACCCCGGGCATTTTACCCATGCCGGCACCAAATTTTTCATAACGCTCTTCTTCAATATATAGTTTGCCTTTTTCATCCAGACTGTGCTCTTCCCAGATAGGTGCATTCTCAACAGAATGGTAATAATGGATGGTAAACCTCTCCCTGGGTTTAAGGGGAAGAACAAGCACTGATTTTTTTTCTTTTACCAGGGTAACATGAAGTTCCAGATCGCCCGGCATAAGCCAGGCTATCAGGATCAGTAATAAAACCAGGCCTGACACACAAAATATAATAAGTGAGCCAGGCCTGGCCATCATTTTTTTCTCTCCCTAAGGAATCAGCCGTGCCGGCACATCAACCCCTTTTTCTTTCAAATATTTTATGGTTCCCGGATGAAGCGGAATTGAAGAATATTTCACTGTGTTTTCAGGGATGGTATACGCTGCAGACGGATGAATTTTCATCAGATAGGCATTGTTTTCAAACAATGCTTTTGTAAGATTGTATACAAGATCCGTGTCAAGGGATTTCTGGCAGATCATCACATTCCAGACACCAATGGTCGGGACAGCCTTATCAACCCCGCGGTAGATTCCTCCGGCAAGATCCACTGAGGCATAGGTGGCTTTGGAGGCAAGTATTTTTTGGGTCTGTTCCGGTGTAAAAGACAAAATATTGATATCATGGGTGGTGGACAAATCAAGAATGGAACTTGTACCCGGTCCCACAGACCATACGCCAATCTGGATGATATTATCCCTTAAGGCATTTGCAGTCTCCGTAAATGACAGACGACTGTCCTTGAATGATGTAAGGGGGACACCAAGTGCATTTAACACAGCTTCCGCCATAAAATTTGTACCGCTTCCAGGGCTTCCCGTGCTGACATTTTTTCCCTGTACTTCTTCAATATTAGTAATGCCGCTTTTTTTAAGGGCAACCACCTGGAGCAGATTAGGATACATAATGGCCATGGAAAGAATATCATGTTTTTTACCATTGAATTTTCCAAGGCCATTATATCCGGCATCGGCAACATCTCCCATAACCATACCAATAACGGTTTCACCCTTGTGAGCAAGTTTGACATTTTCAACGCTGGCGCCAGTGACTTCTGCAACCGCTTTGACACCGTCTACGTTTTTAGACCATATTTCAGCCACACCGCCACCGTATGGATAGTAAATACCACCGGTTCCACCGGTTCCAATACTGATAAAGGTTGTCTTTGCAATTGCAGTACCTGTGAAAACCAGGGCTAAGAATAGAATGGACAAAATAATATATGCGCGTTTCATTGGGCTACTCTCCTTATCTTAAATTATTTGCTCATAGTTTTGATGATCAGATCGATTTTTCCGGGGCTAGCAGTCATCGCCATGACCGGATAGGTAAATTTTGCAGTCTCGCCTGGTTTTATCAGACCTTTTTTGGTTGACGTGGGAAGAAGTCCGCCTACATTCTTGCCGTTTTCAAGAAAGATATTGACCTTGAACCTCTGGTCTTCATTACTGATATTTTTAACAGCTACATTAAAATGAAGCGTATCCGAGCCTTCATATCTTTTGGTAACACATGAAAAATCTTCCAAAGAAGCTTCCGGCGCAATTGTCTTGGTGATATCGGAATCTTTGGTACAGGGAAAAACGTCTCCTGCGTTGGCAGTTACCGTCATCGCCCCGGACAGGAGAAGCACTCCTGTCACAACAATAAGCCATACCCATGAAAATTTAATTTTACAGTGATTCATACGACTCTCCTTTTAAAAATTAATGAATTGTTATCTCCCC
>JACKQG010001364.1_pt1 | contig 33950 bp, 23 predicted proteins | sample 8237621 | NCBI WGS metagenome assembly JACKQG01 (sample SAMN15677084, study PRJNA649215) | marine metagenome | biome: marine; feature: Black Sea; material: saline water; isolation source: suspended particulate matter (SPM) from the Black Sea western gyre | collected 2013-06-09/2013-06-10 | depth...
TCGTCTACGAAGGCGATTGTAGTTCGATGACTCAAATTTCCTGTAATGGTGATGGCGATGGTTGTGGAGGATATTCTTCTATCCTAACTACGAATGTCACTGAAGGAAATATGTACATGATTCGAGTTGGCGGTTGGGGCTCTAGTTCTATTGGCAGTGGTGAGTTACTCATTGATGGCCCCGTCGGTGATTGTGCTGGAGAACCATGTGATGGTGATGTGAACGAAGATGGCTCTGTTTCAGTGAGCGACTTGCTACTTGTCATTGACCAATGGGGTGGTTCTGGTCCCGCTGATATCAATGGCGATGGCGTTGTCGACGTAAGCGACATTCTTGCTTTGGTAGGCAACTGGGGACCTTGTCCATAAAGAGGTACAATGCGCGCTAATGACTGGAGCGCAACCAATAGCACCCACTGGCATCACCTTGCAACCGGAAATTCCGATTTGCCAAGGTGATTTGCCATTGGATTGGTACCAAGAGGAGTTCAAGCCCTACGCAGAGGAATATATCGCCCTCTCCGATCGCACCCCCGAAAATGTTTTGCCGTGGCTTGATAGTTATATTAAGCCAGCCCTAGACCATTTTGGAGAAAGTTTGCTCTTGCTCGCTCATTACTACATGGGCGGAGAGATTGTCAAACTTGTCGAGAGATATGGCGGTAAAGTTGCTGACAGTTACGCGCTTGCTTTGCAGGCATCAAGAAACCCAGAAAAGAAAGTTATTGTTGAATCAGCCGTGCACTTTATGGCGGAAACGATTGCAACGCTCGCAAGTGACGATCAGCAAGTTTGGATTACCAATCCAAAAGCTGGTTGCACGATGGAGATGATGGCTAAAGACTGGATGGTCAAGCCAATTGAAGACCAACTCCTTGCAAAATATGGAGATGATTTACTAGTTGTTGCGTATATGAATACGTCTGGTCGAATTAAAGCACTCGCTGGTCGCACTGGTGGTGCCGTTTGTACAAGTTCTAACGCGCATCTTGTCGTTGACTGGGCACGCAAACAAAACAAAAAAATACTGTTTGTTCCAGATGAACATCTTGGAAGAAACACTGCTGCAAAACTTGGTATGGATTTGAACAAAGTAGTGGCATTCCCAAACCCGCTTTACGAAGGCATTGATTGGAAACTCGACGAATTGCCTGGTGTTGATGAAGCAGAAATGTATTTGTGGGGCGGTTTCTGCGGCGTCCATACCGTCTTTACACCTGAGCAAGTTTTGTGGTGGAAAAACAAAGGGTGGCGCGTCATTATTCATCCTGAATCAAGACTTGAGGCAGTCCAACTTGCAGATGGCTCAGGCAGCACAGCATACTTGTGGAACGAAGTGATGAACTCGCCCGCCGGAAGTAAAATTGCTGTGGGGACTGAGGGGCATTTTGTTCGTAATTTGAAGGAGCAAGCCGCATTTAAAGGCATCCAAGTGGCACATCTTGCAGATATTACCTCTGAGGTAACCTCTGTGGCTTCCTCTGAGGTAACCTCTGTGGCTTCCTCTGAGGCGGGGTGTGGATGTGCCACGATGAGTCGTAATGACCCACCGCATCTAGCAGGCATGCTCGATTTGCTACGAAAAGGTGAAGCGCCAGACTTAAATCTAGTACTTGCGGGTGATACTGTGGATGAGACGACCGCAAAACGCGAACGGCTAACCGGATCAGACCGAACCAGAATGGTTTCTGATGCCAAGTTGGCCTTAGAACGCATGATTCAAATTACAGAGTCTACGTCATGACAATGCAGTACGACCGACATCTTCTGGAAATTGATCTGCGTTCTATTCCTGCATATCGTTTTGATGTTGTAATAATAGGCGGAGGTGTTGCTGGAGATGCAGCAGCACTTACAGCGGCTAGTGAAGGCAAAACAGTTGCGGTAGTTACTAAATCTTCTTTAGACAACAGCAATACCAACATGGCTCAAGGCGGAATGGCAGCTGTCATGACCCGCGGAGATTCATTTAAATCTCATATTGAAGACACGCTTGAAGTTGGTGTTGGTCTTTGCGACACCTCTGTAGTAGAAACAGTCGTAAAGCGCGGACCAGATGCGGTAAACCAACTCTTATATCTCGGGGCAGAATTTGATTCGAATTCTCAGGGTGATTTGGATTGCTCTCGCGAAGGTGGACATAGGCACGCTCGAGTTGTACATGCTCATGGCGATGCAACTGGTCGTGAAATTCAAAGAGTCTTAACAAATGCCATAACTGGTCATGATTTAATTACTACGTTTCAAAATACTTTTGCGCTAGATATTGTGACAGCAGATGGTGAAGCGTATGGGGTTGTTGCTCAAGACGCTTCTGGAAAACTAGTGCTGTTTTCGTCAACGAAAATTATTTTAGCTACAGGTGGCGGAGGTCAACTCTACAGAGAAACAACAAACCCAACAATTGCAACAGCTGACGGAGTTGCAATGGCCTTTCGTGCTGGAGCAACTATTCGTGATCCCGAATTTTTTCAGTTTCATCCAACTTGTTTGTACATTGCTGGTGCAGCAAGGGTGTTGATAAGCGAAATTGTACGAGGGCACGGTGGTATCCTTCGTAATCGACATGGTGAACGATTTATGCCAACTTCTCATCCAGATGCAGAACTTGCGCCTCGCGATGTTGTCAGCAGAGCAGTTTTTAGACAGATGATTGCTACCAAGGACACTAACGTTTACCTTGACCTTTCAGAAGTTGATAGCGACCCCCACCTCTTGTTTCCTGGGATAAGCGAGATGTGCGGTTTTTTTGGGATCGATATTGCAAAAGACCCAGTACCGGTTCGTCCGGGTGCGCATTACATGATTGGCGGCATTCATGTTGATCATGAAGCCCGCACTTCAATTCCGGGTGTCTGGGCAGTTGGTGAATGTGCGAGCAGTGGTTTGCACGGCGCAAATCGGATGGGTTCAAACTCTCTACTTGAAGGAATGGTGTTAGGGGGAGCTGCAGGTGCAAGTTCCGCACTTCAATCCGGAACAAGGTCTCGACACCGTCCATCTAGAATCTTACGACGAAAATTAGACGCTACTCCCCACGGCATTGAACTTGGGATTTCTGATTTACTCTATTCGATGAAATCATTGATGTGGAGAGATGTAGGCCTAGAAAGAAATGCAGAGTTGTTACGTGATGCTAAAGAGCACTTGTCTTTTTGGTACGATGCGGCTCGGCGGTTAGCTCCATCACACCCTCGGGCGTGGGAACTCGTCAACATGTTGACGGTGGCTAACATCGCAACTATAGGTGCTACTGAACGACGAGAATCACGAGGCGTACATTTCCGGACTGATCACCAGAAGTTGAGCGACCCATGCCATACTATTATCGAATCTATTGAAGTAGATGACCATTGCATCGTAAGCAACACTTCACATGTGGGTGTTAATCAGAAATTAACTTACGGTTAAAAAGAAGGCTTGAATGCCCTTTCCAACCAATAGCCCAATGAACAAGCCACTTGTGGCAATAAGGACTTTCATCAGAATATCTTCTTTTTTGAAGATCCAACCATATCTAGTTTTTAATTTTTCCCAATTCATAGGTATTCTAAAATCGTCGTTTTCTGATGCAAACTTCAGTTAAGAGTACATTTAATTTCAAAAAATCTATGTAGGTCCTCTTTATTCACAGCCCCACTCAGACATAACAATAAGCAAGTCATTGACATCAATAATGCCATCTTCATTCACATCAGCTTGTGAGTTATGGGACCCCCAATAACTTACAATCAGGAGAATGTCAGAAATGCCTACAGTCCCATTGTCATCTACATCAGCTGCGCAATTTGATTCACATTTTGGAACGATAGCAGTATGAGTCATCGAAGGGACCCCACCTGGCTTGAACAACTCCAACTCTAAATTTCCGTACTCAGGTGCGGTATCCGCTGTGAACCAGAAAGTGTACATGCTCCCCCATCGAATTGCATTGGCCCACTCATTCGACTCGTAAGTTTCAGTTGACCATTTAATACTATCTACTTCAACTGTGGCTTCCCAATCGGTTCCATCGATAATCTCACCGCTATGGTAATCAATGTCATTAAAACCAATTTCACTTATGGAAATGCAATCTCCTAATGGCACGGAAAACGATCCAACACTTCGGTCGCTGTTTAGGTTGTGTACTGCGTAAACATAATCCCAAGTCCCATCGCCATTATCATAAACGCGTACTCCAACGTGCAATAACCCTTCATCTGGCACACGCGCTGCACGAACATCTACTTCGTGATCGAAGAACTGCCACGCAAAAATAGCTGGTTTGCCAACTTGAGTTGAACTTAAACCAATAGGGTTTAATGAATTTGAGAACTTAAACCATTTATAGGAGGCGTTGTTATCTTGATTATTCCACTCTGCATCATCAGGCGAGACGTATTGGGCTTCGATAAAATACTCAGCACCTACGTTCAGAGCGGGGTCAATGTCATCTAATTTTAACTGGAGTTTCCCTTTCATTGATCCATCGCCAGTTGGCGCTATATCAAATGGGAAATCGTAATACCCTGTATGCGCATTAATGGCTGAGCGTGGACCAATGGCATCAGCGTTGAGACCAGCCCAATATGTGTCAGCGCAACCAATCCCCAATGTATCGCAGCTAGTCGCTTGGCAATCCCCGCAACCCGGCTCACTTACCGCGCAAAAAGAATGTTTAAGCCATGCAGTTCCGATTTGTTCGAAGCGACCGTCTTTAAGTCGGTAGCACGTTTGGGCAATGACTGGCACTCGATTTGTGTTGTTGTACCAGTCTGCAACCATGTCTCCGAAATTGCAAGAAGTTGTACCAAAAGCAAATGATTGGATGCCGTCCTGTTGACCATAGATATCCATGTCAATCCCTGTGCCACTTCCTCCGGTGTACCAAGAGACAACGTCAGGTCCAATTTCATGGCTCCCGCCTCTGTCTATTGCTTCTTCCTTATCAGCTAAGGTAAGATTTAAAAGTGATGCAACTACAGCGACAGTTGCCGAAACTGTGATAATTGGTTTAAACATTTATTTCTCCTATGGTTACCATATGACCATGGATAGAGGTGTAATGCAAGGTAAATCTATGATAAAAGTTACGAAATCACTTTTTATATCCCCACGAGAACTTAAGTTTATTGCCTCCACAGGATCTGGTCCCGGAGGCCAACACGTTAATCGCGTAGCCACCAAAATAGTCTTGCTCTGGGATGTTGATTCTTCTGAAAATGTAAGTACAGCTCAAAAAAACCGAATTAAGCAGAAACTCTCTACAAGGATTAACAAGGCAGGTGTATTGCGAGTGACTTCTTCTAAGCATCGATCTCAAAAAGCGAACAAGGAAGCAACTATTGCACGTTTTGCCCTATTACTTTCTGAAGCTTTGGCAACGAAGAAAACCAGAAAAAAAACAAAAGTGTCCAGCTCTCAACGGGAAAAACGCCTTGAAAGCAAGAAGAAGCGAGGAGTAACCAAGAGATTGAGAGCTCGGGTGCAACCTGACAAACATTAATTCGTATGTTTAATTAGTTTGATTGGCACCCTTTTTGGGTGTATATTTATTGGAGAGAGTTTCATGTTCATAACACCCACGTTATACATTGCAGCAACATTGGTCGCAGTACCCTCCTACCCAGAGGGTGCCGATATTCCTCGCAACTTAACGAAAGAGGAAGCGCGGTATATCAAACGCCATCCAATAACTGTGCCAAGAGGGATTACCTCACCGCCAAGTGGTCCAATCCACTGTGTTGCAGAATATGAACCCATGGATGGCATACTTCTCGCTTGGGAAGGTTATTCTTCGATTGTTGCAGAAATGGCTGCAAGAATTACAACAGTTGGAGATGCGGATGCTGTCATAGTTATTGATCAGTCCAATGAACAATCGCAAGCACTCGCTCAAGTTGCATCGTATGGAGGAAACACCGACCGAGTAAAGTTCTACTATCGCACTATCGACACTGTTTGGATTCGTGATTACGGTCCAAGGTATATTTACGAAGGCGACTGTCGAGCAATTGTTGACCATACCTATAATAGACCACGCCCCAACGACAATGCACTGAACGGACATTTTGCAGAAGAAGTTGGTCATGCACTTTATGAACTTCCGCTTGTGCATGGAGGTGGTAATTTTCACTTGAATGGTATTGACGCGAAGGGATGGGCGACCGAACTCATTTCAAATGAAAACAATGGCATGTCTGACGCAGAAATTCGTGGATATTGGCAGGACTACCAAAACCTGCAGGTAACGATTACAGATGCTTTTCCCACTTCCGTTGATTCGACTCAGCACATTGATATGTGGATGTGCTGGGCTTCTGATACAACGTGTGTTATTAGCGATTGGCCTTATAACAGTGGTTCAACGCAAGATCAAATATGTGATTCGGTTGCAACGAGTTTGCAATCACAGGGTTATACCGTAGTTCGTATTCCTGCAAGAAGCGTAAGTTGGACACATTATACTTATGCTAACTCTGTCATTTGCAATGACCTTGTCTTAGTACCTAGTTTTACCAATTCTCAGGTTTCCCAATACAACGATGATGCCGTTGCTGCTTGGCAACAGGCATGCCCGGAAAAAACAATTCTATCTGTTCCTTGCGAATCAATTGTTTCTTCAGCAGGCGTTATGCACTGCATTTGCATGCATATTCCAAAGCATCTTGGAGGCGAATCCCCAACGGTCTATGTGCAATCTCCCAATGGAGGGGTTGTGTATGAACCCAACCAAGTTGTTCCTGTAACCTGGATCACTGACGATGATAATGCTGTTAACTATGTAGATATTGATTTCTCTGCAGATGGTGGAATCACCTGGCAATCCATTTCCTCTGGAACCTCTGATGATGGTTTCCATCCTTGGCAAGTTCCTGATGTTAATACTTCCTCTGGTCTGATACGAGTTGTTGCGTATGACAACGATGGCAATTCTGGCGTAGATCAGGGCGATGGATTCTTTTCAATCAATGGAACGGCGGTGGCGGGTGATGTGAATGGCGACGGGTTGGTGAACGTCTCAGATTTGCTTGCAGTAATTGATGCTTGGGGAGATTGTGACTTCAGTTGCCCAGAAGATCTCAACGGTGATGGTATGGTTGATGTAGTTGATTTGCTTGCTGTCATCGGAGCTTGGTAAGGTAGGCAATTTAGTAATAAAAATACCGTCCTATTAATCTAAATAAACGCAACCTAACGTAAAAAAACCACGAATAATACTTTGTAATACGGTTAAGCCGTGTTATCTTTAACCAATTACCAGAACCCCCCACCTTGAAATCAGTAGGAGAGACTCAATGCGAGGAACAACTTTATTAATCACAGCTGCCACGGTAGCGACAGCCACGATTGGCATTATTGCCGTGAACAGCGATGCCGGTCGTAAAAAGAGCAACCAGAGACTGAATGTCATCGGACCTGACGTTGTCGCTTGGACAATTGGTGGACAAAATAGCGCAGACATTGATTATTATGGTTCGTTTGAAGGAATTGGCGGTTACGCAATCGCTACACAATCCTGCAACTGGGGTGATGAGGAACTTGATTGGTACGGTGGAACTAATCAATCTCCAATCATTATGCAAAATATGTTCCGTCTGAAAAATGGACGGTTCGAACAAATTGGTTTGCAAGCCTTTATGAAACACTCTTTCTGTGCATTGAGCGAACCAGGATGTGGGAGTTGTCAATCAACAAATTGTGATACTCTTGGCATTGGTTGCGCTGATACGTACTGGGCTGGGTTGAACTCCAACGGTGAATGTCCTCGTTCCGACGTGAATGGTTTTACAGGTGAATACCCATACCCATTTACACTCAATTCAACAGGTAACAGTTCAATCAAAGGTAACCTTCAAGTGCTGAATGCTGATGTTGATCCAGCGCTAAATGCTGGCGCTCGATACTTCATCGAAGCGCAATATGTTGCACAAGACGATCAGCAATTCGGAAATGGTGACAACAACGCTTCCTATCGAGAAATTGGCTTCAATTCAATTTCCGATCCATACGTTCTTAACAACGATGGTGCATCAGAAACAGTTGCTGGCGAACCAGCAATTCGCGCATGGGCATCAATCGATCCGAGTGTTCGACTTACGGAAATACACCTTCCAGATGATGGGAAAGTTATTATTGGTGCTAAAGTTTCTGATAATGGTGACGGTACTTATTTGTACGAATATGCAATTCATAACCTTAACAGCCACCGCAGTATTCAGTCGGTAACTATTCCAACTGGCGATGCGATTCTCTCAGACGTTGGATTCAAAGATATAGATTACAACAGTGGTGAACTTTACGACGGCACAGATTGGCAATCAAGCGTGGTTCCTGGTTCTGTTTCTTGGTATGGACCGACTTTCGAACAAAATGAAAACGGTAATGCTCTGCGTTGGGGAACCATGTACAACTTTAGTTTTACTGCTACTGCCCCACAAGAATATGGTGAAATAACTCTTGGTATTTTCAGGCCTGGAGGTGACCCTTCAGCTACTGCTTCTACATTTATACCTTCAGGAGCCGCAATTGATCCTTGCGATTTACCACTTGGCGATTGCCCAGAAGATGTGGATGATGATGGCATGGTTGCTGTTGGTGATATTCTTGCAGCAGTTGGAAACTGGGGCGACTGTGGTGATGGAACGTATCGACCGCTTGGCGATGTCGATGGTGACTGCTGCGTTACAGTTGGTGACCTTCTTACTATCATTGGTGTTTGGGGCAACGACTGTACTCCTGTTGGTGCTTGCTGCCTTCCAGGTGGCGGTTGTTCAGATGCTGTGACAGAAGCTACCTGCATTGCTGCTGGTGGTGACTATTCGGGTGATGATGTAAGTTGCGTGCAAGCCAATTGTCCAGAGCCTGGAGCTTGCTGCTTCGATGATGGCAGTTGCATTTTTATAATGCAAACAGAATGCTCTGGTTTAGGTGGCGGCTTCCAAGGCGAGGGTACAAACTGCAAGACCGCTAACTGCCCTGTGGCAGGTGCTGGTGATGAATGTAGTAGTCCTCTAATCGCAGTCAACGGCGCTAATCCTTTTGAGACAAACACAGCAACTCCAAGTTCACCTGAGCCTGATGAATCGCAGTGCTCAGGCACCTATCTAGATTGGAACAACAGCCAAGATATATGGTTCTTGTATGTTGCAGGTCAATCAGGCAGCGTGCACTTCACAACATGTGATGCAGGAAGTTACGATACTTCTATGGCTTTATACGAAGGTAGTTGTGATAATCAAGTTGCTTGTAACGGCGATTCTGATGGCGGCTCCAACTGCCAAGCCTACTACTCAGCAATCGATTACAACGTTCAAGCAGGATCTACCTATTACATCCGTATAGGTGGATGGCAAGCTGCAACAGGACAAGGCACGCTCACAATCGAATAAAAATGTCGATCATTGGCAAATAACGCACACCCCGAAGACCTTTTTGATCTTCGGGGTGTTTTTTTACTTGCACTAACAATAAATTGCTGTCAGAATAAGACAACTAAATTAAAAGGAGAGTTGAGAAATGAAACTATTCAGTACTGTAACAATCGTGCTTGGGGCAACTACTTTTGCTTCTGGCCAAACCGTCATTATGGATCAGATTGGCTCCATGGATGGCTCTGACATAGCTAGTGGTATAACTGGTTGTCAAGATTTTGAATCAGCGTATGATATTTACGATATCGTGACGGCAGATAGTTTTACAGGTAATGGTGATACTATTTCCATGGTCGAGATGGTTCTAAATGGCTGGAACGGTTTTACCGATCCTTCGTCAGTCACTGCATACACCGCAAACATCTATACAGATGAAAACGCTGCAGCAAATTCATTGACCGGAGATATTGCAACTGAGATTATCGATGCTGCAGACGCAACTCAAAGTCCAGATTGGACTGGTGATGGTTTCTTAATCTCGGTCAATACTTCGATTACAGATTCCGTTGGTGTCCAACTCATTGGTTTAATCCCGACAAACGAATTTGCAACAGGTGGACAAACTGGGACCCACTCGTCAACTCTTGGCGATGGATCTGCATGGCAAGCAAATCCAGGCGGTGGCTTCGGCATGCCAGGTAATATGCAACAAACAACTGCAGATGCAGCGTATCGAGTAACAAGTGATGGTGCTTTTGACCCTTGTAACACGCCACTACCAACCGAGTGCACAAATGATATCGATGGCGATATGTTAGTTTCTGTTTCAGATGTACTCGCAATAATTGGTAACTGGGGAGTTTGTGGTGATGGCACCTTCCGTCCCGTTGGCGATGTTGCTCCACTACCAAATGGCGATTGCTGTGTTGGTGTAAACGATGTTCTTGCTGTCATTGGCTCTTGGGGTGACGACTGTACTCCCACTGGAGGATGTTGTTCTGCTGATGGAGTTTGTACAGATGATATGACTCAAGCAGATTGCGAAGCTCTTGGCAATTCATATGAAGGCGATGATTCTGTTTGTGCTGATATTATTTGCGGAGTTCCTTATACGGGCTGCCCTGACGGCGCTGATTCCGATTGCGACGATTGCTGGGAAGACGGAGATGATTCTTCAACAGATTGCAATTCCGGTCTTAATGGTGATGGAGCAATGGATCCGCTAACAGTCGGCGTGCCCCTTTGCGGCGAATCATCAGTATATTTCGACCCTAACTACGATAACGGAGATGGTACTTTTGGCACTACATTGCGAGACACGGACTGGTTCTCGTGCCCTGACTTAAACGTAGGCGGAAGTTTCACGCTTACTGCCGAAACAGAAAACACTACTTTACTCTTTGGTATTGTTGATCTTGACGCAGGTGTATTCGTTGAATACGTTGTAGTTGAACCAGGCCAAGTTGTAACTCATGAGTATGCGAATTTTGTTCCCGGGAATTATGGCTTCTGGGTTGGCGCTTCTGATTGGAATACTGACTGGACATGCGCAAATGGAGGCAACTATTGGATGCAACTTGACGCAGGTGAGCCAGCTACTGGAGCTTGTTGCTTAAATGACAGTTGTGTTGGCGAGAATTCAATGGATGAATGTGGTTCTCTTGGTGGAGTCTGGCATTTTGACTTGACTTGTGCTGATGTGAACAACTGCCTTCCAGTATTGGGTGCATGTTGCTTTACCGATAACAGTTGCCTAGATAATGTCTCTTCCGATGACTGTTCTTCTTTCGGTGGCATGTTCGCTGGTGAGGACGCCCTCTGTGCAGATGATGTTTGCGGTTCAGTCGAATACGACCAAATTGGTGGATCAGATGGCAGTGCTATAGGTTCTAATATTACAGGTAGCCAAATATTTGAGGATGCCAATGCTGCATACAATATCGCTACTCTTGATAACTTTACTTTTGATGCAGATACTCATGTAACTGCTATTGAAGCGGTTATCAGTGGATGGAATGGTTTTGTTGACATTTCACCAGTCACTAATTACACCATTAGTATTTATAGTAGTCCAGATGCTGCAGGTGCTGACTTAGTTGGCGATGTGTACTCGATTGACATTGTTACTCCTAACTTACCAACTTGGACTGGTGTAGGTGAACTTGTAGGTTTCGATATCGATGTAAATCTTTCTGCTGGCGAATATTACTTTGCGATTATTCCATGGAATGATTTTGGCGTGAATGGACAAACTGGAATTACTGATTATGTTGGCGGTCTTGCTGGTGATGGAACTTACTGGCAAGCAAACCCAGCCGGTGGCTTTGGTTTCGGCGCATGGCAAGAGGGTATTGGTGACGCCGCCTATCGTTTGACTGTCGAATAACGTTAACGGTACTTTTTTAAATCTAAAGGGACGACCATAAGGTCGTCCCTTTTTTTTATTCAAATATGTTTTCGAGCGGGCAGAACAAGATTTGCAAAGAGGAGTCCTGTAACTAGTCCAGCTGCGATAATGAAGACAGTCATGACAAGATTCATGTTAGCAGCTGCTTTAGATTCAACTAGATGTTCAACGCTTTGTAGCCCAAGTCCACCGGGAACAAGTAACATGATGCCTGGGACAGTAAGGGTTGCAGATGGAGCGTCAAGAATCCGCCGGTAGAGATTTCCCGATATACCGACCATAAATGCTCCAATAGTTACCCCAAGTTCGGGACCAAGCGATTCCCCTCCAAAACGAGCACATGCGAATCCTAATACGCCGGAGATAATTATCCATGGCATGTCACGCATCTTGGCATCAAAGAGAACCGATAGTGCAATCCCAGATAGAAGTAATGCAGGAATGAACGTCCAAGGTTCAAGAGGAGTTGCAACTGTTGAGTGAACATTTGGAATGCACAAAGCAAGGTTTTCTCCAATGAGTGAACCAATTGCGAGTGCTAAAAAACCCATCAGTGCTTGCATAAGTCGAGCGGAGCCAGAAGCGAGATGACGAGTTGCTAGTTCGTTTAATGACAGAGTAAGTGTCAGACCTGGTAGAAGTACAACTATTGCAGCGAGCACTACCACACTGGGTGAAAGCGAGGGAACAATAAGAGTTGATATCCAAGCGAGAAATGACGCAGCTGCAGCAGCTAGCAAATCAGCGAGCGGTTCACGTTCCGGGCGTTTTCTTGGCAGAAGCATGATGAACCCAACAACTAGCCCCGCAACCCCAGCAACTATAATTTCTGAAAGTCCGCCGCCGAAAAATCGAGCTGCAGCACATCCTGCAAGCGTGAATCCAAAAATCATGGATTTGCCTCCCCATTCTTGTGGCTCAGAGAGGACTTGTTTTAGTTGTTTAAGTGCTTCATCATTAGCAATGGTTTTAATTAAAATCTGATTCAGGATTTTGTCTACTTTACTGAGGCGTGCAAGATCAATAAAACCAGGCTCTACGCGAATAATTGCCGTTTGCATGTCATCTGGTTCGCCAAACGAAAGCATCAAAGAAGTTGGTACAGAAAAGAGAGAAACTTGTATGCCTAAAGCTTCCCCAGCTTGGTTTACGGCACATTCAAGACGATGTGCAGGTGTGCCAAGGGTATGAAGCGTTTTAGCCAGCTCAATAATGAGTTGGAGAATTTGTTCGCGTTCAAGGTTTGTCATAGTGTTCAATTTGAAGAAGAACCGTATGGTACAATGAGCCACATGAAATTACTTTGTTTACTAATATCCCTTCTTTCGATGGTGCTTTTTAGTTGTAAAAATGATACCGAAAACTCCTCACCTCCCACAACACCTAAAAGCACTACGGTGGTTTCAACGGTAGCCAAGGTCGCTACAGACCCCACCGTTCGAGGTGCAGATATTACCCTACAAGTTGAAGAGCGAGACTTTGGGTCGATCTGGGATTTTCAACCTGTAACAACAACATTCCCCTTTACCAATACCGGCTCTAAAACTCTAGTTGTTACTCGCCTACAGGCGGGTTGTGGTTGCACTACTCCAGTTGCAGACAAAAAAGTACTTCAACCTGGCGAGAGTGGAACGATTACAGTTACTTTCGATCCCAAAGGAAAATCAAATAAACAAGACAAGAAGGTGACTATCTTCTCAAACTCAGTTCGAAACCCCGAAAAAGCATTTTGGATTCGGTCATATGTGAATCAATTTGTAGACATCGAGGAAAAATTCCTAAAGTTGAACGAGATGACACTTGGCCAAGCGCATTCAGTCGAGTTTAATTTCTTCCCAGTTGACCCTGATTTTGAGATCCTTTCGATGTCAGGAATGGGTAAGCATGGGCAGTACATTTCTGGTGAAGAATTAGTTGTTCCCGAAAGGTCGCCTCGACGAATACGAATTAATGTTAGCCCAAATATTCCTTGGGGAGCCTTTCATAGTCAACTTAAAATTCGTGGCAGAGGAAAAACCCCAGATGGTTCTACAATTACACATGAATTTACGGTATTTGCTAATGGAAAGACGTTTGGAAAAATACGTACAGATAACCATATTCTTAGTTTAGGCACTCTTGCTAAAGGTGGCTCCTTTGAGAAGAGTACCTTGCTTTATCGATCAGATGGTGAGCCATTTCAGATATTAAACACTGCGGTGCTCCAAGCAACAGTACCTGGAATTGCTGCAAATGTTGAACAAAACTTTGATGGATCTTACAAAGTTGTTGTTAGCGGAACTCTGCCACCTACTCATCAAGGTCCAATCAATGCTGAATTAATGGTTCAAACAGATGTTCCTGGTGAAGAAGTTTTAAAATTTAGAATTACTGGCGTTGTGCCACCAAAGAGATAATCATGAGTGAGAAATGGGACGCACGTTTTTTAGATTTAGCTGATGGCATTGCTACTTGGAGCAAGGACCCTTCCCGCGGAGTCGGAGCAGTTATTGTTTCACCGATGCGTCAAGTTCTTGCAACTGGATTTAACGGATTGCCTCGGGAATTTGAAGATCATGTCGAACGGTTGGAACGGCCTGTGAAATATGACTTAATTGTGCATGCAGAGATGAACGCAATTATTCAATGTGCAAGGAATGGAGTGTCTCCGGTTGATGCAACAATGTATTCCTCATTTAGCCCCTGCATACATTGCACCCTTTCCATAGTTCAGGCAGGAATCACTCGAGTTGTTACTCGTTCAATAGCTAAAGGTGATGCACATTGGAACGAGTCAATTGACAAAAGCATTTCGATGTTCAAAGAGGTCGGGGTTGAATACGTTGTGTTAGAGGCAGCGACATAATGAGACTAGCCCTTCTTGTACTAATCCTGATGAGCATTGGTTGTGAAGGAAGCAAAAAACAGGAGTCATTCTTACACAATGGTGATGTATTTCGGATGAAGTCTCTGCCTGAACCATCTGGAGTCAGAACCGGAAGTGGCGCTCCAGGAGAAAAGTATTGGCAGCAGCGAGCCAATCATTCGATTCAAGTCCGACTCGATGTAGAAACAAATACCATCCATGGTAATGAAGTTATAACTTATTACAATAATTCTCCGGATGAGTTGAGTTATATTTGGATTCAGTTGGAACAAAATGTGCATCGTGAAGATAGCATTCGCTCTCGAGAAGGCCGATCAACTGGCGAAAGAGAGTTTCAGGGAATTCATATTTCACATCTAGCAATTAATCGCAAGAATGCCAAATGGCAAGAATACTGCACGATTGCCAAAGTGTTGCTAGACGAACCTTTACTGCCAAATAATAAACTGGAACTTTCGATTGAATGGTCTTTTGCAATGCCTACCAAGGCAAGTATGCGTATGGGTTACGATGAATCATATGAAGATGGTCCCGTATGGGAATTGGCACAGTGGTTTCCAACGCCATGCGTTTACGATGATGTGCATGGGTGGAATACATTGCCATACATTGGGAGAGGTGAGTTCTACACAAACTTTGGAGATTACGATGTAGAAATTACTGTCCCTGACAACCATGTTGTACTCGCTTCCGGTGCTTTGCAAAATCAAAAGATTGTATTGACCGATGAACAAAACAAACGTTTAGAAGAAGCGAAACGTTCTGATAAGAAAGTAATCATTCGGTCTGAAGACGAACTGATCAAAAACTCAAGTGGAGAACAAACTTGGAAATTTAAGGGCAAACAAATTCGGACTTTTGCATGGGCAACAAGCGCAAGTTTTATCTGGGAGGCAGCAAGTGTTGAAATTGACACGCTAGATGGCTCTGCAAAGCGAGTGTTATGCCAAGTTGGATATCCAAACGAAGAGAGTGACATTTGGGATGAGGGAGTTGAGTATTTACAACATTCAATTAAGTATTACAGCGATACGATGTACCCATACCCTTGGCCTGTGATGTCGATGGCTCGCGGCAAGGCAGGCGGGATGGAATATCCCATGCTTATTTTTTGTCGTGGCAGTTCACATGAGGGTTTGTTTAACGTGACCGACCATGAAGTTGGGCATAACTGGTTCCCTATGATTGTCAACACGGACGAACGTCGGCATGCGTGGATGGACGAAGGTTTTAATACTTTTGTCAATCACTATTCACTTGAAGCATTCTACGGAGAACGTGAACATAAGCCCGATGTTTCAAAATACATCGCTTCTAAATTTATGCATGATTTGAAAGCAATCAACACGCCTCCTGATTTGCTTAAATCAAGGCGACACTTAAGTTATCGCAAGCCAGGTTACGGGTTACGTTTTTTGAGAGAGGAAATTCTCGGTGAAGATCGTTTTGACGAAGCGTGGAAAGCATATATTCACAATTGGGCATTCAAGTCACCCCGCCCTGCTGATTTTTACCGTGCAATGGAGAATGGTGCTGGCGTGGATTTGCAATGGTTTTTTAAGGGATTCTTTGAAGAAACAATGCAACTCGACCAAGCAATTACGTCAGTTAAACAAAACAAAGATGGTGTTGCAATTACTTTTGAAAATCTTGAGGATTGGGTTTGCCCAGTCGATGTAACCATAACCTGTGAGGATGGCTCATCGCACTGGTATAAATTGCCTGTGACAATTTGGGCGTGGTCAAACCAACATAAACAGACCTTCAAACTGCCCTCAAAAGTAATGAAAGTGGAACTTGATGCAAGCAGCGCCTATCCAGACATTAATCTAGCAAATAATACATGGACCTTACGTGATGTCAAAAAGTAAAAAAAAGAAAAAGGGTGGGTACAAACCACCAGTTCAAACGGCTCAAGACATTGTTGATGCAATTGTTGAGGTTGCAGATAAAATTTATGCAACTGATGAACCCGGACCACTTTGGGGCGAACTTCATAAAGCATTTTTGAAATCGGATGTCGATAAGCAAGTTGCAGCGAAGATTATTATGCATAAAGATATCCAGGAACTTCGAACGGTAGTTGCCCAATTACAAACTAGCGGGCAAGTTGAACTTCAAGAAACAGAAGTAACAGAATTGCCAACACTAGACCATGAAACGCAAATCGAAGCAATGCGTTGTTTTCGAAAGCGCGTCAAGTTCATTAAACTCGACAGAGAATCAAAACTTGGTGTTGGCCCACTCTCGGGCGGCAAAGAAGCGAAGGTTGAGTCAATGATGGCACCACACGATTACCCAATGGAAGTCTGGCTTGCTCTTGCCCGTGATGGGCTCCTCGTCGACGATGGCGGTGGCTTTTTCCACTCACCCTAGGGGTCAGACACAGGGTCATGTCAAGGGGCAGACCCATGTATTAGCCGACCGGAGGGTTCAAAGACTCGGCGGAGTAAGGTTTCGTTTGCATTCCAGATGACGGAAGTGTCTTTGGTGTAATACCAGATAAAACGTAGCCGTTCCCAACCAGCATCGCCAACACTATAAAACACGGTTATGAACTCTCCATCGTTTGTTGGATGATTCATAGTGTGTAATACCGCAAGATCATCTCCTTCATACGTTTCGCCGCCGACAGTAAAACCGTTTTTATGAAATGAAATCAAATCTTCGCATTGGGCAAGTAACCCTGCATGCTCTTGAATTGGCGCATCCCCTATTAAAAGCAAATTCTTTCCATCTTCAACATCTGCAAGCCACGCACCGGTGTCCTGGAGCACTTCTTCAGTTGTGTCAACTTTCACAGTAGTCCCAGATAGTGTTCCTGCGATAGTTGGGCTGATTTGTCTTTTTGGGAACAAACGATAATATTTGTAATCAGGATCAATTGAAATCCAACTTTTACCCGACTCGGTTTCAAGCACTTGAGGAGGAACTGCCTTAAGTTCTGGAGATGTAACTGGCACGTTATGTTCGTAGACCCATTGTTTGAAGAATGGGTCTAGCCAACCAGATGGTCTTTCGGGATACTGTTGTTCGGCTGATAACTGAATTGCCTCCCAAGAAGCCGCCTTACCCATGTTGTCTTTGGCGAACCTTGCTAGCACGGGCCAAATCTTGCTTTGGCTAGCATCTTTAATATCCGTTCCTGCGTTAAGAACTTCTTCAAGCATCATAAATACGAAGGCGCCTTTGTCATAACCAACAAAACGGTCAACTGGACCATCAGAGGGGTCTGCAGAACCAAATTTGGACAGAGCTCCGTTATCAAGCGTTGGGTCAAGGGAAACCTTGTTAAGCAACCCGCGGCGGTAAGTTCTTGCGGCATCTTCGCCATCTTCAAGTCCTCGTCTTCCATAATTGGCGGAATAACTTGTTAGCGCTTCGCACCAATTGCCATTCGACGAATCTACGTAAACACCATTGCCCCACCAATTATGAAGCAATTCATGGTCAAGGTAGCCAGGAGCAAGTGATTTAGGCGCCATCCCCACAACTCTTGGTCCAAGGACAGTAAAACCTGGGTAGGCAAAACCACTTGAAAAAAAGTTTTCAACAATAGCGAACTGCTCGTACGGATATTCTCCAAGTAATGGTGTGTAAAGTTGCAGATAATCATCCGCAGCATCGAGATAGAACATAGATTTGTCAGCGTGTGAGGAGTCAAGATGGACAGAGATAACCACATCACCTTTTGGAGTTTGTACCGTTCTCTTCGTAACAACGTGTTTATTTCCAACAAGCGCCATCCCATCCACAGGACGTGGCGTTACCCACTTTTGACCTTCTGGATTTCCACTCCCAACAAAAGTCCATTCATCTACCGGTTCAACGGACATCGATATCGTACGCTGAATGGGGTTGCCCTCACTATCAACAGGCGTTGGGTACCACCCAGCCCAATCCGACAAAAATACGCCATTTTCACTGATATGTGCATCAACTGAAAAATTATGAATCTGTCCAACTCGTTCGCCACTTGCAACATCATCATTAAAGACAGCTCTCCAACGTATTTTTCCATTCGTTGTGGGTAACACTTCGAGACCTTCTGCGTTAACTGAAACTTCGTCGCAATCGGAAATAGTCGTTGTTCCAACTAAGGTGTGGGTCTTCGGATCTAGTTGGATTTCAAGGTGTTGATGCGGTAAAAAAGAGAGCGAAATAAGGGTACATATATGTATAGTCATAAGCGCAATACCTTACACAATCAGAGTGGAAAAGTGACGTTTTTTAGGGGTAAATAATGGACATATCTGGTATCATTAACCGCTTCACGATAGCGTGAGGCAAGTACCCTGAAATATGGGTTTGTGGCACCGTCCGTCACGTTTTGATTGTCCTCGCAACAACCCCCACTGAGCCAGAAATTAACTCTGCGCTCGCCTATGTAATCGGAGCTAAGACGATTCAATGAGCAAGGCAACCACCAAAAACGGAACCGCGCAAACAAAGCCGCAAACTATCGACGAACATATCGTCGAAATCGTTTGTGACTCTGGTGAAGGCGCCCAAAAAGCAGGGACTCTTTTTGCAACGATTAGTGCAAAAATGGGTAACGGAATTTGGACAGTTGAAATTATTCCTGCAGAAATTAAGCCTCCTGCTCGTTCCCGTGAAGGAGCGAGTGGAAACCGCATTCGCGTTGGAAGCAAAGAAATGACCAATGCCGGGGATGAAGCTAACCTTGTTGTTGCTTTAAACGAACAAGTTTTATATGGCCGGCTTTCCCAAGACGCCTATGGTCCTGAAACAACAATCCTACTTGAGAGCGTTTGGGCAACTGACCCAGATGCAAATATTCGTGATGCATACACCGCAGCGCTTGCTGACTTTTCTGCTCGTGGCTTGAACGTTATCGAGCTTCCAATCCATGAAGCTTGCTCAGAACTCATGACGGATCCACGATTAGGCAAAAACATCTTTGTACTTGGCATTCTTTGTTACATTTATCAACGAGATACTGCTCTTGCTAAACAAGAGATTGCAAACATCTTTGCCAAGAAAGGCGAAAAAGTCATTTCGACCAACCATGCATTACTTGATGCAGGCGTCGAATTTGCTATTAAACATATCCCATTCACCTACACAATTCCAAACATGGACGTTACAGACGACCAAGTAGTTATGAATGGAAATGTAGCAGTTGCGCTTGGAGTAATGGCTTCTGGAATGGACATGGTTTCCATGTATCCAATTACCCCCGCAACTTCTGCTTCACATTACCTTGCGGGCGTGTTTGATCAAGCAGGTGGATTCGTTCACCAAGCCGAAGATGAAATTGCAGCGATTGGCTTTGCGTTAGGAGCATCGTATGCTGGCAAGACTGCATGTACTATTACATCTGGTCCTGGTATGGCTCTTAAAACCGAATTTATCGGCTTGGCTGTAATGTCTGAGATTCCGATTGTTATCGTTAATGTTCAACGCGGCGGGCCGTCAACTGGTCTCCCAACCAAAGTAGAACAGGGAGACTTATTAAATGCAATGTATGCTGCTACTGGCGATGCACCAAAAATCATTATGGCTCCTGCCACAATCGAAGAGAGCTTTTATAGCATCATCACCGCAAGACAACTTGCAGAGGCATTCAGAACACCAGTTATTGTTCTAACCGATGCGAACCTCGCTACAGGGCAAACACTCTACAAACGTCCGGTTACCAAAGAAGATTGGCTTGCTCCGCCAATTGACCAAAGCGATTGGCATGCAGGGACTCCTGCTTACGCTTGGAACGAAGAAACAGGCATTTCACCAAGACCTATTCCCGGCCAAAAAGGTGGCGAGTATGTTCTAACTGGACTTGCCCACACACCAGAGAGCCATGTCGCCTACAACCCACAAGCAAACCAAGTGGGTTGTGATATGCGAAGTAGAAAAATAGCTGCACTTGAACAAACCTTCACCCCTCCAAAGGTTCATGGTGATGAATCGGGAGATTTACTTATCGTTGGTTGGGGATCAACGCTTGGAGCAATCGAAGAAGCAGTTGACCGTGCAAGAGCGAAAGGTCATAAGGTCTCTTCAGTTCACCTACGTTACCTTTCGCCAATGGAGGTTGGTCTTGAAGAGATATTCGCAAAGTTCAAGAAGGTGATGACGGTAGAAATCAATTACAGCGACCCTATGGGAAGTGTTGCACATCCAAGACCATCGCAACTTGCGATGATGTTACGAGCACATTTGATGCAGGAAGTTGATTTTTGGTCCATAGTTCCTGGACAGCCACTTGGTCCAAATCAAATTGTCGGAGTCATCGAAGACAAACTTGGAACAACCAAACCATCTAAAAAGAAAAACGAAAAAGCAGGAGCGGGTAAGTAAATATGTTTGGATTAAAACAAGATTGGTCACTTGATGTATTGCCTAGGTATTTTACACTTGATGACTACGAATCATCAGTGCCACGATGGTGTGCTGGATGTGGAGACCACGGCATCCTTACTACGGTTCAACGAATTTGCAGGGACAAACAACTCCTTCCTGAGAAAACTGTTTGTGTTTCTGGTATTGGTTGCTCTAGCCGTTTTCCGCACTACATGTCAACGTACGGTTTTCATGGTTTGCACGGACGTGCGTTTCCAGTTGCATGTGGAATTAAATCACGACGCCCAGACCTAGACGTTTGGGTTGCAACTGGCGATGGCGATTGTTGTTCGATTGGCGCGGGTCATTGGGTGCATGCTGTTAGGTACAACATGGATATGGTTGCAATTCTTTTTGACAATAATGTCTACGCATTGACAAAGAAACAAAGTTCACCTACAAGCCAAATTGGACAATCAACAAACACCCACCCTAAAGGGGCACCTCTTCCTCCGCTCAATCCTTCAACAACTACTCTTTCTATCACAAATTGTTCGTTCGTTGCTCAAACGGTTGACTGGAATCCTGTGCACATGCACGAGACCTTAAAAGCAGCGCATGAACATAAAGGGTTTAGTTTTGTACGAATTTTTCAGCGGTGCCCTGTCTTTTCTGAAGAATGTTTTGCAGAAGCACAAACTGATCCGGACTTGGTGCAACTTGTAGAACACGATAATGGATTACAGGTATCCGAATCCGGTACTCGAATCTACAAAAACCGTCGCACCCACGACCCTTCCGATTTGGTTCAAGCAATGGCTGTTTCAAACCAGACTGATGTACTTCCAATTGGTTTGCTTTACCAAAATGAGACTATGCCTATTTACAACGAATATAGTTCTGTCGGTATTAACTCAACGCCTGAAGACAAAATAAACGCACTGAATCATCAACTCGACCGCTTCGCAATCTAAGGATTTACCTATGTCATCTCCTGATGTTATTGATCATGAAATGGAAGAAACACAACTCATAGACCTAGAAGGTCTGCATTTCCCTCCTGATGAGGGCTTGCCTTCCGGACACACATTACCAGACGTACTACGAGATGCTCGTAGGTTTCATGCTGGAGACCCCTCAGTTGTATCTAGTATGAGTACGGACCTGTTGCCAGCGGTCATGCACACACTTCGTCGCCCCGAACTTATACGTACCGATTACCCCTTGGTACTTCTCCCTTGTGGGAAAGTTCAGCCACTCGTTGAGTTCTTTATTGAAATTATCGCGAAAATTGAGAATTCCAAAGTTCTCTCAGACAATCTTGTTCGTGTTGAGCGCCAAGTTCGAGAAGGTCTTAAGACAGTCGCTGATGCTGCAAAAGTAATTGGCTCCGCTGGTTCAAAAGTTGGAGATATGCTTGCTCTCAACGAAAAAGCTGACCACGACTTCAGAACAAAAGGCGCAGAGTTAGTACAGTCAATTCCAAAGGGCACGATTCTTGTTCCATGTACCAGCGTTGCTGGCCCAGCTGTTGCACTACACATTATTGAGGCGCAAACAAGGGGAAATCACCTTCGAGATAGCGTTATCAAAATGCGAGACGCACTCAAGAGTATGAACAGCCGCGAGCCAGCCGTCGAAGCCAGTGGCATTGATTCAAGTAAACTCCAAACAGTCCTAGGGAAAACTACATCGGGTAGTGTGCCTATGGACGAAAGTAGAACAAAACGAGTTAAAGCAACTATTAAAACCATCGAGGCATGGCTAACAAACAGCGATTCTCCTCTTTATGTTGTCACTTCCTCTTTTGCTGATGACATTTCTGTTCCACACTCTGCTACAAAAGTAAAAGCTGGTGATTCTCTTTGCAACAAGGCAATTGAGACATTTGATGAACTTGCTCAGCGCTATGCTCAACTATTTGGCGCAATGCGTACCGCTCGATTGGAACTTGCAAATGCTTACGAGAGCCCCCGTCATGACCACCTTCTTGAAAATTTTTGTAGAAAATGTTTTTCTGATGCTGAGTTTGACCTTATGCCAAAAGTTGTAGCAGTTGGTTCTGTACAAGACGGACTTGCAAACATGGCTTCGCTTTCAACTATTTTGCGTTCAGCAAGACCTGTCACATTGCTTTTGCTTGGAGACGATCTTGCAACTCTAGATCATGAAAGAATCGAACTAGCATATCTAGCAGTTGCACACCGAAAATGTTTTGCAACGCAAGTTTCAATTGCACATCCATCCCATTTAGTAGATTCAATTAAAAGCGGAATTGATTCAGTTCGTCCAACTTTGCACACAATAGCGAGCGAAGACACTCATCCACTTGGCGCTTGGCTTGAAGGCAATGCGGCTATAGAGGGGCGAGCATGTCCACTTCTTAGGTACGACCCTTCGCAGGGTTTAACATGGGCGGAGCGATTTGACCTTGTAGATAACCCTCAGACAGAACATGATTGGCCCATTTGGACTGGCGAAATTGACAACCAAAAACTTGAACTATCTTTTACTTTTGCACACTGTGCAATGTTAACGACCAATTTGCAACAATACTTTATGCAACTTCCTGATGGCGTTACATCCAGTGATTTGTTGCCAATTGAACAGTGGCTCCATCTTTCACTTGATGAGTCTGCGACGGTGCTTCCATACCTATGGGCAGCAGATGCAGATGGAGCAATTCATAAGTTGGTCGTCGCAAGAGTTGTTACTGATGTTTGCAGAGAGCGGCTTGATTACTGGAATACTCTGCAAGAATTAGCCGGTATCGATAATTCTTATGTTGAACAAGCAATTCAAGAAGAACGTGAGATATTAGATACAGCATTTGCAACTGAACGTGAGACACTTGCAAGTAAACATGCAACTGAAATTGAATCCCTTAGAACAACTGCATCACAAGTTGCAATGCAACAACTTGCAGAGGTGCTCCTCGGCGGAGGTGGCGGATTTGTGAATCCACTTGTTTCTGCGTCGGCTCCAACGATTGCTCCAGTTGCGAACGGTACTATTGCAACTCCAACCGAAGCAGGTGAAGAAGTTGCAACTGAGGAGTCTGCAACTACAGAGCCCGAAGATACTGGCTCAGGCGACCTAGGCGAAGCATGGATTGACAGCCCGCTTTGCACAACTTGCAATGATTGTATGGATGTCAATGCACAGGTATTTGTTTACAACGAAGATAAACAAGCGTACATTAAAGATGCTTCTGCGGGAACGTATGAAGAAATGGTTCGGGCTGCTGAGGCATGTCCTGCACGTTGTATTCATCCTGGCGGGCCGCTTAACCCAAGCGAACCAAATCTCGATGAACTTAAAAAGCGTGCGGCTGATTTTATTTAAGGATTTGTTTTGGATACAACCCTTACAGCCGTTCTCATCATGTCATCAATCGGTACCTTTTTTGGTATTTGTTTAGCGGTTGCACATAAATACTTAAAAGTAGAAGAAGATCCCCGCCTTGATGTTGTTGAAGAAATGTTGCCCGGAACAAATTGCGGCGCTTGTGGAGAGCCCGGATGTCGCGCTTTTTCTGAAGCATTAGTTGGCGGCATCAAAGAACCTTGCCAGTGCACGGTTGGTAGCCCAGATGACATCGAGATAATTGCTTCGTTTCTTGGAGTAGTTGCAGGTGAACAAGACAAAGTCGTTGCACGCCTTCATTGCGCAGGTGGGCTTGGCCTTGCAAGACAAATTGCAGAATACGAGGGCTATTCAAATTGCCGGGCGGCACACCTTGTAGGTGGTGGTGGCAAAGGCTGCAGTTGGGGATGCCTCGGGTTAGATGATTGTATGGTCGCCTGCGACTTTGATGCAATACACATGAATGAACAGCGCCTTCCAGTTGTAAGCGTCGAAAATTGCACTGCGTGTAATGATTGTGTTGAAGCGTGTCCTCGCGATCTCTTTGATCTTATGCCTTTATCACAAAAATTGATAGTCCAATGCAACGCGCCACTAGAAGGTGATGATGCTTACGCCGTCTGCAGTGTTTGTTGCGATGGTTGCCAGCGATGCGCAGCTGACGGAGATGGAAAAATAACCATGCAAAATAATTTACCAGTCGTTGATTGGAGTGATGGCAATATCGCTGCCTCTCCAAAAGCAACTTGGCGGTGCCCCACTGGCGCAATTACTTGGGTTGAAGATGGACAATTCATTCAGCCAACTGTTGAGTATTCCACTCGCAAGGAGGTAGCAGTATGAATGCCTTTACAACAATAACGAATCGGCTATTTGATAAGGTTTTTCGCAGGGACAATGAAACAATAGTCTCTGGTGAACCGTGCACTGTTGACCCACTTACTGCTGTTGCTATTGTTGAATCAAAACACCTTGGCTCAACTGCATTCTGCGGACCATTGCCCGAATCCATTTCAAAAGAAACCTTCTCTGCAACAACTGATGAAGAAAGCACACTGCAAGAAGTCCACACTGCGCTCCTATCACCAAACCCTCGAAGTGCATTTGCCAGCGCGATGGGTCTCTCGTTAACTGGGCAACGAGCAACGGTCTTTTTAACAGCAACGGATCTTCACGCTTGTCAGGATTTGCTCATCGAGTGTGTGCGACAACATCTTCCAATTGTTATTCATGTTGCTCTATGTGATCATTGTCTTAATGTCACCTACGATGCTTACCTAGCTTCTTCAAACACTGGCTGCATGCAATTTCTTGCCTCTACAACGCAAACCGCTGTGGACTACACAATGTTTGCAAGGAAAGTGGCAGAAGAAGCCTTAATCCCAGCAATCGTCGCTGTCGACACATTCAAACCGACACTCGCCGAGTTACCATCGGAAGAACTTTCTACTGCTTGGATTAGTCAAGCAGATACATTTATTGCTTCTCCTAACGATGCCCAGCGGTTGATTTTCGGCGAGCAACGAAGGCAAGTTCCAGATAGATGGAATCTTGAACGACCTCTTTTGCTTTCTCCGATTCATAAACATTCAAGTGCAACTTTTAGCGCAACAAGAGCACCCTTCTACGATTCGCAGTTGCCAAAAATTTTAGATAAATCGCAAACGGATTGGGAAAAACTTTCTGGAAGAACCTGCCAGTCACTTCAACAAACAACTAACGCGGACTCGGAAACGTTATATGTTTGCCAAGGTGCCATGTATAACATTGCATCTGGAGTTGATAAATTAAACATTGTATCTGTGCATTGCATGCGTCCTTTTCCAGTTGGCGAACTTTACAATGCAGCATCAAACTGCAAACAGGTTATTGTGCTTGACACAACTAGTGTCACTCTTTGCGGCGACTCACAATTTGCTACTGAAGTAAAAGCTACTCTTGCCTCTTTGCCTTGCATTATCTCCGTTGTTCGATGTTTGGATGCTCAAGTAGAAGACATTGCAGCCCTTGACAAAGTTGCTAATGAGAGCGGAACTATTCCCTCAATGCTTGGCGTCTCTTTCATTCAAAAGAATACACCCTATCCAAAACAAACTTCTGCCTTGCAGGAAATTGCAAGAGCGTATCCTGACATTCCCTCTCACTCTCTATCGAGCAAGAAGGAAATCACGCTTAATCAATCGCAGCAAGTTTCAAAGTCCCCCCTGCTTGACTCGAACGCTTGGCAAGATAATTTTGGAAACTTGCCTCAGTTTTGGGATCATATCGGCACGCTGTATAACGACGGCAATGAACTGCTGCTTACTCCAAGTCCACTTCTAAGCACAAACTCTGTGCCACCTCTGACTGCAGCGCTGCGCAACGTGCAATCTGATGCGCAAGTGCTCCCTATCTTTGATCCACTCCACTGCGACGGAGACCCTTCGTTGTGGATGTCATGTCCTGATGGTTCTGTTTCTGCTTTGGTACTATCACCTAAAGCACTTCTTGACTCTGGCATTGCAAAGGCAAGAGGTGCTTCCTCTGGTCTTCGCTCCATTTCTGGTGCGCTTTGCAAACAAATGATCGCCGTTGCAAAAACAAATATGCAACCAACACTTGGCGACTTATTAGAACTCTCTTTTGCGGAACTTGACATAGCCCAAGAGCGGCTCGCTTCTTTGCAAGAAGGGCTAGATGCTGTTGTGCAAGCAGTTGGCATTATTCCAATTGCAAAGACACCCACTTTCTTTGACAAAGATGGGGCTAATGAGTTCTTAATTTTGAGTATCGACCCTGATGCTTGCAAATCACCTGAACTCGTTATTGCTTCTTGTGCAGGTCATGGTCTCGAACCAACCGCTCGCACAGACGAAAGTATTCAACTCGCTCGTGAACTGCGAGATTTGATTTTTGAACTGCCTGATACAAGTGGAAATACAATTCACCGCATCGCGCAGTTTGATGGGATGAAACTCCCTGCAATTATGCTCAGCCGCCATTGCCATCATGCCATGGCAGCAGGAGACGAATCAGAGGTTGGCTCGGGGGCAAAACTTGTCCTAAGACAAGCACTTGGCCTTGCCGAGTATGCATTGCAACCGCACCTGCAAGCTTTATTGACAGAAATCGATGGACTAAAAGAATCACTGCAAAGTGGCGCGACAAGTTTGCTTATTGACGCTATTCCTACTAGCAACTTAGATGCAATTGCAACGGCATTTGAAGAGGTTGGACAGGATGATGTAGACTTGGCAACTGTACTTTCAGCAATGCAAGTCGATGATGATTCCCCAACTGTTGATGGAGAAACAGTTCGCGTGATGGCCTCATTAGTAACAGAATTAGACAACATAGCCAACCGATTAACTCACTCTTCGGGAGGTCTTGGTAGAGCTCGCAGTGGCTTGACAATCTCAGGAAGCGCAACAGGTAATTGGGCAGCGTTGTTTCCATGGAACCCATTCTCGTCACCTGTTGCAGTTAATACAACGCACACTGGCTGTAGCATGTCGGTGGGTTTATTTGAAGGACAGATGCAGAGTGTACTTACGGACTTAAACACGATTCGAAAGGCAAAACTTGTATTAGAAAATCCAATTAAGGCAGCCCATCCTGAGCAAGAAATTGAAGCGCACTCACTTGAAGAATTAACGAATGAAGAACGAGCACTTTGCCCACCACTTATCATTGTTGCGGATGCTGCTTCGATGCACCGCAATTCGCTTTCTGAACTTGCTTGGATATTAGATAGCGACCTTCCAGTTAAGGTCCTTGTACTTGGTGATGGCACAGAAGACGTTGCATTATTTGGGTTAACTTCCTGCAGCGCATTTATTGCGCAATGTTCACCAGCAAATCCAGATCACTTTGCTTCTTCTTTGATTGGCGCTCTTCAATACAAAGGCCCCGCACTGGTTAGCGTTTACGCTCCAAGCCCAAAACAACACGGCTTTGCAGTGGAAGACCTTATGATTCAGGCAACGCTTGCAGTAGATTGCAGGGTCTGTCCACTCTTTACCTACAACCCAAGTGAAGAAGGTGTGTTTGGCACTTGTATCGACATAACAGCAAACCCCAAATTTACTTCTTTGCTAGCCCAAGAGGATTTAACTCCAGCAAAATGGGCTTCTTCCCAACAACGGTTTACTGACGATTTTGATGGAGACGAAGTGATACTCGCTCGTTGGAAAATGTTACAAGAACTTTCAGGTGTAATCACCCCGTTTGATGATTTAGCAAGAGCAGAACAAGATGAAGCGGCTCGCCAACATTCACTAGACCTTGAAGCACTAGCAAGGGACTATCAAGTAAAAATGGCAACTCTTAAGGAGCAGTACCATTCAGAAGCAGTGGCATCTGTAACAAGCGGATTGATGCAGATGGCTTCCAAAGCTCAACCGAAAAAACCGGAGGATGCTACCTGATGAGCGTTGCTGAACTTGTGGGCACATTTAGAAATGGTGTGCATCCACATGAAAATAAGGAGCAAACTGAGAACTTCCCAATTGCCAGAATGGCTTTTGGCAAGATTTTCACTTTGCCACTTTCACAGCATCTTGGAGCACCATCAAAATCAATTGTAGAAGTTGGACAAACAGTTTTTCGAGGGCAATTGTTAGCAGAAGCAGGTGGTTATGTTTCCGCGAATTTGCATTCACCAGTTGATGGCAAGGTAATTACAATTGGACCACGAAGGCATCCCCGCGGTGACCTTGCCACTTGTATTGAACTTGAAGCAGACCCATTTTCAACACAAACTATTAACGCATCACCGCAAAATGATCCAATGAATATGTCAACGGATGACTTCGTTGCGAGTATTCAGGATTCTGGGCTCGTTGGCCTTGGAGGTGCTGCCTTTCCAACCCACGTTAAGTATAAATTGCCAGAGGGCAAAACTTGTGAACATCTTGCAATCAATGGCTGCGAATGCGAACCATACCTTACATGCGACCACCGAACGATGGTTGAGCGTCCAGAGGCAGTTGTTCGCGGCATAACAATCGCAGCAAAAATATTAGGCGCAAAGAAAACAAGTGTAGGTATAGAAAAAAATAAACCAGATGCAATTGCAGCGATGCAAGAAGCAACAAAGAACTTGGATGATATTGAAGTTTACCCTCTCAAAGTTAAATATCCGCAAGGCGCTGAAAAGATGCTCATCAAGGCAATCTATGGAATTGAAGTTCCTGCTGGAAAACTACCTCTTGATGTTGGCGTAGTCGTAAACAACGTCGCAACGATGACGCAGTTTGCTGATTGGTTTGACGAAGGGCTACCTTTGATAGAACGTGTGGTTACAGTTGCAGGAACAGCAATTGCAAGACCTGCAAATTTAATTATTCCTGTTGGCACTTCGGTTCGCGAAGTTCTTGATTTTTGCGGTTTAGATATGAACACGCAACAGGTAATCATGGGCGGACCAATGATGGGGATGCCCCTAAGTTCTCTTGACGTTCCTGTTCTTAAAGGAACAAGTGGGCTACTCGCGTTTACTGAAGCTCCCAAGGGTCATCAAAATACACTTGCCTGCATCAGTTGCGGGCAGTGCTTAGAAGCATGCGGGTACTTTCTAAACCCTGCTCGACTTGCTAAGTTAGCCCAAGCAAGGCGCTGGGACGAACTCGATGATTTTTACGTAAACGATTGCATGGAATGCGGCGCATGTAGTTGGGTTTGCCCCTCCTCTATTCCAATCGTGCAACTAATTCGCACTGGTAAAGGCGCGCTTCGTGAACTGAAAGCGAACCAACAAGCATGATTAAGAAACCTATGCAACTTCTTCTTCAAACATCGCCTTTTTTGCGGCGTGGCATTACGACCCCGCGTTTGATGAGCGAAGTAGTCATTGCAACCATTCCCGTCATTTTTGCAGCATGCTGGTACTTTGGCCTTAGTGCTCTGCTTCTAATCTTTGCATCAGTCGCTGGAGCGATGCTCACGGAATGGTTTTTTACCCCAAAGAAGTCAAGCACGCAACCTAGCAATTCGCTACTTGATGGTAGTGGTTTACTCACAGGCATCTTACTTGGGCTTACCCTCCCTCCAGGCATGGCAATGTGGATGGCATTCCTTGGCGGAGTTGTTGGGATTTCCATAGGCAAACTCGTGATGGGCGGTCTTGGACAAAACATGTTTAACCCAGCGCTTGTTGGGCGTGCATTTTTGCAAGCGGCATTTCCAACTGCAATCACAACTTGGAACCCTCCTGCCACATCCCCCGGAAGTTTAGAATCTTTTACTGCAATCCGTGAAAGCAATCTTGCAGCCCCATTCATGCAGTCAAGTACTGATGCAGTCACTACTGCTTCACCACTTGGCTTAATGAAGTTTGAACATGAACCAACACCTTGGTTTGATTTATTCATTGGAAATACAGCAGGTTCACTCGGAGAAACATGCGCCATCGTAATCATTGTGATGGGTGTAATCATGGCAATACGGCGTGACTTCGATTGGCGAATTCCTGTTTCGATTTTGCTTGCAGTTGCTGCTTTCTCTGCTATTCCTTGGTTCATAAAACCCGAACTTTACCCTACACCTTTGGGAATGCTTCTTTCAGGTGGCTTGCTCTTTGGTGCTGTTTATATGGCTACCGATCCTGTGACCTCCCCAGTTACACCAAAGGGTGCATGGATTTTCGGCGCTTCTATTGGCTTGCTTGTTGTATTGATTCGTTTATGGGGCGGACTGCCAGAAGGTGTGATGTACGCGATTTTGCTGATGAACGCAGCAACGCCTCTTATTGAACGCATCGCGCAGCCGCGCGTCTTTGGTCGAGGAAGGAGCGCAGTATGAAAGAAGTAGAACTCACTTGTTCCGCTACTGCCAAGGAACCAAGTGCACTTCGACTTGTGCTTACACTTGGTATTGCTGGACTTATTTCTGGGTTCATCTTGGTTTTTGTCTATCAATATACTGCTCCAATTATTGCTGCAAACAAAGCGAAGGCGCTTCGCGAAGCGGTCTTCAAAGTTGTTCCAAACTCCGCTTACTTGCAAGAACTCCATTACAAAGACGGCGAGTTAGTCAGAGTCGCAGATGAGTCTGGTGGCGAAAAGGTACAGCCGGGCGAAATTCTTTATGGTGCGTATGGTCCAGATAGTGGGTTCATGGGCTACGCAATTGTTGGCTCAGGCAACGGTTTTCAAGACACTATCCGTCTTTTGTATGGTTATGACCCAGTGCAGCGAGCAGTCCTTGGCATGCACATCCTTGACAGCAAGGAAACACCTGGGTTGGGAGATAAGATTTACAAAGACGCTGATTTTGTTTCCCAATTTAGTCCCGTTTTAGTGGACCCAAGTGTCGAACTTGTCAAAGGTGGCCGCAAAGCCGACAATCAAATTGACGCGATTACCGGTGCAACTATCTCATCCGATGCAGTTGTAAAAATTATTAATAATGCGCACCAAAAATGGGATGACAAAACAAAGGGAGCACCACCTAAATTCGTTCCACCTCCTCCTCCAAAAGAAAAAGAGAAGGACGGCAACGAATGAGCGCAACGAAGAGTTATTCTGAAGAGTTTCTCAAAGGAATTTGGAAGGAAAACCCAGTCTTTATCCAAGTGCTTGGCATGTGTCCAATGCTTGCAGTTACAAACACCGCAGTGAACGCAATTGCAATGGGTGTTGCGACTGCTTTCGTGCTTCTTGGTTCGAGTATTCTTGTTTCGTTACTTCGCAAGGTGATCGCCAAGCCCGTACGAATTAGTACGTATATTGTCATCATCGCAACATTTGTAACGGTAGCAGATTACTCAATCGAGGCGTTCTCCCCTGCTCTTCACCGTGAACTTGGCGCATTTATTGCACTCATTGTTGTGAATTGTTTAATTCTTGGAAGGCAAGAAGCATATTCGAGTAAAAACACCGTTGGATTTGCAATCGTAGATGCCTCTGGCATGGCAATTGGTTTTGCGTTTGCATTATTCTGTTTAGGAGCAACTAGAGAAATTCTTGGTTTTGGTACTTTCTTTGGCTCCCCTATTTTCGGTGAACACTTTGAACCATGGGTCATCATGGCATTGCCGCCAGGCGGCTTCTTAATGCTTGGTTTTATCCTTCTCTTCTTCAACTGGCTTGAGCAACGCAAGAAAGGAGCAGCAGTATGAGCGATCTTGCTTGGATTTTCATAAGCGCACTGCTTGTAAATAACTTTACGTTGTATTACTTCCTTGGTCTTTGCCCATTCTTTGGTGTCTCAAGCAAAGTAAGCGTCGCTGTTCGACTTGGACTTGCCACTATTTTTGTCATGATTATTACTTCGCTTGCTGCAACGTTCCTTACAACGTTTGTCTTGCCGCACGCTCCTTACTTAAAATTAATTAGTTTTATTATTGTTATTGCTAGCACCGTGCAATTCGTTGAGATGGTTATTAAGAAACTCAGCCCTACGTTATTTAGAGCGATGGGTATTTTCTTGCCTCTTATTACAACAAACTGCGCAATTCTCTTTTTGGCACTTACCCAAACAAGTAAGGAATACACGCTTGTTCAAGGGCTTGTGTTTGCTCTTGGCGCAGGTGGCGGCTTTACAATTGCACTTGCCTTAATGGCTGGGCTACGCGAAGAAGGCGAACTATCTAAGGTTCCTAACATCGTAAAAGGAACTGCGCTTAACATGATTATTGCGGGCTTGCTCTCACTTGCCTTTATGGGGTTTGCTGGTTTGTTTAGTGCGTAATGAAATATGCGATTGCCATTCTTAGTCTTGGAATAGCTTGTGCGCTTTGGATGACACTGCAACTTTGGACGGGCAAGAAAAATAAAAATAATCGTTGGCGAGGTGGCGGCGGTTGTGGTGGGCACGTAATTCTGTTCTCAATTTTGCTATGTTCAATTGGGTGTAGCAACGAAAACGAACTTACTCAAACTACGCAAGAGATAATGGGCACTTCTATTATCGTTACTGCACCAAGCATATACCACGACGTCGTATTTGAAACTTTTCGTCAAGTTGATTCTGATATGAGCGAGTGGAAAGAGAACTCTCCACTAACGAAAGTGAATAATGCAGCAGGTCAAGAGCCAGTCGTTGTTCCAGAGGATCTATTCAAAACGGTTCAGCGATCGTTAGAAATTGCACAGACAACTTCGGGGGCATTTGACCCAACTTGGGCATCGCTTTGGGAGCTTTGGAAGTTTGATGGTAAGAATATCGTTCCTTCCATGGAAGTTGTTGAAGAAATATTGCCGCGGGTCAATTGGAAAAACGTTCAACTAGATGAGAACACGTCAACAATCTATCTTCCCCAAGGAGCGATGCTTGGTTTAGGCGGAATTGCAAAAGGCGTTGCGCTCGATTTAGCAAGAGATGCACTTATTGGAAAAGGCGTTAACGACTTTATGATTGTAGCTGGCGGTCAGGTTTTAGTTAACGGTCTTAAGAACGGCAAATCGTGGCGAGTTGGCATCCGTGACCCCAAAAAGGAACAACATGAATATTTTGCTGTCTTAAAAGTAACCGATACTTGCGTATCAACTAGCGGGAACTACGAAAAGTTTTTTATCAAAGACGGCGTTCGCTATCACCATATCATTGACCCTCGAACTGGCTTTCCTGCTAAAGATACAGTTAGCGTTACTGTTCTTTGCAAAGATGCATCATTAGCAGATGCACTCTCAACGGCCCTATTTGTGATGGGTACAGAGAAGGGAATGCAATTT
>JACKQG010001365.1_pt1 | contig 33949 bp, 20 predicted proteins | sample 8237621 | NCBI WGS metagenome assembly JACKQG01 (sample SAMN15677084, study PRJNA649215) | marine metagenome | biome: marine; feature: Black Sea; material: saline water; isolation source: suspended particulate matter (SPM) from the Black Sea western gyre | collected 2013-06-09/2013-06-10 | depth...
AAGTATGTGGGCCACGTGCGAAACGTGCCGCTGACGATCCAGCTAGGTCGCCCGGGACTTTTCGCCTTATTGCCCTACCGTGTGACAGGGCTGAAAATCGATTGCCCGGACGCGTTTGTCGCGGGGCAGAAAGCGATCATCGGACTACAAATCAACGTGGGCCAGCCGCCCGTCGGCCAACATGTCGTTCACGTGACGCTGACTGACCCGCAAGGGCGGTCGCGGCTTGCTGATCGCCACAACGTCCATGCCGGGGAAGGTCGCGCAACGCTCCAGCACACGATCCCCTTCAACGCAACGCCTGGCCAGTGGACGATCACGGCGTGCGATGCTGTAACGGGCGTATCGGTTTCGCGCCAAATCAAGGTTAGACCCGCCAAGGAACCCATTGGTCCAACCCTCGCCGCCCAGCAACTGCAAATCGAACGCTCGCCATTGAACTGGCCGGCCGGTCAGTGGTCGCCCATCATCGAGCCCGATGCCTCGGAGGCGGTCGTTTCCGTCAGCGTGGCCCCACTAAACAAGCGGCCCCAATCGTTCATCAAGGACCACAAAGGACACCTCGCCCTGTCTTCTAGTTTCAGACTGTCCAACCCACAGATCACCTACGGCGCTAAGTATATCGCCGTGAACGATCCCAAGGCGAACCTTGGGCCTGACCCGCGCCGAATCGCGGCGCCATACTTGCCTGGCATCGGGTTCAACAAGCCCAAAGCCCACATGTGGTATTACAACGGCTACATGGAGGTGTTCTTCGATGATGTGAACGCTACGGAGTTCGCAGTGTCGCGGATCGAGAAGGTCGAACAGCCGGACGGCCGAGGGCGTGTCGACGTGACTTGGGACACGCCGTATGGAGAAATCGAACTGGCCTTCGCCATGCTGCCGGACCACCGCGGAATGTTCCAACAACTCACGGCCCGGCCGTACAGTCCGGTTCGGCAATTGAAAGTGCGCTTCCGCAGTTATCCGAAGGGATTCGACCGGGGCGGTCGCCTGCTGAAGGAAATCGACGAGCAGAACAACGCCTGGGTCTTGCTGGGAGACGCGGCCCGCGATCGAGCGTTCGGCCAGGGCATGGGACCAGGGGCGTTGCTCGTACTGCCGGAGCAGTGGGCGGAGCTGGACTACCACCCCAACCGTCCGACGTTGACCGCCATGATCGACGCAGACGCCGCGCCGCTGACCGACGAGCAAGCTTTTGCGCCCGGCGAAGCACCAAAGCCACTGCGCGAGATCCGTCTGCACTGGGTTTTGTGGATGTTCCCCGACGACTCGAACGCAGGCGCCCTTGACTACATGCGAACCAACGCCGCGCGAACCCAGAATCTGTTGCGGGAGATGTTCAACCTGCCTCGCGCGGTCGGCTCAGATTGAAAGATGAATGGCGCCCAATTGCATTGTGGATCATGCGGGTGAAGGATAACGTATCAGGGTCTGGCATGTTGGATGCCCCCGGCTTGCCCGGGGGAGCCTCACGTTCGTTGCTACAACACGAGACCGCGTCACACTCCCCCTTTACCCTTTCCGCGGCGGCTTCGCCGCCGCGGAAAGGGGCGGGGTAAGGTGCCGCTTGTGTAGCAACTACCGTAACAATCCCCCGGGCAAGCCGGGGGCATTCGGAAAATCCCATTGCGGAGACTCATGCCCCAGAATTCCATTTGGCGATCTGGTAAGCCACGGGAGTTGGGCATGATACAGATGTAGGCCGCAATAATCGAAGGGACAATTCCATGCAGATTAGATCATCGCTTCTAGCAGTCAGCGCGACGTTCCTCGTAGCCGCGACACCGCAGGTCGATGCCGACGTTTGGAAGGCCGGTGTCGCCGAAATCAAGATTACGCCTGAAAAGCCGATGTGGATGATGGGCTACGCCAGTCGCAACAAACCGGCCACCGACAAGATGACCGAATTGTGGACGAAGGCCATCGCGCTGGAAGGGCCGAATAGCACGCGTGCCGTGCTCATTACGATCGAGGTCAGTAACACTTACCGCGATCTCTCGAATCGCGTTTGCGAGCAGCTTGCGGACAAGTACCAGTTGCCACGAAAGTCAATCGCCATTTGTGCCACCCATACGCACTCGGGGCCTGTCGTCGGTCATCGTGCATATTTCTTGTTCGATGAAGAGCATCATCGACGGAAGGTGGAGTACGACAAAACGCTCGAACGGAAAATGGTCGCCGTGGCTGGTCAAGCTATCGAGAACCTGTCGCCCTGTCGTTTGACTTGGAGTGTGGGAAAGGCGACCTTCGCCGTCAATCGTCGCAACAATCGCGCCGCCGAGGTACCCAAGTTGCGGGCGGCTGGAAAGCTAAGAGGCCCCGTGGACCACGACGTGCCCGTGCTATTTGTCGAAGACGACGCGGGTCAGGTTCGGGCGATCGTCTGCGGCTACGCCTGCCACGCCACAGTGCTTTCGTCCTACGAATGGTCGGGAGACTGGCCGGGTTTCGCACAGATTGAAATGGAAAAATGCCATCCATCAGCCACCGCGATTGTCTGGGCCGGCTGCGGCGCCGATCAAAACCCGGAGCCCCGTCGTAAGGTCGAATTTGCCCGGCAATACGGCCTTGAAATCGCGCAGGCCGTGGACGATGCCCGCGCCGAACGGACAAATGTGATCGAAGGTCGATTGGCCTGCCACTACGCCGAGATCGATTTGGCGTGGGCACACATTCCGTCGCGAGAGGAATTGGAGTCCGACTCCAAATCGACCAACCGCTACGTGGCCGCGCGTGCTAAACAGCTCCTTGCTGTCTTGGATCGCGAGGGCCAAATCGCACCAGCGTATCCTTACCCCGTCCAGACCTGGCAATTGGGCGATGGGCCGACGATGGTGTTTCTCGGCGGCGAGGTGGTCGTCGACTACTCGCTGCGAGTGAAAGCGGAACTGGACGCCCGGTCAACCTGGGTCGCGGCATACGCGAACGACGGGATGGCGTACATTCCGTCGGAACGCGTGCTTGGCGAAGGCGGTTACGAAGGAGCGTCGGCCATGATCTATTATGGCCGGCCGAGTCCCTGGGCCACTGGCATCGAGAAACGCATCGTCGACGAGGTGCACCGGCAGGTTACGCTGGTTAGAGCCGAGGCGATGAAAGACTCGTAGATCGCGTTTGGAGTTGCGATTCCAACCAACGGCGTTCACAATAGCGACGATCAAAGACTGAGTACCCAGTCACAGATCTTTGGGCAGAACCGATGGCAGAAACCCGGTTTTTTCGGAAAAACCGGGTTTCTACTTCGCCGGGGAATTGATGCACGGGTGCTTATGTTGATCTTGAATGTGGTTTCTTTGACCTGACGGAGAATGCACCATGACCTCTGATCGATCCAGCCGCCGAGACTTCCTCCGGACCTCCGCCCTTGGTACGACCGCGTTGCTCGCGGCACCTTACGTTGCCACCGCCAACGCTCAGGAAAAGGACCAGCCGAAGTCGAAGAACGATCGCTTCCGGATCGGGGCCATCGGAATGCGTTACCAGGGGACGGTGATCACGGACGGCGCTATGCCGTGGGGCGACGTGGTGGCCATTTGCGACGTGGATCGGCAGATCGCCGAGAAGGCCCGGGAGCATTATGGTGGCAAGGCCGACTTGTATGAAGACTACCGCAAGATGCTCGACCGCAAGGACATCGACGTAGTCACCATCGGCGCGCCGGATCACTGGCACACGGCGATGGCCATTGCCGCCTGCAAGGCGGGGAAACACATCTACTGCGAGAAGCCCTTGACCTTGACGATCGACGAGGGCAAGTTGCTTACGAAGGTGGTTCAGGACAGCGGCGTGGTGTTTCAGGTCGGTACGCGATACCGAAGCGATTCTCACTGTCGCCTGGCCTGCGAAACCGTGTACGCCGGTCGCTTGGGCAAACTGAAGCGAATCACCGTCGGATTGGGAAAGAACCCACAGGGCGGGCCGTTCAAAGTCGAAGATCCGCCGTCACAGCTTAATTGGGACATGTGGCTCGGCCAGGCCCCATTGGTGCCGTACATCAAGGAACGCTGCCACTTCACATTCCGATGGTGGTACGAGTACGCAGGCGGCAAGCAGGCAGACATCGGAGCGCACTTCCTGGACTTAGCCCAGTGGGCCATGGGAATGCAGTACAGCGGGCCCGTCCAAATCGACGCCAAGGCGACCTTCCCCGACACGCCCAATGGCTACAACGTGGCGTCGTCCTATCAAGTTCGCATGGTCTACGCGAACGGCGTGGAGCTGATCACAGGCGACCACGTACCCGGCGGCGTCCGGTACGAAGGCGAACTCGGTTGGCTTCGCGGAACAAAAGGCGAAATCAACGGCGAGCCGTTCGACCTACTGAAAGATGATTCCATCCCTCAAGAGCAATACAAACTGTACCGTCACGACAATCCTGACCGTGCTTTGGCCACAGGCAAACCCGGCCAGACGCACCGCCACATGGGCAATCTCTTCGACTGTATCCGCAATGGAACGCCGACCCTCTCGGACGTCCACAACCAGCACCGCGCCGCCTCGGTCTGCCACTTGGCCAACATCTCCCAACGTCTCGGCCGCAAGCTCACCTGGGATCCCGAAAAGGAGCACTTCGTCGGCGACGACGAAGCCAATCGCCATCTGCGCCGCGAGCAACGCAAGGGTTATGAAATCGGTGCATGACGCCGCGCTGTCATTGTTGCCTCTCGGGGTTGACGGTCGGCAACTGCGCGTCGACGGCCTCGCGCCATTTGACCAATCGCTGGCGCAATTCGGCGGCCTTCTGGGGTTCCTCCTTTGACAAATCGTTGGCCTCTGCGATGTCGTCGGCCAAATTGTACAGCTCGACGTGTCCATCCTCGAAATACTCCAGCAGCTTCCAGTCGCCGGCTCGCACGGCACTGACCGGAGACGTTGTCGGATAGTAGTGCGGATAGTGGAAGTACAGGGCGTCGCGATCAAGCGATGTGTCCGGGCCTTTCAAAAGCGGCACCAGACTGACGCCTTCGATCTGGTCGTTGTGCTCATCGTCGCCAGCCGCGCCCACGATTTCGCGGATCGTGGGATAGAAGTCCGTCGTAATCACCGGCTCGTCGCACACACGACCGTGCTGCGTTATGCCCGGCCAGTGGATGATCAACGGCACGCGGATACCGCCTTCGTACAGCGAGCCTTTGCCGGATCGTAACGGCGTGTTGCGTGTGACTTGTTGGCCTTTGTAGTTGTTGACAAAGCCGCCGTTGTCGGACGTGAAAATGACCAAGGTGTTGTCCGCGATGCCTTGCTCGTCCAGCTTCGCCAGGATGCGGCCGACGTTCTCGTCCAGACTGTGATGCATGGCCGCGTAATGGGCGTTGTCGTGGTCCATGCCCTCCTTGATTTTCTTCTGGTAGTACTCGACAAGTTCCGGTTTGCCCTCGATCGGCGTGTGGACCGTGTAGTAGCACATGTTCAAGAAGAACGGCTGGTCGCCGGCTCGGTCGATGATCGCCAATGCCTCGTCGGTCAGCCGGTCCGTCAGGTACTCGCCTTCCTCGCCAAACGACAAGCCGGGCACATACCGCAATTCGCGTGCGCCGCCAAACAAGCCTCGATAGGGATAGAAAAAAGTCGGTGGGCAGCCCCAGAAACTGCCACCGAGGTGCACGTCGAAACCGTGGTTTTCCGGATAATGCGCCGCATCGCCCAAGTGCCACTTGCCGACGTGGGCCGTCAAGTACCCTTCGGCGTCGAGCATTTCCGCCAACGTCGTTTCGGTCAGTTGCAGGTTGCCCTCGGTCACCGGCGGGACCAGCTTTCGCCGCATCCACTTAGGCGGCTCGCCCGACGACTCGTGCCATACCGTGATGTGCAGCCGCGCCGGTGACTTGCCGGTCATGATCGACGCTCGAGTGGGCGTACACACCGAAGCCGCGGCATACGCGTTCGTAAACCGGACGGCGTCCCGGGCAAACCGGTCGATGTTGGGCGTCTCGTGCAGATCGCTGCCGTAACAGCCCAGACCGGTCCAGCCCAGATCGTCGACAAGGATCAAGACCACGTTTGGCTTCTCCGCCGCATCTGAACGCGGCGATACCCAACAAGCCAGCAAGCTGATCACCAAAGCAATCAAATTCGTCATCCGAAATGATCCGAGTCCGCCCAGAAGCCGCACTGGAAAAGTGCCTCTTGATCTGATCATCGCTCCAACTCCATATCAATTCGTTCATTGACGCTTTCGCACAGCCTAGCATACCGCTTTGATGTCCGCTATCATCAACTCTCGTGCGTTGCCATTCAGATGTCATGCGGATTGAGCGAGTGCCATGGAAAAGACCATTGATTGCGTTCTATGCGGATCGTGTGTTGTCGATATCCTCGTGCATCCGGTTCCGCTGGACGTGGCGATCGGCGGCGGTGGGCTGGTCCAGGTTGATCCGATTCAGGTCACTACGGGCGGGATCGTCTCGAATTCCGGTATCGCCATGGCACGCCTGGGGATGAACGTCGCGGCGTTCAGCTATGTCGGCAACGACGAATGGGCATCCGTCATACGGCGCAACTACGAAGCGGAAGGGATCGACACCAGCTATCTGTTGACTCATCGGACCGAGGCCACCAGCACGACGGCGGTGCTGATTGATCCGTCGGGCGAGCGGAGTTTCGCGCATTGCGTCGGTGCGCCGCGGACTATGGATGGAAAGATGTACCGCGAGAATCTGGATGTCTTTCGCCGCGCCCGGATGACGGTGATCGGGTATTACTCGTTGATGCCCAACCTGGAGAAAGACCTGGCCGCTGTGCTTGCGGAGATCCGCGGTTTCGGTTGTCTGACGGCATTGGATGCTGCGGGCGACGGCGGCACGATGGAGCCGCTGTCGGAGATCCTTCCGCACTTGGACGTCTATATCCCCAGCCTCGCCGAAGCAACGCATCAGACCGGTGAGAGCGATCCCCAGAAAATCATCGACATCTACCGCCAATGCGGTGCACCCGGACTATTGGGCGTCAAACTGGGTTCAGAAGGTGCGCTGCTGAGCCCGAAGGCCGGCGAGTACATTCCAATCGAATGTGTACCCTTACCGGGGCCTATCGTGGATACTACCGGAGCCGGCGACAGTTTCTACGCGGGCGTGTTGACAGGCCTACTGAAAGGAATGAACGCTGCCGACGCAGGCCGATTGGGCGCTGCGGCCGGGGCATGTTGCGTCACGGGAATGGGAGCCAGCGCCGGCTTGCGAAACTTCGAAGAAACCGCGAAACTCGCGAACTTGAACGGAGAAAAGGGTTAGGTGTCAGTGTCCGGGTGTCAGGTGTCAGGCAGTAGTGAGCCAGGACTACCGACACCTGAAACCCGACACCTTTTCCTGATCGACAACAAAATCGAAAGCCCGAGTACACGTAATTCCGCATACCGCTTACTCATCAGTGTGAGGAGACAATCATGGCCACTGACTATCGCTTTTCTTTCGGCCCGTGGAACATCCACGAAGGCGCCGATCCGTTTGGCCCAACCGTGCGTCCTACCATTCAGTTCGCCGATAAGCTGCCGTTCTACAAGGAATTGGGCTTTGACGCCGTTCAATTTCACGATGACGATGCCGTGCCGAACATCGACGAAAAGTCGCCGGCCGAGGTCGAGAAGGGGGCGACCGAAGTGCGAAGGATGCTCGAGGGCGAAGGGTTGGTCGCCGAATTCGTGGCGCCTCGGCTGTGGGAAAGCCCCGCGGGCATCGACGGAGGCTTTACGTCGAACGATCCGGAGTGCCGGGCGTGGGCCATCGGTCGCCTGAAACAGACCGCCGACATCTGCGACATCCTCGGCACGCGGTTGATCGTGTTGTGGCTGGCTCGCGAAGGCACGTATGTCCGCGAATCGAAAAATGCGATTGAAGCACATCACCAGCTTGTTGACGCGATCAACCAGGTGCTGGAGCACAACAAGAACATCGAGATCGCCATCGAACCGAAACCGAACGAGCCGGCCGATCAGGCATACATTCCGACGATCGGCCACGCCCTCGCCCTGGCACACCGAACGGCCGACCCGTCCCGAGTCGGCGGTTTGATCGAAACGGCCCACGCCCTGCTGGCCGGCTTAGATCCGTCGGACGACATGGCCTTTGCCTTGGCAGAAGGAAAACTGTGGAGTGTCCACCTGAACGACCAGAACGGGCTGAAGTTCGACCAGGATAAGTCGTTCGGCTCGGCGAACCTACGCGGAGCGTACAATCAGGTTCGCGTGCTGGAACTGGCCGGATATGCCGAAACGGGCCGATTCGTAGGTCTGGACGTGAAGGCCATGCGCACGCAAAAAGCGGATGCAGCGAACAAGCACTTGACCAACAGCCGCGAGGTGTTCTTGAAGCTGGTCGACAAAGTCCGCACGTTCCCCAAAGATCTGGAACAACAGTGCACCGCCGACCGTGACTACGAGGCGCTGGAACTGGCGGTTCTGTCGCATCTGATGGGCGGGTAGGCATTCCATGACAAGAAGCCCACGGATGGCATAGCGGACCCACGGATAAGAGAAAGAAGGTATTTCATCCGTGGGTCCGCCATGCCATCCGTGGGCCAATGGTCCTTTAGTCATGAAAGACATGTGTGCGCATAATCGCGGCACAGGTTCATATCGACGCGCTCGCGTTCTTCTGTGCGTCACGATCGTGTGTGGATGCCTGTCCTTCTGCGACAGCGATGCGGCTGACCCGCTTGGTCCGAACGCCTTAGCCGTGTCTCCAGACGGCAGAATCCTATATGTCGCCAACGCCGACGCGAAACAGTTGGCGTGGGTGGACATAGACCACAGTGCAGTCGTTCACACGATCGAGTTGCCTTCACATCCAACCGGTTTGACCCTCAGTCACGACAATCAGCGACTGTACGTCACCTGCGCCGGCCTGCGCAGTTTGGTTGTCGTGGTCGACACGGCGACTCGAAAGCCACTGGCAACGATTGCCGTCGGCAACACGGCGACTGCGCCGGTACTGGCCCCAACACAGCGTCGATTGTACGTTTCGAACCGCTTCAATCACGACGTGTCGGTCGTTGATCTGGATCGACAGGCCGAGATCGCTCGCGTGCCGGTTACGCGCGAACCGGTTGCCGCAGCGATCACGCGAGACGGTCGGATGCTGGTGGTCGCCAATCATCTGCCATTGGCGCCGGCCAACGGAATACTCGTTCGAGCCGCGGTCACGCTCGTCGATACCGCTTCATTACGCACGATAACCGTGCTCTTGCCCGACGGTTCCAGCAGCCTGCGAGGCGTGGCCATCTCGCCCGACGACCGATACGCGGTTGTGACTTACATCCAATCGAACTTTGAACTGGTCGCCTCGCACCTGGACGAAGGATGGATGAACACGAACGCCATCAGCGTCATTGATCTGAAAGAGGAGAAGCTGGCGGGTAACGTTCTGCTGGACGACCAGCATTTGGGCGCACCCAATCCTTGGGGCGTCGCGTTCTCGCCCGATGGATCGTCGATCTACGTCGCACACGCCGGTTCGCACGAACTGAGTGTCATACCGACCGAGCTGGTGTATCGGGAACTGGGAATGGGATTCGAGTTTCGCGGACCCATGGGCGGATCGAATGCCTTGACGGATTCACGCCGACGGATCGCGCTGCCGGGCAATGGGCCTCGTGCGTTGGCCGTTCACGGCACGCGCGTCTTTGTGGCGGAGTATTTTTCTGACACGATTGCGGTAGTCGACGTAGCATCCAAGTCAGATCGACCGCCAAGGACCATTCATCTTGGTCCAACACTCCGGCCGTCGCCCAAGCGACTCGGCGAAATGCTGTTTCACGACGCAAGACTTTGTTTTCAGCAATGGCAAAGCTGCACAAGTTGCCATCCGGACGGGCGAGCCGACGGGTTGAATTGGGACCTGCTGAACGACGGGGCCGGCAACGTGAAGAATACCAAAAGCCTGCTCTTGGCTCACGCGACACCGCCCTCGATGGTGCTTGGAGTGCGGGAGTCAGGCGAGGCAGCCGTCCGATCCGGCATCACCCATATCCTCTTCGGCCGACCGGACGAAGAGGCCGCAACGGCGATGGACGTGTACCTGAAATCACTGCAGGCGGTACCGAGCCCCCATCTTGTGAACGGCCATCTGAGTCCAGGCGCGAAGCGAGGCAAGCGATTGTTCGAGAGCGCCCGAGTCGGCTGCACACGCTGTCACCCCGCGCCGCTGTACACCGACATGAAACGGCACAACATCGGCACGCCCGACACCCACGGCAACCGCAACTTCGACACGCCCACCTTGATCGAAGTCTGGCGAACATCTCCGTATCTTCATGACGGACGATACACCACAGTCCGAGGACTCCTCGCCGAAGGCCGCCACGGGCTGGAGGGAGCCACGTTCGAAGGACTCGATGAGCGGGACATCGACGATTTAGTGGAATTCGTGTTGTCGCTTTGAGCTTGACCGGCCGGCAACATCCGGTCACAGCGTGGACGCGGCTCCGGCGCCGAGAAGCAGGACGATCATGACGGCATAGATCAACATGATTACCACGTTGATCACCAAGCCGATGAGGGTGAGAATCCCGACAATCTTGATCGACAAGGCGAGTTTGTCGATGCCCACGCGGACAACCTGCTCGTTGCGGCCGTCGTAGCCCGCTCGCAAGGACGTCGATGCGTTGTTCAGCAGAATGCCGATCCAAATCGGGATCCAGCCGAAGACCGCCCCCACTATGGTGATACAGTACATGACGCCTGCGACGATGTTCAGGATTCCCAGAAACTTCAACCAGCCTGTCACATTGCATAAAGATGCGACCGTGGCGTAGTCGAGACCCGGTGACGGCTTGGCGATGGCTGAACCGGCGGCGGCATGAGGGCTGGCATATGGGTTGTCACTCACGAGACGGACTCCTTATTGTTTGTTACGATAGATGGGCAGTTTCAATGGGGCTTTTCCCTTTTTGCACTTACCAATTTACAGTCTAGGGCCTTTGGCATCGAGCGTGAGGAGAGAAATCGTGAATGATCGGAAACGCATTGCACCGGCTGCCGTCTTACTTTGTCTGTTTGTCGTATCCACGTGTGCCGCGGAAACCTGGCCAGCGTGGCGTGGAGCGGCGGGACGAGGCGTCTCGTCGGAAACGAATTTGCCATCAGAGTGGTCCACCGACAAGAACATGGTGTGGACGACCGACTTGCCAGGGCGATCGAACGCCTCGCCCGCAGTCACTTCGAAGCAGATCTTCCTTACATCGCAGACGGAGGACCAGTCGCTGTGGGTCCTGTCCATCGACCGAAAGGACGGTCGCGTCGTCTGGAAAACGAAGGTCGGTAGCGGCACGCTCGCCGCGCAGGGACCGAAGAGCCTTTACGGGCACCGGCACAATCCTGCCACCCCGTCTCCGGTTGCGGACGAAGAACACGTTTGGGCGTATTTCGGCTCGGGCCTGTTGGTCTGCCTGGACGCGGCGGGAAACGTCGAATGGCAGCGCGATTTGGTGAAAGACTACGGAGCCTACACGATTCGGTTTGGGATGGCTTCCTCGCCGCGGCTTTGGGGCGACCTGCTGTACATTGCTTGCATGACCAAGGGCCCGTCTTATGTCGTCGCGATCGACAAGGCGAGTGGCAAGGAAGTCTGGAAGACCGACCGGAAGCTCCCCGCCACGCAGGAAGACAGTCCCGACGCCTACTCTTCGCCCGTGGTGATCGAGACCAAAGAGCGCAATGCACTGCTCGTTTCCGGCTGCGACCACGTCAACGCTTACGACCTCTTGACGGGAAAACAGCTCTGGATCAGCAGCGGTCTGGCGATCGACAGCCCATTCGCCCGGACCGTCGCGTCGCCCGCCGTCTCCGAAGACGTGGTCGTCGTCTGCTCGCCCAACCCACCCGGCAGTAAAACGGACCGAGCCATCGCGCTGCGCACGGGCGGTTCGGGCGACATCACCGCCACTCATCAGCTTTGGGACTTCCGGCCTTACAATTCCGACTGCTCGACACCGGTCTGCTACCAAGGCAACCTGTACATGGTGCGCGACGACGGCATCGCCACGTGCCTGGACCTGAAAACCGGAAAGGTCCACTGGCGGGAGCGACTGAAAGAGGGAACGTATCGAGTATCGGTCGTGGCCGGCGACCATAAGGTTTATTTCCTGGCGCGAGAAGGAACGTGTACAGTGATCGAAGCCGGCACAGAGGCGAAGATCTTGGCACAGAATGAGCTACCCGGGACCTTCTACGCGACACCCGCAATTAGCAATGGCGTCGTGTACCTACACGCATACGGGCGGCTCTACGCTGTTGGCGGTTAGGAATAGACCGTTGTTAAGCGAGCGTGCGGCGTGTCTGGTTGCGGTGGGAAGAGGCGTTTAACCCCGAGCCGAAGGCGACGGTTGTTATGGGGCGGCTCGATGAGCCACGGCCGTCGCCTGCGGCTCGGGGTTAAACGGGAAAGACATCACCCCAGTGACATCCGCAGGTCGTTGTCAATAGAGGCTTCGATCGTAGTTGAACTGGAAGGCCGGTTTGCGGGCGGATGGCCGATGCTGCCAGTCTCGTACGGGATCGTCCGATCCGACCAGATCGACGACAAGATGACTGACGCGGAGACGGTCGTTGCGGTCGGCTCGCAAGTCGAAGGGATCGACAGGACGCAATACCCATAGCCCTTGTTCGCGTCGTGCGGTGACTCGCGTGTCACGGCGGTCCGTCAGTGTCTTGCGCAGATAGTCCTCGGGCAATTCGACTCGGGTAGTCATCAGCGGAGGCCGGCCGAAGACGACAAGGGAACATGGCACGGGACAGTTGGCAGCCATGCGCTGAAGCTGACGACGATCCGCTTCGACCGACAGCGTTACCGTCCGGACACCACGCTTGGCCAAGACGCGCGACGCCAGCGAGTTCAGTACGGGCAAACCCGGACCGCTTTCCATGCGTACATTTGCGCGGCGCGCCAAGTGCCATCCGCCCCAACTGTTAACTTCCACCGTCACGTCGGCTCGCTTGCAGACGCGAAGCAATTCTCTCAGCCCTGGAATATCATCTTCGAAGAAAACGGGCGGTAACGCTGCTATCAGCGGCGTGCGGCCACAGTGCGAGCGAACCTGTTTCAGGATCTCCGCGGTCAGTCCTTCCACGATAACGCCGTCCGGCCGTACGCTACTCAAAAACGATTCGACCATCTCCGGTTCCAGGCGAACGCGGTCCGGGGGATCGCCAAGACACATGCGGTTGGACGGGCATGGCGGGCGGTTTTCCAGTATTTCCTGAACGGACTCCGGCAGACCGATGTTGGACAATTGCCCTCGCTTCTTCTGGCTACGTCGTATCGTTTTGGTGATACGGTCCACCAAACCGTTGACCGCTCGCGGGACAAGCAGAAACTCCGGATCATTCGTCGATATTTCTTCTGCACTGCGGCCCAGGACCGGCTGCTTTGATAGCCATGCGATAAACGCTTCGATAGACACTGCTTTGTGTCTTCGGCGTACGACGGTCTTGGGGATCGTCCACTCGTCGACAAGCCCGTCGCATTCGCAACGACACCGGATGCCTCTTGGCTCGACTGTCATTTCAAACGAGTAGGCCGACCGGTCTGTTCGGTCTTTGGCAGACGACCGGACCTCGGAGTCTTCATCCGTAGTCTCGGCCGGGCCGCGTCTGCGCCCGGATTCCCCCGTTAGATTCTCGCGCTGGCCGTCCAAGTAGCCGCTTGTCAGCTTTCGTCCGGTGTAGTCGCCCAGACGTTCGATCTGGTCGTGGAGCGCGGTCGCATCCTCACCGGACATCGCTCGACGATAAATGTCAACGGCCTCGCGCACCCAGGTCGCGTTCTTCATGCGGCCTTCGATTTTCAGGGCCGTGACGCCGGCCTGGCGAAGTTCCTCCAGGCGATCGACCGTCGCCAGATCGTGCATCGACAATGGTGTGCCGGCCGGTTCGCCTTCGATCGCCCACGGCACGCGACACGGACTGGTACATGCGCCGCGGTTGCCGCTTCGGCCGCCAACCCAACTGGACATGAGGCATCTGCCGGAGATGCAGAAGCACAGCGCGCCTTGGGCGAATACCTCGGTTTGGACGCCGCGCACGGCGCTGGCTGCCTGGATCTCTGCGAGCGTGAGTTCGCGAGCCAGCACCACGCGAGTTGCTCCCAGCTTCGCTGCGGCGGACACATCGGCGCTGTTCGTCATGCAGGTCTGCGTGCTGAAATGGAATTCCAGCTCCGTGTATTCCGGGCGCAGAGCAAGGAGTGCCGGATCCCGCACCAAAACGGCATCCACCTCAGCACGCCGAGCAAGCTCCAGCACGCGCGCGGCCAACTCCAGGTCTCGTTCGGTCAAGTCGATGTTCAAGGTCAGGTACGCCCGCGCGTTTTGGGCGTGGACATCTTGGACAGCTTGGTTGAGTTCGTCCTCCGTGAAGTTGTGAGCCCGGCGGCGAGCGTTCAGGACAGTCAAACCGAAGTACACGGAATCAGCGCCGGCTTCGAGCGCAGCGCGCAGTGATTCCGCGTCGCCGGCCGGAGCAAGCAGCTCCAAACCGGCAACGGACGTCGGAGGTCGGTCTGTCGTTTCGTCGGTCATAAATGTTTCGCCCTTCGTCGCGGGCGGGCGTAGTCGTGTTGGACGAACCAATCCCACGCGTCGCGGATAGATACGTCCAGGGGACGGTTACTGTAGCGAAGCTCGCGTTGGGCCTTCGCGCTCGTGTAGCTCTTGGGGAGTTTGGCCAAGGCGATGGCGCCGGAGTTGACATCGGGCTCCCGGCCGGTCAGGCGGCCCCAGACATCGCCACCGAATCCGGCAATCGCGGCCAGTCGCGGCGGAGCGGCAAACCAGGGCGGTTTAGCCCCCGTGATCTCTGCAAACTTCTGCCAAGTTTCGAAGTACGAGAGTGTCACGCCTGCCAAGATGTAACGCTCGCCGCAACTCCCACGCTCCACCGCCGCCAATATCCCGCCCACCACGTCGCGGACGTCACACACGCTGAAATGCCCTCGCGGCGCAACCCGAGCAACGCCTTTGGCAACCTCAAGCAGCATCCGCCCCGAGGACGGCTTCCAGTCCCATGGCCCAAGCATGAATGCCGGGTTGACGATCACCGCGTCCAGACCACGGTCCACTTCTTCCAGCACGACTTGCTCGGCCTCGCGCTTGGTGATCGAGTAGCTGCAACGAACGGGCTCGCCCAACGGCGTCTCTTCATCGGCGGGCTCTTCCAGCGACCGGACTCCCAACGCATCGCAACTGGAGACGTGGACCATCCGAGCACCGGCCGCTCGCGCCGCCTGAGCCACGTTGCGTGTGCCATCAACGTTGATGCGGCGGTGACGATCTAGGTAGGCGCTGCCAAGCTGGACGTAACCGGCCGCGTGGATCACGACGCCGGCACCCTCACACGCCCGCCGAACCGAGTCGGCATCGCAGATGTCGCCTTCGGCTGCTTCAACGTCTAGTCCCTCCAGAGGCCGCGGATCGGAGGTCGCGCGCACGAGCGCTCGCGCGGGTTGGCCCCGATCCAAGAGCATGCGGACGGTATTATTGCCAACCAATCCGGTCGCGCCGGTCACCAAGGTCACAGAGCTGGACATGAACTCGCCTCCTGCTTCATTCTATGCCATCAATCGTTTAACCGCGACCCAGCGAGGAACGCGTCGGACGCCGTCAACTCCCGCGCTCCCCGCTGGGTCGCGGTTAAACGAGCATTCCTTACACAACCCGTTCCACGGGACACTAGCATCTCGCGACTCTTGTTCTTGTAGGTTGGGCATTCCTGCCCGACCCCAAGCAGACGGGCAGGAATGCCCATCCTACTGACAATTTCAAATGTCATGAGGTACTAGTCTTGGGATCGCAGAGAAGCATAGCCGCACTGGCCGAAGAACTCGAACTGTGCCAGCACGTCCTCCAGGTACTCTTCGGTGAACTCGCGTTTGGTTTCCAGTGCCGATCGCCTGGCGATCTCGTACACGTTTCGTTTGCCATCGGCCCACCACCATGGAGTGTTCGCTCGCCAACTCCAAGTGAAGTTCCAGCTCCGACCCTTGGGGATGGGTACTGGTGCATCGACCAGCGTTAGCGTGCCGAGGACTTTCCGTGTCGGAATCAGGCTCTTCGCCCGCGCGGCGGAAGGGAATTCCGGGCGAGTGTATGGGACAATTGGGCTGACGCCGCGTGCCACGGCCATTGCCTGGAGGGCAGAAGCAAGCCGGTCCGTCTGGCACTCGGCCTGGGCCCGCAGTCTCTCCGCTGCCGCTTCTACCGCGACGGAGACCCGTGTACGGTCCTCTTTCGGGGCCAACTCCAAAACCGTCGGAAGTGTGCGCAGTCCGCGATCCAGCCGGTAGGCGATCAGCTCCTTGCCGTCAAAGGCTAACCGCCCCAGCGACTCGCCAGTCTGAAGTTCAGCGGCAGCGGCGCGAATCACGGCCGACGTGCGTTCGGCCAGGTCCACTTGAATGTCAGCTTCCGCGATCGTCGCCAACCATAGGGCCTCGTTCGTCTGTGCGGTGGCCAAGTAGTACACATACGCGCCGGCCGCAGTTCCCGTGATGTGCAGAGTATGCGAGCTCAGCTTGTCCGGTGTGTCTTGTGAAGAATGGTAGAACCGGTCGGGCAGTTGGACCCATAAAAAATTCGGGCAACCAACCATGGGATCCGCCGTGATGCAATCGTCGATGTACCAGTTATCGAGCTTCGTGGCAACACGCATGGTCGGATCCGCAGCGCGCACGTAACGTTGCAGCAGTGCCCAGGATAGATGTTCCGCATACGCCGGGGCTGAATCCGGAAGTCTCGATTGCTTCCACGTCGACAAGGTCTTCCATTGATCCTCGCCTACCATGTCCAGGTCGATACCGGCGATCAAATAGGGAAGTTTTTCCTGGTGCGTGGTCAACCAAGCCAGCGTGCCATGCGTCTCCATCCCCAAAACGACACGGATGGATCGCGCCGGCGGCGCCAAGCGGCCGCTATCCGTCAGCGTCTTGAGAGCCCGAAGTATCTCGATCGACAAGCCGCAGCCCGATGCGTTGTCGTTGGCCCCGATTTCGTACAGATGCCCGACGATCAACAGCTCGTATTCCGGCGCCTCCGTTCCCGGCAGCACGCCCGTTACCACGTCGATCGTACCGTCGTAAGACCGCGTTTCGACGTCGGCGTCGAGCACGACGCGTTCGTGCAACGCAGCCAGCTTCCGCAGGTAGTCGCCCATGCGAGGCGAAAGGTTGAATCCGATCATTCCGTCCGGCACCGACCCTCCCCAACGCACGGCGTCGTAGGCGATATTGCGATCGCGCACGAATCCCTTGCCCAATTCCCAAATGTCGTCACGCAGAATCCCCACGGCCCCGGCCTGCGCCGCCATCGAGATCAACTTCCCGCTGGGCGCTCTGCCGCCGATGGTCTCGATCAATACCAGCTTCCCGCGAAGGTCGTCGGCCGCAATCCTGTCCAGTTTCCCATCGTCACGGATAGCGACGATTTCGGCCCGGATTCCGCCAAGCGGGGTCGAACCGGAACGAGTGGTCAATGTTTGCGGTACGTCCCGATAGTCCGCGATGATCTTACCGGCGTGCGTCGCGGGCTCAGCGACCGTTAGGCGGGCATGATCGACGTCCCAGGCTTGCTGCGACGTCCAGTCGGCGTATTTCGTGCGTCCATCCGACTTGTAGGGAATCACTTCGACCTGTTCCAACCCAATCGCGCGAAACTGCGAGGCCACATATTGTGCCGTCTCGTGATGCTTGTCCCAACTATCCCAGCGATCGCACTCCCAAATCTCCGTGGCGTGCTGCTTGGCTACGTCGCCGGACATCTCCTGTTGAAGGATATTGAGCGTCTGGCTGAGATCATCCGAAAGACCTTCATAACGATCCGCTGATTGGGCCCAGCCCGGCACAACGGCCACACACCCACACCAAAGGATCATCAACGACTGCTTCCGCATCCAGTGTTTCATGGAACCGTTTCCTCCCAACGAAAAGCGTTTTCCAGTAGTGTAGCTACCGTCGCCAGACGGTGGACCCGCAATTCTCCACGGTCTGGCGACCGTAGCTACGGGTGAAACGCCGAAGTTGTTTGTCCCGCATTCCTGTGATTTCACGCTTGCTTTCGTTCGAGGCCTCGCGCGACGCCTGTGAATGTAGTACGAGGATAAACGGGCCGCAACTACTCCGCCCGAGCGACGCGTGACGGGCGACCGACGAGAATCCGGTATTCTCCGGGCTGGAACGTCAGCGTTTGCGGTTCCAGGTTAAGGCCCGGCAGATCGATGTTCTGTTTGATCGTTGCTGTCACGGGACGGTCCAGCGGGTTGTTGACGGATACATGCCATGTGTGCGGCTGGCCGCCGGTGCCACCACTCACCTGAGTGACCTGAATGAACAGTTCCTGCCCGGCTTCATCCGCTACAACTGGGTGTCCCGCCGCCACGTGATGGATCTCGGCCAAATCAGGCGCGATAGGTACGTAGATACGTCCATCCAGATCAATGCCCAGCGGACGGTAGCGATCCTGTCCGTCGCCGTAGTGCCCTAATACATATCCTTTGCGGAGCCACAATCCGGCACTCCAGCGGCGATTCATCCCGGCACATCGGAACGGCAGCGTCAGCAGCGTCTGCGAGTCTGGCTTTGGAAGCTGAATCTCGATCTTGTGATCGTCCGTCGCATAGTCCAACACGCCGGGCGACGCGAGCCGCCGGGCGACGCTTACGTCGAGGCCGGCTGGGCGTTGGAGATACTGAACCCGGGACACCAATTGCTCGCCGGAGTTGATCTCGGCATCCACCGGAAACGTCATCGTGGCCATCCCATACGTCATCTCGGCGCCGGCAGCCATGTGCTGCCCATCCAGTTCCGCAAACAGCTCAACCCACGCGGACGCCTTGGGCCCGCGCAGCTCCAGACGCATCGGCGTATCTCGGACCGTGAAGATATTGCTATTCGTGTCCGAACGACTGAAGAAGCCGAACCAGTCGCCGGGCTCAAGAGCGTGCCGCAGAACGCCCGTCACGCTATCGAGTTCGATGAACTCGACCTTTCCCGCCCGGCTCACTACGGCCCAGGGGTGTAGCGCATGAGGATACCCGCCGTTAAAGAAAAGACGCAGCTCTTTGACATCCACGTCCCGCTTGAGACGGATCCAGGTGGTGAACGCTGTTGGAATCGCGCCGTATCCGAAATTGAAGCCGGCATGGTCGGTCGGGTGGACTTGCTTGGTTTCGTGGTGCCAATGGATCAACTGTTGGGTGTGCTCGAACAGTTTGGACGGAACGATGGGACCGTAACCCACCCACGGACTCATCGAGCGGAAATCGACTTTCTCGTGGATCAGTTCGTCGCGCATGCTCCGCACGATCATCGCACCCTCGTCAGATGTCTCCAGTAAGGGAACCTGGTTAAATGCCTCTCTGCCTTCCTGTTCGCCTTGCTTCGTCGTCAGCAGCGACTGGGTGTACTGCATCGTGGCTAGGGGCAGGATCCCCTCGGGCGTACCGTCGAATGCGAAGCCGCCATGGATCGCAGGCGTCTTCACCATCGGCAGCGTGTTGGGTCCGTGGGCCAAGTACATGCTGCCGATATTGACGCGGTCCGAGCAGTACTCGGGCATGTCGCCAATCTTGCGCGTGCGGCGGGCATAGCTGATCGCCTTGCCGCCATTGACATCTTCGGCAATCAGGACCAGATTCCGCTGGACGGTCCCATTCAATACAAGCGTCTGGCGGAACTCTTTGGCGCCGCTGGTCACGAAGCGGCGATACAGGTCGGTGCCGTCGTAGATCCGGATTTCCTTGAGACCGACATCACTGGTCACATGGATGGGCGACGGCATCAGATTCCGTCCGGTGACGAAATCTTCGGCGGCAAAAGTGTGGACGCGGAAACACTCCGGCCACGCCAGGATCATCGGCCCCGTGCTGGGAAAGACGTTCGGTGCGTCGTACGTGCCGGGATAACGAAGCGCGTCCATGTACAGCGTGTCGAGTGACTTGCCCCGTGCGTATAGTAGCCCTCGGCCCGCGGTGACTTCGCGGCGCAGTTCTTCCGGGCTGCGAATGATGTTCACCACGGCAGGGCTGGGCGGCACACATCCCTGGGCGGTCAGCAGATAGTCTTCGGTTTTGTCTTCGACGAGTCGGCCGTCGCGATAGAACCAGAGCGCCGCCATGCCGTAGGTGCGCAGATGCTCCATCCGCATCCCGCTTCCGCTTTCCGTGAAGTTGTAGAATCCAGTCTGCGTTTTGCGGCGCAGGCAATTGGTCAGGATCCAGTTCAGAACCGGACACTTCCGTTCGTATTTCCCATCGGGATTTTGGTACTGCTGATTCAGCAGTTTGCCGTCCGGGCCGGCTAGGTGAACTGGCTCGGGCCATGGTAGATCCGGCCCGTATATGAACAAATGATTCCCGATGTTGTTGTCGATGGCGTAGCCAGGCAGGACCAGGAGTCCGGAGTCCGAAGCTGCCTGACAGGCCTGTCTCATCTCACGGCACGTTGCCTCGGTCAACTTGTCGAAGTCGTCCATGAGCACGATGAAGTCGAGATCGAGTTCTCTTGCCGCCTGGGCGTACTCCGGGACGGTCCCGTCGCCTACACTGAACTTCGTTTTGATCCCAACGAGCCCGCGATGCAGGCGGCCCGGCGACGGCCGGTGGGAGCTCAATTCCTTCTCGCCCCAGAACTGCTCCTCGAAACGCTTCTTGACTTCCGGGCGTGCATTTGTGGGTCTGAGGCGATTGGTGTCGGTCGTGTAGCCGCCCAGTGCGCCGCTGGAGAGCGAAGGCCCGGCTAGCCACTTGACCGTGTTTTCGATCAGCTTGGCGAAGTGGCTGGGCCGATCCTGCAGGCCTCGGCTGAGAACTTCTCGGTTATAGCGCCACTTGGTTCCCTGGCCGAAAGTGAAGGTCGGATACACCGCCGAAAGCGCCAGCCTTCCTCTCTTGTAGGGCCGAATGGCAAAGATCGGCGGCGCCGTCATGAGCGGGAAGTCCCGCTTGACGTTTGTCGGGGGCGGGAAGCTGCCTGCGCCGACATTGATGCGCTCGGTACGAGCGGCCGGCATCGCCTTCACCACGGCCTGCCATTCCGGACCGAGCACGAGCGGAACGGTCATACCAGCGTTGTAGTGCTTGCCGTAGGGAAACCAGATCTGGCGGACCCCGTCACTTACGGGCGAAGGGGCGATTTGGTCGGTGAAACACAGACGGAAATACGTGAACCGCGTCATGAATGCCGTATTGCCGTCGTCCACGATATGCTGGACCGGCAGCTCGACGTTCCAATTCTCCGTCAAAGGTCGTGAGTACTGGAACGAGATGTTGTAGTCGTCGGCCATGCAGAACACGCCGCCGCCGAGATCGAGAAAACGCTCGATCATGTCGACAAACTGCGCCCGCCAGGGGGGCTCGATCGGGCAATGCGAGAACTCGTGTTCCCCCTCCGGCCCCGGGCACTCCGTAATGATCAATACGTTGTAGCGTTTGATCCGCTCCCAAGTGAAGTCACGGTGGCGGTCGGTGTAGTCCACTTCGATTCCGGAGGCATGAAGGTCCGATAGGAAACCGACGTCCACACCGAAGTAAGACTGACCGTGCGGCGCATGCACCAACATGGCAGGGCGCCTAGCGGGAGACTCTTCCGCCCCCGTCGCAATCAAGGACGGCAGCAGGGCGATCGTTGCAGACAGAACCAAACATTGCGGGCGTCTAAACATGTAAGAACCTCCTTCCGAGTCATCATATCACCGTGCTGCGTCCAGCGGCTAGCGACATCGGTTCAATTTGCAGGGCAGAACGATCGAACCTCGCAGTTGCAGGGGCGCCGCGAGACGCACATACTGAAGCAACGCCGAGCGGTCCATCGAAGCTTCCTCGCCAGCCTCCAGGAGCCCAACGTCATGTCACAACCAGCCACTCCCTTCGCTCGCACGTTTTCACACGGTGTACTCGTACTGGGTTTGCTCTTCCAGTTCGCTCACCAAACGGATGTGAGCCGAGCCGCGGCCGATGAGTCGACAGCTCCCGCCGTACGAATCTTGGTGGGATTCGACGGAAGTTGCCCTCACGACCCGGCCGGTGTGAAACAAGAAGGACCGGACCGGTTCCGCATCTTCCCTTCATGGCGTTCCAGCCCAGGGATCGACGAGGAAGCCGTGGGCCGCAGCACGCGACTGGGTTTCAAGGTGGTCAACGCAGGCCAGGCCGCGGCATCCGTTGATCTGTGGATCGACTGGCAGTACCACGATGCCCCACCGAAAGACCGGCCGAGTTTCGCGAGCGTCGACGAGTTTATGTCGTATCGCGATTTCGTGGTCATGCGTCTGCCGAAAAGCGAAAGGTGGCGCACCGTGATGGCCGACGTAACCGACTCGGTAGCCCACGTACGGCTCGAAGCACCGCCCGGCGAGACCGAGATCCACTGGCATCCGCCCTATAACTACACGCAGAGCGAGCGGTTCGTAGACTCGCTCCGCGAGCATCCGTTGGTGAAGGTGGAGAAGATCGGCGAGAGTCCCGAGAAGCGGAACCTATGGCTGCTACGTATCACCGACGCCTCGCCGCGGCCGAAGAAGAACTTTCTGATCCGCTCGCGGGTTCACCCCTACGAAAGCGCCAGCAGCTACGCCATGGAGGGAATGGTGCGATGGCTGCTTTCGGACGATGCTTACGCTGCAGCCGCCCTGCGCGAGTATGAGTTCTACGTGATCCCGATGGCCAATCCCGACGGCGTGCACAATGGGCTGGGGGCGCTCACCGCGCCGCGAGGTGCTGACGTATGCTTCATCCTCTACAAACCCGACGCAGTCAATCTGCCCCTGAAACAGGCCATCGACCGGGCGCGTCCGGACGTGGCCATCGACCTGCACAACTGGCAGAACAAACATACCGATGGGCTACTCGGCCTGTATCCGGTTATCCGCGAACGGTTCGTGCGTTACATGCCCGACCAGTTGGAGTTCGGCAAACAGTGGACGATACGCGATCCCAAGCCCCTATCGCCCGAGGCTCCAGAGAAAGAACTGTTACGTACCTACTGCGAGCGGAACTTCGAAGCGGTGACCGTGACCTTCGAGTTCCCCTGGTTCGGCCGAACAACCGACGACATGCAAGCCACCGGGCAAAAGGCCCTGTGGTCCCTGCTGCGATCACTGGACCCACCGCCGGACAAGTTGAGGTAATGGTTGTACGCCGCTACGCGTTCAGCGCGATAGCAGGTTACATTTTCCTCGTTTAACCGCAGTGCCCAACGGGCCGCGCGCCGGCGTGGACGTTGCGCGGTGTTTCTCTCCGGCGTAGAAAGGGATGCCAGTTCCAGCTCAACTCCCGCGCCGGCCGCTGGCCGTGCGGTTAAACGATCTGATGGCACGTTAAACACCAAGTATGTCAACTGCGCCGCTGACGCCCTCGGCTCTTCGGAAGCCGGCCTCCAAATGTCAGCTCGGAGTCGCGGCGCCATTCTGCCCCTTCAGATGTCGCGGGTCCTGTGCGGATGGTATAATGCGCCGCAGTGCCGTGCAAATCGCACCGCATGAGTAGAAATTCGGCGATTGAAACACAAACGAGGCTTTACAGAATGACGCTGCTTCTCGGTGCCCTCACATCCGACGCAGTTGTTCTCGGTGCGGACGGGATTGAGTTTCGTCACGCACCGGGTGTTTCGAAGCGCCAGGATCTTTTGGACCGTCAGAAGCTTTTTTTCCTGGACGATCACCCAATTGCCGTCGGGATACACGGACAGAACCGACTTGTTTCTCAGGGCGGGAGCATCAATTCGCAATGGTTGGCAATTGACGCTCTTCCCAATCTCGTGCAGAAGATCGATCACGATGGAACGGTCGACGTGCTTTGCCGCAACGTCTTTGATCGCCTGATGTCCGACGTGTGTTTCACCTTTGAAATATTGGCTCGCGCCGGTATACTCGCAGCACCCTTGGGAATTCTCGTCGTAGGATTCGATCACAAGCGAAACATACCACGGTGTTACGAAGCATGGTGGCCGCTCCCCAACGGTCCGGAGCAACCGCGTGTCATTGAGCACCCGCGAGATCGGCGGATCCCTGCTGTAATGCATAGCGGCGATGGCGCTCGCTACGCCAAGACCGCAATTTCCCACGGGGGCCGGTACTCTATCGATCGGCTTAAGAAAACTTCGCTCAACGAAACGCAGCAGTACGTGCGCGCTTTGTACAAGAAGGCAGAAATGCTACAGCCTCGTGAGGATATTGAGTTTGGTGGCGACTACCATGAGATCACCGTGACGCCAGATCGTGCAGAATGGACCGTCGCCTGTTCGCCGAAAAGGACGCTCAACCCGACCGGGAACAAGCCGGCGAGTTGAGTCTTTTTTGCAGCCAACGTCCTTCGCGCCGGCTTATTCCAGGCGGGTTAGCTTTGTTCGTTCAGGAGGAAGTCCAAAGGAGTACCAATGGCGCCGGCAAAGCAGTTGACAATGGGCGTGGATAGTCCTGAGCCTGCGAAAGAGGAAGAAGTGGAACGCATCGCTGTCTTGCACGCGACTGTAGAGAAATACCTGCCCAAGTTCGCCGCTGGAATCAAGAAGGCGGCGGCTGAAAAGCAATGTGATGACGCTTTCATGCTGCTGCATCAAGATGCTTTCGCGGCCGGTTATGACGATGACGAATACTTGCTGTTAGGCATGGCGATCAAATACGCTGGGCTACACGGGGTGCCCCTCAATTTCATCGGGAAGAACCACGAGACCTTCTAGCGTTAGCGGGCGCCAGCCCGAATAGACCTGGTCATTACGTGCACACACCTCTAATGACGTTGTGTATCGAAAGGATACGACCATGGGCCAACAACGCATAATCCCGCGACTCGCCGTGCTCCTTGCTTTGGGATTGCCTGGACTCGCCACAACCGGTTGGGCGGAAGAACCGTCAGACAACAAGGGTCTGGACAATCCTCTCTTCGCCATGAACTTTGCGCGAAGTGACCCAATGCTGGCGGCGTCGCCTGAGGCGCAGGCTGCGCTGCTTCGGGAGCTGGGTTACGACGGCTGCCAGTATCTGGGACCCTTGGAGCAATTGGACGCAACCCTTGACTCCATGGACAAGGCTGGACTGGATGTGTTTACCGTCGCGGTTCCTGGGTACAACATCTCTGTCGATCCCGGCAGCGACTTCGATCCCACGCTCAAGCAGGCAATCCGACAGCTTAAAGACCGCAAGACGCTGTTCTTGATCGGCTTTGCCAGTAAGGACTATGAGCGATCTTCTCCGGACGGCGACGTGCGGGCCGTGGAGGTTTGTCGTCAATTGGCCGACTTCGCCCAACCTCTCGGCGTTCGCGTGGCCATATATCCTCACGTCAACCAATGGTGTGAGCGAGTCGAGGACGCGCTGCGGATTGCCCAGAAAACCGACCGCGAGAATCTGGGGATCTGCTTCAACCTCTATCACTGGCTGAGAACGGACCAGGAGCGCAAGCTGGAGCCGCTGGTCGCCGCCTCGATGTCGCGACTGTTCTTGGTTACGATCAACGGTACGTCACCGGAAGGTTCCATGGAAGCGTTGGATCGAGGCGCGTACGACGTATACCAGTTTCTCAAGCCGTTCGTTGCCGGAGGGTACAGCGGACCGATCGGGCTTCAGTGCGTGGGGGTCAAGGGCGAGCCCCGCGACAACCTGACGCGGTCCATGGCCGCATGGAGAAAGCTATCGGTCCGCTTGCGAACGGTCTCCGGGCAGTAGCAGCAAATGGCAAGCAAACGACGTTTTGGCAATTCTGAAAATTTGTAGTTGCGTGGCACTGCTCGCAAGCAGTGCCACTCGGCTGATGCAGGGGATTTTCGATGAGCAGATGGCGCACGATGACATTTGTCGGAATGCTGGTCGCGCTGGTGACGATGCCGATTTGCGGAGTGGACGGATTGGCCGGCGAGATAGTAGTGAACACGGGGGACCGGTTTGAATTGGCGGTCTCGTCATCGGGGGCGCTGACCGAGGTTTCGATGGACGGGCGCGAGCTTCCGCGGGGTGGACGCGGCGAGTTCTTCCCGATCAGCATTTGCGACGTGACGAAACATGCGGAGTTCGTGCCCGTTGCAGGCAAGACCCTGGTCGAGAACGACGGGGCCGTCGTACACCGGGCCGAGTTGGCTGACCTGTCGCTCGATGTGACCGGCCGGTTCGAGGCGACCGATGAATTGATCTCCGTGAAGCTGAGCGTCCAGGATACATCAGGTAAGGATCGTGGTCTCTTGGTGCGATTTGCCCTGCCGATCCAAGCCGAAGGATGGCGCTGGTGGGACGACGTGGACGCGACGCGAGCGATCGGGACGACCGGAACTTACGAGAATTCCAGACGCATTCGCGAGTTTGCGGCTTTGCCAGAATGGCACGACCAGCCAGCGCTGGACATGGGCGCGCACTCGGTGAATTTCTGCAACGTGATCACGGGCCCCGTCGGCCTCTGCTACGCCGTGCCGCTGGACCAGCCCCGCATTTTTCGCACTGGTTATGATGCGGAGCAAGGTTTGTTTTACATCGTATACGACGTGGCACTCGCGAAAGAAACCGAGCCGCCCAGTGCGGCCGAATTGACGTTCCATGTCTATCGCTGCGATCCGGACTGGGGTATGCGGAGCGCGTTGGATCGGTACTACCGCCTCTTTCCGCAGTTCTTTGCCAAGCACGTTACGAAAGAAGGCATGTGGATGGCCTTCTCGAAGCTGTCGGAGGTCGACAACGTGAACGAATTTCGCTTCGCTCTCCAGGAGGGTGCACCGGAGCCGGGCTATGACGATCGGCTGGATGTCGACAGCCTGACGTATTTCACTCACGCCGGATTGTTTGCCAACATCGCCGACTACAACCCGGAAACCGATCCGGAACCATCGTACGAGAGGCAGCTTGATGCGGTGCGAGAGAAGTTCCGGCAACAGACAGGCAGTGCCGAGACGTTTGATGCCAGCGGTCTTCACGATCGGCAAGGCCGGTTGTCGGTCAAACGCACGTCGGTCTACGGCCACGTCATCGCCCAGTACAACCTCGACGCGCAACTGCCGTACGGCGAGTACATGCTGGGTAGAATTCCCGGCGTCTTTCGGAGCTATCGCGAGCGACGGGGCGGTGAGTTGGACGGCTTCTATTACGACGGGATCACAACGGGCATCAACTACCGCCGAGATCACTTCCGGTACGCCGAGTATCCACCGATTTGGGACCCCGTCCAAGAAAGGCCGTTCCTCTACAACTACTTTTCGTCGGTCGAGTTCGCCAAGGAGGTGGCCAAACGTCTGCACGCCCAAGGCAAAATCACGATGATGAACGGAGCCATGGGAAGCAGCTTCTACACGGCACCGTACTTGGACGTGATGGGCTCGGAGACGGGGCTGCGGATCAACCGCGGAAGCTTCAACTACATCCGGACCATCTGCCGCCAGAAGCCGTTCGTCACGCTGTTGAAAGGGAACTTCAGCGAGTTGACCGAGGCCGATATGGCTCTGTTCATGAAGCGATGCGTGGCGTATGGCGTGTTCCCCGGCGTCTTCGATTGGCCCCCCAGCGGTCTCGGCCCAGGCTCGCGCTACTGGGATCATGCCGAATGGTACGAGCGGGACCGAGGAAATCACCGGCTGTATCAGACATTGTGCCAGCAACTTGCCCGGGCCGGATGGGAGCCGCTGACGCTGGCGCGAAGCCGCAATCCGCATCTCGCTCTGGAACGATTCGGCACAGCGTCGGATGGCGAGATTTTCTTCACGGTACTGAACGACGCGGCTGGTGTGGCAGAGTCGGTTGTTTCGATCCCGGTCGAAGCGTTACCGGATGACCCGGTGGTTGTCGACGAAGCGACCTTGCGATGGCTGCCGGACGCGAGCCGGGAAAAGGGGTCAGGGACCTTTTGTGCGAAGCACCCTTCGGGCCGTTCCGGCAAAAGGTCCCTGACCCCTTTTTCCGGCCTGGATGTGCCTTTGCGTCTCGAGCCTGAGTCATTGGCCGTTTTGCACGTCACATCGAAAAAGCAACTTGCCCAAACGCACATCGACGAGATTCTGAGGAATCTTAGCCTGCGGAACGAAATGCGCAAGATCGACGTGGAACGCCCCGAATCTTCGGTTCACTGGCGCAAGACTCGATACGGCGCCTACGAACGGGATAACGTGGATGACAAATCTTGTTTGAAACTGGCCAACGCGTCATCCAGCCAAACCAAAGGGGCGATGCAATGGGTGATGCTCTATCAGCAGGAAGCCGAGCCACTTAAGCTCCGACTCCGACTGAAATGCGACCAAGTGACGCCGGACAACCAAGGAAGCCTGCACGTGGACGCCGTCCTGTGTCACGTGAACATGAAGACCCGATTCACCGAGCGAAAACGCGAGAAGTACGAATTAGACACCGGTACTTACGACTGGCGCGACGTGGAAATCATCATCAAGCCCGAGCGACCGCTGCGGAGCATCCAGTTGTCGCCGTATCTGTGGCGCTGCTCCGGCACGGTCTGGATCGACGAGGTTTCCATCACGCCGGTGGCCCAACCGGACCATCAGTACGTGGTCGATCCGACCATGGATCAGTGGTACGAACAGCCGAGCGCCGGTTGTGTGAAGGAAATGGATGCCAGATTCGCGCGGCTCGAAACCGACATTTCGAAGTTGAAGGAATCCGACGTCGATGCTTTCGCCGGCAGCGCTCTCGCGATCGTGAACGCGGCGTCGACGCACAGACAGTGGATCCAGGAAAGCAAACTCGACAATCCGTGCCGCCGTGAGCTACGCGAACTGGAGGACCTGAGCGCCAGGCTGTCCCTGGTGTGTTCGACGCTGATGGGCGTTCATGGTCCGTATGTCGACGTTCCGACCGTTGCCGTGCCCGGCGAGGAGATGTCGGTGCGTGTTCGCGTCATCGGGACGGAAGAGTCGAATCTCCGGTACGCGATTCAGACGCCGTCCGACTGGCATTGCCAAGCTGTGGCCGGCGGTCACTTCAAGATCACGGTTCCGCAGGACGCCTTGGGAACAACCGCGCGGCTGACGGCGACCGCCACCGTCGGATCTCCGACCGGGCCCGTGCTCTCGCTTCAGAAAACGACGGAAGTCCGCGTCGTTCCGGCTCTCGAGGCGACCATGCGGCTCGGCGGCGTATCCGCATCAGGCGAGCAGTTTCGGTTTCTTGTCGACGCCACGAACAACAGCCAAACACCGATGGAAGTATCTCTGCGGACGAAGCTCCCGCAAAACTGGCAACTGGTAGCACCTGGAGAAGTCTGGCCGGTGGAGGCGAAGACGACGAATCGCATACCGTTTTGCGTAACACCCTCCAAGGAAACGAAGCCCGGTCGATACGAAATCCGCGCGGAGGTTGCGATGCAAGCGTCAAAGACGCCGCTCGCCTTCTCCCGGTCCGTGTACTTTGTGCCGGGATCGCTCAACCTGTTGGCGAACCCGGGCTTCGAACTGGAAAGTGCAACTCGTTGGTCGAAAAACGAGGGATCGCTCGAAATCGACGCGAAGCAATTTCACGGTGGCCGGCAGAGCCTCAAGCTCTCGAACAAATCGCCGAGCCTCCGCAGCGGTGCGTCCCAGACAATCACGCTGAACCAGAAGACGCCGCAATCGATTTTCGTCCGAGGCCACGCCAAGGCCGACGGCGTGAGCGGCCACGCTGGCACAGGCTTTTCGGTCTATGTGGACATCTACTACACGGACGGCACGCCCTTGTATGGCCACACGATCAACTGGCAAACGGGAACCACCGACTGGCAATACGGCGAAATGACGATCGGACCCGCCAAACCGATTCGCAACGTGAACGTCTACCTGCTGTTGCGTGGTCACAGCGGGACAGCGTGGTTTGACGATCTGTTCGTGGCCGAGACCCCGTTCCAATGAGCCGACCATGCACTCGCGCCCTGACAAGAGTGCTTTCCAACGAGTCAAATCGCCCCTGAATGGACGGATTTCACTTGACCAGGCACCCCGTTGGGTGGATATTGAACGAGTGAAAATGGATCGGCAAGTCCGAGTACCATTGGGCGGCCAGACTCGCCGATATCCTGGCGACTGAGAACCCGCTGGCCGCGGTCGGCGTCCGCAATCGAAAACAGGAGCGAGTACCATGAACGATCAATCTGATCAAAACCGTGCAGATGGCGAGCTCGACCGTGGGGCTGAGGACACCTCGCCGGAAATCCAGCAGACGTCCGAACAGGACGAGGTGCTCGCCCAGGGCGAAAACGCCGGGCGCCCGCCCAAGAAGTCGAAGATGCCGCCTTCGCGTATCGCGTTCTTGGTGTTCGTGCTGGTTGCGGCGGTGGCGATCGTTGTGGAACTACGTGCTCGACGGAGCTATACCCGTACCGTGGAGGCCCTTAATCAAGCCTTTGAGAAACAAGATCAAGAAGGAACTGGGCTCTATCGAAAGGACCTCGAAAAGCTCATCCACGGCTCTCCGTCAAGACAGTCTGACGAGCTGGCGCGCACGGAGACCTTCACTTGGAGGGGCATTCGGACGCATCATCTCCAGGTGCAATACGGCGATCTCGATTTCGTGAGCAGCTATAGCACACCTCAATGAGTTCCAGGAGATTCGGCCAGCCCCTCGGACGTGAACTCAGCGACTTGACATGCCATAATGTGCGCTGCTGTCAACGTGGCGCACACTGCTAAGTCAACCGTCTTCCGAGAAGTGAACGAACACGGAGTGGTTTGATCATGCGCATTGTCCAACTGACCGTCGCGTCCACTGGTGGTCTTGTCTTCGTGTGCGGCTTGTTTTGCTGCGCGATGCCCGCTGCCGCCCAAGTGGAACGGTTCAAGCCACGTGAAGGTGACGCGATCGAGGTGTGGCGGATTACGAATGATCCGACTGTCCGAGATCACGCCAATTACCATAACACGCAATGCTGGAGCCCAGATGGGCGGTACCTGTGCTTCACGCACTATGCCGCCAACGATCGGGAGTTCGGCTCGACGTCGGCAGCGGAAATACACCTTTACGATTTGCACCTCGAAGAGGACGTTACTGTCGACCACGGGACCGATCCACGCTGGGCAACCCTCCACAACTGGCTCTTCTATGTTCGCCACCGACCCGAAGATGGCCCGCGTCATGAGAAAGGGACGCACGTGATGTGGAAGGATGTCGCAGGCGGACAATCGACGCGGATCGCCTACGGCATCCGGCTGCTGAAGTACACCGACTGTGACGATCGCTGGTTGTACGGGATGCAGGAACTCGCGGATCGGCGGAGGATGCCGGTACGTATACCAATCAAGGCAGACTCGGCGGCCGAAACGCTGCCGGGCGATTGGCAAGTCGGATACAACTCGTTGATGGTAAACCCCGTGCATCCGATGATTGTTTCCCGCGACCACAACTACCGGGACTTCTACTACGCCACCGAAGGTACACGCGACATCCCGTTCGTGGCCCGCCATTTCTTCGATCACGACCTGGCGGGAGAGAACCGCACGGAGCCGTTTCCGGTCATGGAGGGTTCGCACTTCTCGTGGTCGGGTGACGGTTCTTATTTCCTGCTGGGCAACGGTCAGATGCGCGGCCGGAAATGGGACGAACCGCTTCCGTGCAACATCCATTTTCTTGCGGCGATCAGTTCCGGCGACGTCAGCCCTTGCGGCCGAAGCGGGCGTTGGATTTGCGGCGACGCCGGCGTGGCGCAAATTCGCGTGGCGGACCTGCGGTCGGGCGATGGCTGGCCGGTCCTGGAAACCAACTCGTTTCTCTGCTTTCCCACCAACCAGGATTTTTCCGGGCCGTACGACATCGACCTGAAAGGCAGTCCGGACGGAACGAAGATTGCCTTTGTGTCCACGTACAACTTGAAGGATGGGCCAGTCGCCCGAATCCAAGATTTCGCTGGCGCCGTGATCCAAGTCAACTCGACCGATGGGTTTCCCGAACAAGGGCGACTGATCAACGCGTCGGGTTTTGGCGGAGAAGTCTTGGGCTACGAGCGGAAAACGGACACGACGTTCGAAGGGCTGACTCGCGGACTGTACGGAACCTCGCCAAACACGCGACTCAGAGCGGGCCATCCGCTCACGTCCTTCGAAGCCATGCTGATCCCGGAACGTCTGCGCGACGGCCTGCCGCTGCCGCCGCGTGGGATCCGCAATGTGATCAGAGACATGGACTCGCCGCTGATGCTGCAAAGGTCGTCCGACCTCTATGCGGTCGTCGTGCGGCAGCCCGACCGACCGCACCTGCGCCGAATTGCGGGGGAGGTTCAGTTGATCCCCGGCGAGAACCACTGGGAGACGTACGGTTATCACATATTCAAAGACGGAAGGAAAATAGCCGACGACCCGCTTCGCGCCGGCGCGTCGTTTGCGCTGCCGGGCAAAGGCGCATACACGGCGATTGCTGTGGAGTGGTCCGGGTTGGAAAGCAAGCCGAGTCTGCCGCTGAAGATGCCGGACGGTGCGACGCTGACAGTCTTGTCCGAGGAACCCAGCGAGTTCTCCTGGACTCGTGACCGTTTTCTCGTCCAAGGCAAAGAGGTTTCGGAGCAAGAAGCGAAGCGATCCGAGGAAGCGGTTCGGGAGACGATCCATTTGCACGACGGAGTGATCGGCCGCAAATGGTATCGCCGTGGCGAGCTGGTCGAAAGCCACGACTTGAATCTGGAAGGGAAAGCCATCCGTCGGCTCTTCTATGAAGGGGGCCAACTTGTCCGACGCGAATACCACGACCGCAACGGCAATCACATCAGCACCGAGTTGTTCGGCACCGACGGTTACATGACGGAATCCATCCAGCACGCATCGACGCCCAGACGCTGGTGGTACGAACGCGGTGTGCCGGTGAAATACGCGCGAGGTTCTCAAGTCTATGTCAAGGACGGGACGCGTTGGGTGATAGGCTCCTAGATTCGCTATCCTATGCCTCTTTTCTGTTCGGTGGCATGGAGGCGGCGATTCTTAGCTGGGGATGAATCAGCTTTTTTCCAGTATTGGTTCCAGGGTTGCTGGCTGCCTGCGGCCGGCCTCGGGTTCGGCGTGATTCTCGTGGAAACCGGCACATGCAGGCGTAGAATCCTCCATTGACGGTAACCGGTTGAGTGAATGGCCAGCCAGCGCAGATAGTCCTGCGCAGATGCGTTGGTTCGAAATGTACCAAGCGTCACCCAACGGCCAGTATCACACCGTTTGCCTTGCACTTTGTAGCGAACTTCGAATCGGATTCGAACTTGTGCCGTTGCTGAAGCGGCAGGGTGCATGATTGGGACAACCGCGAACAACATTAAGTAAAGCATGTTTTTCATGACGAAGCTCCTTGTTCGGTGTGAAGTGTAGATCGTGAAGTTCTCTTTCTGATTCTTTTCTGTGGGGTACTATGAAACCGACAAATCACCGACCGCGATCTGAAAAGCAAGCCGAAAACGTCCCTGAGTGCTGCTGGTGATCGCTTCTACTAGAAGACTCCACAAATCGCCTCGAAGCGCCTCACGTATTTCTTAAGAAAAAGGAACATGACGACCGGACGAGAGGCGTTTTTCCGTTAGAGCAGACGCATAAATTGAGCCGACGGCGCTAGCCGCGGGTTTCCAGTGGCCGTCATGGCAAGAAAACCCGACGCTAGCGCGTTCGGCTCAAGCACCAACACCACATTGCGCAATTCATGCGCCTGCTCGTTAGTTTTCTGGGTCGTGGTGTTGCTTCGCGGCCCTTTGTTTGTTCGCCTTCCTCCCCAAAGCTTGTTGTGGGGAGGAAAGCGACGCGACTCGTGAAACTCATCACGAACTACTGTGAGGAAGTAACGGGCGTCTGTGGGACGGTGCGCCACAACTCGACCTGCGCACCTTGACCGGGAGGGGCTGTTGCCCACTTCTCATCTGGATTGCTGAAACTGTATGGGACGTAAGTGCCCCATCCTCCCTGCCGCTTGATTTCGACCTTTTCGGGCAACCAGGGCGGATAATTGCCCGAATTGTCGTGCCGAAGGACGATCTTAGTGATGCTGTCGATTCTCAGCCGATGCCGCTCAGCATTTTTGACCCGGGCTTGCTCTGCTAAAGAGGTCCACTACT